>Ga0302196_10000314_pt1 | contig 48244 bp, 62 predicted proteins | sample II_Bog_N1_3_FD_198794 | JGI IMG/M metagenome (GOLD analysis project Ga0302196, IMG submission 198794) | Peat permafrost microbial communities from Stordalen Mire near Abisko, Sweden - II_Bog_N1_3 | ecosystem: Environmental > Terrestrial > Soil > Wetlands > Peat | place: Sweden: Abisko... | reverse complement strand
GCGCCTCGTAGGAGACCGACGATGGAGACGATGCTCGTCCGGCTCAAGCCGTACGACCCGCGGCGCAAGTTTGTCCTTCGCCGCTACGTGTACGCCGGCATCCACTTCCTCGTCACGCGCGGCTGGGAGCGCGTGCCGAAGGAGATCGCCGACTACTTACGGGGCGTCCGGCAGAAGGAGTTCGATTCGTACTCGCCCCCCGCGTTCGACGTGTGTACCGACGAGGAGGCCACGGCGCTCGACGCGCGCGAGCGTGCGGAGTCGGCGACGCGCCGGATCGCGTTCGAGGCCGTCGCCGTCGTGAGGCCCCGCCACGGGGCGGCCGGCGTCGTCACGACCGCCGACCTTCCGGGTCGGCGCGCCGAGGAGGAGGCCGCCCCGCGTCGCGACGAGGACGCTCCGGCGCGCCCGCGCGCTGGCGGCAAGGGAGCGAGGCCGCGGTGACCGCCTACGCCACGGTGGCGGACCTTCGTGCGGAGGGCGTCGGCGAAGACGTCGCGAGCGACGTGCGCCTCGGCTTCGCGCTCGAGGAGGCGTCGCGCACGATCGACCGGCTCACCGGGTGGTTCTTCGAGCCCCGGCCCGAGACGATTCGCCTGTCGGGTCGGAACACGCCCACGATCGAGCTGCCCTTCCCGCCCATCGAGCTCACCCACGTGCGCGTGGGCGGCGGGTTCTGGATGCCCGCCTACGACATCCCGCTCGTCCCCGAGCTCGTGTGGATCGTGGGCGCCCCGATCCGCGCCGACTTCGACGTGCCGCGGATCACGCTCCGCTTCGGCTACGCGTTCCCTTGGGGCCAGGGCAACGTCGAGGTGGTCGGTACGTTCGGGTACACGGAGCCCGACGGTACGGCGCTCGGGCGGACGCCGCTCGCCATCCGGCGCGCGACGATGATCCTGGCGCTCCGCTCCGTCCCCGCCGTCGGAAACACCGAGGCGCGCGAGGACACCTGGCGCCGCCCGCGCCTCATCGAGGAGCGCACGCGCGACCAGTCCTATCGGCTCGCGCCTCCGCCAGTTGCGACGTCGCTGACCGGGGAGCCCGAGGTCGACGAGATCCTCACGCGGTATCGACGGCCGCTCGGCCTGGGGGCGGCGTGATGCGCGGCCGGCTCCTTTTCGTCTTCTACGCGGAGTTCGTCCGCGTGGACGCGAGCGCCATGGTGACCGAGCCCTCCGCGCTGGACCCGGACTTCCGCGAGCCGCGCCTCGTGGCCGGAGAGCCCGACGCGATCGGCGTGCTCGACCGCCGCGAGCTCCCTCCGGTGAAGGTGCCCTGCCAGGTAGAGCCCGAGAGCTTCGAGGCGCTCCACATGATCGGCGCGGGCAACGAGCCGACGTCGAAGGTGCAGGTCGTCCTGCACTTCCGGGATCTGGAGGGCCTCGGGCTCGTCGATCCGTCCACGGGGCGCGCGCTCATCGCGGCGGGTGATCGGATGACGGGCTTCTACGACCGGGCCGCGCGTCTGGTCGAGACCGCGGACCTGTACGTGACTGAGGCGCGGCCGACCGGCTTCGGGTTCGGGCTCCTGCGCCCGCGCCGGAACCTGCTCGTCGTCGTGCTCGAGAACCGCGCGGCGAGCGCGCGAGGGGCGTCGTGAACCGGCGCCGAAGGACTCGGGGGAGTGCGAGCGCCACGCCGCATGGTGCGGACGGGCGCGAGCGGAACTCCCGCGTGAAGAAGGAGAACCATCATGGCCGATACGAATCCTAGCCCGGCTCCGACGCCGGGCGCCCCCAGCGCCCCGACGGGGAGCACGGGTACCAGCTCGGGAGCCACGGGGCCCTCGGGCAGCACCGGCGCGAGCTCGGGAGCCACGGGGCCCTCGGGTAGCACCGGGACGAGCTCGGGAGCCACGGGGCCCTCGGGTAGCACCGGCGCGAGCTCGGGAGCCACGGGACCTTCGGGTGCCGGCTCGAGCTCCGGAGCCACGGGGGCGAGCGGCAGCTCGGCCCCGACCTCGGGAGGGGCGTCTTCGGCGCCCGCCCCGGCGCCCGCCCCGGCGCCGTCCCCCGGCGGTGGGCCGGTCGCGACGCCCCCGATCGACGTGCCGCCGACCCCGGCCCCCACGGACGGGGGGACGACGGCCCCGGCGCCGAAGCCGGAGCCCTCGGAGGCGTGGGTCCAGCGCTTCTGGAAGCTGAGTGCGCTCGCGATCGTGGAAGCGATCACGAGCGTGCTCGACGCGGTGTCGGCGGCGCTCAAGGACGGTTCGTCCAAGAGCGACCCGGCCCCGACCCCGACCCCGACCGACCCGGCCAAGGTCCACGGGTCGTAAGCCATGGGCGTCGCGAAGGTCGGACAGTGGCGAGCTGCGGCGGCGGCTCTCGGCCGGGCGTCGAGGGGGATGGAGCGGTCGATCGACCGTGCCCTTCGCGCCGAGGCCGAAGGGCTGCGCGCTGAGATCGTCCAGGGGCTGACCGACCAGGCTCCCGGCGGGGAACCCATTCGACCGCTCGCCGCCACGACGTTGGCGGCGCGGCGGCTCGATGGGTTCGAGGGCGACAAAGCCCTCCTCCGCCGGGCCGACCTTCGCAACGCGATCTCCGTCACAGTCCGCAACCTCGCGGCGTTCGTCGGAGTCCCCAGAAAGACGGTGCACGGCAAGAGCCTCGCCGACATCGCGAAGATGAACGAGTTCGGCTTCGGACCGATCGTCATCGCGGTGACCGAGGCGATGCGTCGATTCCTCTTCGCGCTCTTCCGCGAGCTCGGAGGGGGATCGGGTGGCGGCTCGGAGGGATCGGGCGGCGACGGGGTGGTGGTCATCCACATCCCGCCGCGCCCCTTCCTCCAGCCCGCGTTCGACAAGTGGCGCCGAGGGGCACGGGAGCGATTCCTGCGCCGCATCGGCGGTGACCTCTTCGGAGTGTAAGCGCGCCCATGAGGCCAGGCATCGACTCGATCTCGCCCGCGGCGGTTGGAGCCGCAGGCGGCGAGCTCGTTCGAATCATCGGACTGGGGATCGGCCCGCGCGTCGCCGTGCGCTTCGGCGAGCTGCCGGCCGAGATCCTCGCCGTCGTCCCCGCGGGCGCGCGCGTCTTCGTGGACGTGCGCGCCCCCGCGGGCGATGCGGGCGATGCGCCGGTGACCCTGCAGAACCTCGCCGCGGACGGGGAGGCCGTGCCCGGTGAGATCGCGACGGCGCCGTTTCGATTCCTCCGGGCACTCGTCGCCGTCGAATCGAACCTGACGCGCCTCGTCCGGACGCTGCTCCGCGCGCTCAAGAGCCAAGTGATCGCGAACGCGACGACGCCGGTCTCGCTCGACTACCGCGAGCAGATCGCCTCGGTCATCCCGATCGCGAAGGTGCCGTCGCTCGTCGTCCTCGGCCCCGACATCCGCGAGAACCGCGTCTACGCGACGAACGAGACCACCGAGCGCGTCTCGTCCGGCCCTCTCGGCGCCGAGGTCGAGGAGCTCCGGCCGCCAACGGCCGTGGACCTGCGGTTCGTGCTCGAGGTCGTGACGAACACCACGGCCGAGCACCTGAACCTCTTCACGGCCCTCGTGAACTTCTTCCATCGCAACCCGTACCTGTCCGTCGAGCGCGACGCGCGCGACCCGGCGGCGGGCGTCGTGCGCTTTCCGCTCTTCGCCGAGGGCGAGGCGCGCACGGCGCGGATCGACGATGCCCGCGGTCGCAAGGACGACCGGCATGCCTTCGAGTGGGGCCTCGTTGTCCGCGGCTTCCCGATCGACGACCACGTCGTCAGCGGACGGGCGGCGACGATGCCTGGCGGTGTGGACGTGCGCGTCGGCGCGAACGCGCCGGGAGAGGAGGCGCCGTCGTGATCCTCGTCAACACGAGCGACGGGCGGAAGACGTTCGTGCTCGCGCACGACTCGTACTGCACGGCGCTCGGCCGATGCGTCTGCGGAAAGACCCCGTGGGGTCGCCCGCGAGCCGCTCACCTGTCCCTCGGTGAGCGGGAGCGCCGGAGCGTTTCGCGCGCAGTCCTCTCGGTTCCGGAGATCGCGCGGGCGATCGCGCGCGGGCGGCTCCGTGCGGAAGGAGTGCGCAGATGAGCGATCAGCTTCTTTCGTCGAAGATGGTCGTCCAAGAAGAGACGAGCGGAGTCCGCGGGATCGCGGGCGCGCCGACGACGGTGTGCGGGGCGGTCGGCATCACCGAGCGCGGCCCCATCGGCAAGGCTGTGCGGTGCTCTGGCCTGCCCGACTACCAGAATCTTTTCGGCCGCATCCTGCCCGGCTCCGACGTCTCGCAGGCCGCGATGGGCTTCTTCACCAATGCGGGCGGCAACGGCGAGCTCTGGGTCGTACGCACCTGCCACTACGACGACGTTTCGGACCCGGCGACCGCGAAAGCGGTCAAGGCCACGGGGTGGCTCGCCGCAGTCGTGCAGGTCCCCGCAAGCGTCGTCGCGGCGAACGCCGCGCCGTACGCGCTCAACGACGGCGACCAGCTCGCGGTCTCCGTGAAAGGCGGCGCCGACCAGGTCGTCGCGTTCCACGGCTCCCCCGCCTGGGTGGTGGCCGGGAGCGCCGGGCCCTACGCGCTCGCCGACGGTCAGACGCTCCTCGTGCGCGTGGACGGCGCGCAGGGGCCCATCGCTGTGACCCTCGCGGCGAAGGCCTTCGCCAACATCGCCGCGGGGACACCGCAGGAGGTGGTGGCCGCCCTCGCTGCGGCGCTGCACGGCACGACGTGCGACCTCGCGAACGGCGCGCCCCGCATCACCAGCGCGACGCGAGGGACGTCGAGCGGCATCGAGGTCGTCGGCGGGACCGCGGCAGCGGTGTTCAACTTCCCGCACGGCCGCGCGCCCGGCGGCGGCAACGTCCCGAACCTGGCCGCCGTCGCCGTCGCCGACATCGCGGCCCTCGCCGCGGCGCTCGCGGGCGTCACCCTCGGCGCTGCGGCGGCGCTGACGCTCCAGGCGAGCGACCCCGCGGCGACGCTGCAGGTGCGGCCTGCCACGTCGGCCACCTTCGGATTCGACCAGGGCGTCCACGCGGCCACGACGCAGACCATCCCGAAAGCCGTGCGGATCGACGGCGCCGATCCGGGGACTTACGCGAACGCCTTTCGGATGGTCTCGCAGACAGGGCGGCCAGGGGTGGACCTCCTCACCGTTGAGAACGGGATCACGCGCGACCGCTTCGCGAACGTCTCGCTCGACCCGACCTCGCCCCGGTACATCGAGATGCTCGTGAACGGCAAGGGGGGCTCGCTCCTCGTACGCGCGACCGACCAGCGCCTCGCAGGCCCCACGGCGACGCTCGCGATCCAGTCCGCGCCACTCGCCGGCGGCGACGACGGGCTCACGGGGCTGACCGACGCCGACTTCATCGGCTCGCCCACGGGCAAGACCGGCCTGCAGGCGTTCAACACGGTGCAGGACTTGGCGACGCTCCTCGTCCCGGGGCGCGCCACGCCCGGCGTCCACAACGCGATGATCGACTACTGCGAAATCGACCGCTCGGGTCTGGTCTTCCCGATCCTCGCGACGCCCGCGGGGATGAGCGCCGACGCCATCGTGGCGTACGTGAGCCAGGAGGCTCAGCTCGAGGGGCGAAGCGAGTTCGGCGCGATCTTCTGGCCGCGCATCCAGGTGCTCAACCCCTCGACGGCGTACTTCGGCACCGTCGATACCGTGATCATGGACCCGAGCGGGTTCATCGCGGGCCTCTTCGCGCTGAACGATGCTTCGACGCCGGGAGGAATCTACGAGGCGTCCGCGGGAACCGAGTCCGGCGTGCTCGCGGGAGTCGTCGCCTACGAGACCGACGAGTGCCTCGACGAGGCGAAGCGAGACCTCGTCTACCCGCACCGGATCAACCCGCTGACGACGGGGACCGGGCAGCCGTTCTACGTGGACGGGTGCTACACGCTGAAGGGGGACGGCGACTGGCCGTTCATCCCTCAGCGCCGCGGCGTCATCTTCATCGAGAAGAGCCTGAAGACGGGGCTCGATTGGGTGCGGCACAAGAACAACACGCGCGCGCTCCGCCAGCGCGTCTCCCGTACGGCGTTCGTCTTCCTCTACACGCAGATGAAGAACGGCGCCTTCGCCTCGACGACGCCGAAGACGGCGTTCGTCATCGACGTATCCGACGGAGCCTCGGGTCTCAACTCGCCGAGCGTCATCGCCTCGGGCCAGCTCATTGCGGAGTTCGGGCTCGCCATGAACACGCCGGCCGAATGGGGAGTCATCAGAGTCCGAAAAGACACGAGAGCAATCGATCAACAGATGGCCGCGCAGCAGTGAGGAGGAATCATGCCGACCATCATCGGGAATCCGAAGAGCTTCCACCACAAGTTCAAGTGGGTCTGCGAGATCGATTTGCTTGGCTCCGCGGCGTTCGCGAAGTGCTCGGAGCTCTCGGTCGAAGCCGCGAACATCCTGTACTTCGAGGGAGGCTCGCTCATCCCGAACAAGAGTCCTGGTCGCCTCACCTTCAGCGACGTCACGCTCGAGCGCGGAGCGACCCAGGACACGGATCTCTTCGACTGGTTTCAGGACGTCGCGCTCGCGTCGGCGGGTACGGGACTCGTCGATCCGTTCTACAAGCGAAGCGGCGACATCGTGCAGAAGGACCGCGACGACAGCGAGCTTCGTCGCTGGAATCTCGTGCGCGCGTGGCCGACAAAGTTCGTCGCGGGGGAGTGGGACAACGACGCTGACGAGCTCGTGATGGAGAGCGTCACGTTGACCTACGACTGGTTCGAGTTGTGTGCGCCGTGAAAGGAATGGAAAGACCGATGACCTAAAAGATGTCGTCCTCTCCCGGGTCGGGCCGGGTGCAGAAGGGGGCCGTGAACGTCGCCGAAATGGGATCGGCGGCCTGCAAAAGCCGAACGGCCTTAACTGCTTGGGCGGACGCCTTCGGGTCTCCGTGCCGAGCTACCACAGATGCCATGGTGAAGAACGCTCGGGTAAATGCCCGAGCACCTGAAGTCGATGTTGAACCCCCCTGTACGGAAACCAGACCCGCTTCGGCGGGAACGTTGCCTGAGCGCTGCCGATATGAAACTCATCGGCTGCGTGTGCCCGCTTGCGGGCACGCTGCTCTCTTACCCCGAGTCGGGAAGCAGTCCGCGCAATCAGGGGCTTAGTCGGCCACCTAAAGCATCAAGGGTCCATCCATTCAACACGGGAACCTCACGTGAGCGCCGGGCCCGCGAAGCCCGGCAAGCCGCCCAGTTCGGCGATGTCTCACGCGAGGGGCGGAACCTCCGTAGTAGTCCGAGCGCGGGAAAGCCGCGCACATGGCGAAGGGGGGTAGTCAATGCGTACGCATTCTGAGCCGCAGGGGAAAGCCATGTATGTGGCATCTCAGTCCGACAAGGACTGGCTCCTGAGCGTGCAAAGAAAGTTGTACACGCAGAGTCAGAAAGACTTGTCCTACGTCTTCGAAAAGCTGTGGGGGTTCATTACGGACTCCCGCAACCTTCGAGTTGCATTCGCGCGGGTCGCTCGTAACAAGGGCCGACGAACTGCGGGCGCGGACAGGGTCACGGTCGCGCACGTCGTGGCGGCGGGGGCAGACGCGTTTATCGAACAGACGCGAAAGGAGCTGCGCGAAGGCGCATTCCGGCCGGGTGCTGTTCGGCGCGTTCTCATCCCGAAGCCAGGACAACGAGGGAAGTTTCGCCCCCTCGGCATCCCGACCGTGCAGGACCGTACGGTTCAGGCTGCGATGAAGAACATCTTGGAGCCGATCTTTGAGGCGGACTTCTTTCCGTGCTCATACGGGTTTCGTCCCCACCGCTCCGCGCATGCTGCGCTCGAGGAGCTGCGAAAGCTGCTCCTTCCGCAGGAGATCGGAACGGTCGACGGGCCTGCGATTCGGCTCCCATACCAATGGGCCATTGAAGGGGACATTAAGGGCTGCTTCGACAACATCAGCCACCATGGCTTGATGAACCGCGTTCGCCGTCGCATCGCTGATGGGAAGGTGAATCGGTTGATCGTTGCATTCCTGAAGGCTGGAATCATGGCGGAGGGACGGTTCCTCCGCTCAGAAACTGGCACGCCCCAAGGTGGTATTCTTTCGCCCTTACTCGCCAATGTCGCCTTGAGCGTCATCGACGAGCGGTACGAGCGCTACGTGTGGCCACGCCGCACGCCCAGACCTCTTACTGATCCAAAGGCGATCAAGAAGCGGGCATCGTACAATCGCAACAACGACCGAAGGACAGACCAAGGTCTCAGTCGCGTTGTATGCATTCCCGTCCGGTACGCCGATGACTTCATCGTACTCGTGAGTGCTCCCCACGGACCCGGAGAAGATGACCGGGCCCGCGAGGCAGCGCATCAAGAGAAAGCGGAGCTCGCGAAGCTCTTGAAGGAGACGCTGAACTTGGAGCTCTCGGAGGCGAAGACGGCGATCACGCAAGTGACACGCCCGATGCGCTTCCTGGGCACTCACGTTCGGGTGCAGCATCATCCGCACTTCGGTTGGTGCAGCAAGAACGTCATCCCGAAAGACCGAAGCAAGCTTCTGCGGTCGAAGGTCAAGGCTATCTTCCGCGGCAACGCCCGTACGGCACCGCTGAAGTCCAGGCTTGACCTACTCAACCCGCTGTTGCGCGGATGGAGTGCCTACTACAGACACTCGTGGGGCGCGCACCGCGTATTCGCGGCGCTCGACTCCTGGGTGTGGTGGACCATTCGAAAATGGCTCCTCCAGAGGCACCGTCCGACGACGGCGGGACGTCTCTACGCTCAATACGGGTGGCGTAAGCCACGCGGCAAGACCGTGAGATGGCGCGAAGACGACACCGTCCCATTCGAGATGGTGTCTCAACGCGTTGAGCGATATCGACACGCCTGGATGACGCCTCCTGACTTTGCTCAAGCAGAGATGGAGAGCCCGGTGCGGAACGAAAGCCGCACGCCGGGTTCGGCGGGGGGCGCCCGGAGACCGACCCGGCGATGAGCCGGGCACGGCGCCGGGCGCCCACCCATCCGCAAAGCTGAGGGGGCGCGCGATCGATGACGACGGAGATCGGTGACGTCCTCGCCGGTCGCGCGCGCTGGTGCGTGATCGAGGGCGACTGCTTGGATGTGCTGCTCGCGGCGCCCCCTTGCGAGTTCGCGGCGTGCGTGATGGATCCGCCGTACGCCTCTGGCTCGAGGACGGAGGCGGCGAAGCCGTCGCGCAATGCAGGGATGGTGCGGAGCACGCGCTGGGCGAACCGGCCGATCGATTGCGATCAGATGACGACGCCGGGGTTCGTCTGGACCATGCGCACGCTCGCCTTGGCGCTCACCTCGCGGCTGGCCCCCGGCGCCTCGCTCCTGTCGTTCATCGACTGGCGCCAGTGGCCGAACCTCGTTGGCGCGCTCGAATCAGCGAACTACCGGATCAACACGATGATCGTGTGGGACAAGGAGACCTTCGGCATGGGCCAGGGTTTCCGGCTCCAGCACGAGCTCGTGTGCTGGGCGAGCAAGGGGTCCCCGCGGATCTGCGCCGCGGACGTTCCGAACGTGCTCCGGCACCCGCGCGCCGACGCCGAGGATCATCCGAGCCCCAAGCCCGTGCCGCTCATGGAGGATCTGCTCCGGGTCGTGAGCGCGCCCGACGACGTCGTCCTCGACCCGTTCGGGGGCGGGGGAGCCACGGGCGTCGCCGCTCTTCGCCTCGGTCGCCGCGTCGTTCTCATCGAGCGCGATCCCGGCTACGCGCGCACCGCGCGCGAGCGGATGCGGGCCGAGGAGAGCGGCTCGACGCTCGATGCAGTACGGGCCGGGCAGACCGCGCTCTTCTCCGAAAAGTAGTGGGAGCTGTCCCCGCGCGCGCGCCGCTGGAGCCCCTTGTCCGGGCGGAGGGCCGCGCACGCGCGCGGCTCGGAAAGGACCCGTTCGCATGCGATCCCTGGTCACCTTGTTCGCGCTTGCTGCTCTCGCCGTGGGAGTGCCCGCCCTCGCGCACGCAGCCGAGCCAGCCGCCTCCTGCCCCCTCAACGAAGACGGCATCCCGGCGTGCCCGAAGCCCGTCCTCGAGCTCGGCGCGCGCACGGGCGTTGCGCTGCCCTTCGGCTCCGTCGCGAGCGGCTCTCCGCTCAGCGACTCGATCGGCGCCCAGATCCCCGTGCAGATTGACCTCGGCTTCCGCCCCGATCCGCATCTGTTCATCGGCGCCTATGGCTCCTATGGGTTCGTCTTGCCCGGGAGCGGTGTGTGCCAGGGCGGGAGCTGCTCCGGAAGCGACGTCCGCGCTGGGCTCGAGGCGCAGTTCCACTTCCGGCCCGGGCTCCGCTTCGACCCCTGGCTCGGCGTGGGCACGGGATACGAGTGGCTCCATGTCGCGTCCTGGTCCTCCGGCAAGGCGCAGGACGGCGTCGACACGTCTACGGATGCGAACCTGACGCTCCGCGGCTGGGAGATTGTCAACGCCCAGGCGGGCCTCGACTACGCGCTCTGCACGGGCGTGCGCGTCGGCCCCTTCGTCGGCTTCTCGATCGGGGAGTTCGAGAACGCGAGCCAGTCGTCCACGCTCCGCGGGACCGAGCACGCCTCCTCGACGGACATCCAGCAGACGGCCTTGCACGAGTGGCTCACGCTCGGACTGCGCGGCTCGTTCGACCTCTGATCTCCCGCGCGACGGCGCCGCGTCGGTCGCGGCACCGTCGCCTCCTCCTTCCTGTGCGCCCGCCGCGACGCGCGCGCGGGGCCACGGCCTTCGACGCGCCAGGCACCCATGATGAGCCGCAGACAGTCGCTTCTCGCGCTATCCACGGTCCTCGCCTGCGGGGGTCTATCTCCCGGTCCCCCCTTGCCGAAGCCTCAGAGGATGTGCGTCGGCGCGAACTACCCCTGGCCGTGGAACGCGTATGGGAGCTACTTCGGCAACCCGGGGATGGGCGTGTGGCCCGAGACGCTCGGCGACAATCTCGGTCGCCTCCGCGACGCTGGCGCCTGCATCGTGCGCATCTTCCTCCTCGGCAATGGGTGGAGCTACGGGGAGGTCACGCGAGGTGTCTTCTCGCCGCCCGGCACGCTGCCGGCAACGTTCACGGAGCAGTTCGAGCGGCTGCTCCTCGCGTCCCAGTCGCCTGGGATGATGTGCATCCCTTCGATCCTCGACTTTCCGGCGCTTCAGGGGCCCGCGGGCACCAAGGGGCGTGGTGGCCGCGCGGCGATCGTCGCCGACGCTTCCGTTCGCGATCACGTCCTCGATGGGCTCCTTGAACCGCTTCTCTCGGTCGCCGACGGGTATCGACCGGAGATCTTCGCGATCGAGGCAATGAACGAACCGTCGTGGGTCACACTCGACCCGCTGTCGTCCATGCGCGCGGACGTCACCGCGTTTCTCGCCAGAGCCATCGCTCGGATCGCGACGCACGGACATCACTCCACGGTGGGCCACCGCTTCTCATCGGACCTCGACGACTTCCCGACGGGTTCCCTTCGACAGTGCCACTACTACCCCCGCGAGGGGCTTCGCGCGCTGCTGCCGCTCACGGAGCGGCGGCTCCGTGATTACGCGCAGACCCGCGCCTTCCTCGGTGAGTTCTCCTCGCGCAACGACGGCTCGGAGGGGGACGACTGGCCCGAGATCGGCGACGCGCTCCAGCGCGACCCGCGCCGCCGCGTCTACGAGCGGCTTCGGTGCGCGCAGGCGAAGGGCTATGGCCTCTCCCTCGTCTGGCCGGATCTCGATGGCGTCCCCTTCGGCGCAGCCGACCCGTTGAAGTTCTCCCCGTCCGTCCTGGCGGGCATTGGCGACTTCACGAGCCGTGCGGGGCCGGGCGGGAGCTGAGATGGCGCGCTGCTCCACCGTCGGGTCAGCAGTGGTAGCTTGCGAAGTCCTCGAGCGCGCAGGGCGGCAGGGTATCGGTTCCGAGACGCCTGCCGCGCGCGTCCAGCACCTCGACCTCCACGAGGTCGTACTGCGTCATCCCCCCCGCCTTCTGCAGCTCACGGTCCGACAGAATCGGTGGCGCACCGAGCGCCCTGCGAATCCCGCCCTTTCGCACCGCCCGCACGATCGCGAACGCCGCTTCCTCCGCCACCGCTCCACGCGCCTCGGGAGCGAAGCGAAACTTCCGACCGATGATGGGGGCATCGGTGGCGGCCAAGCCCTGATCGAGCGCCTCGCGCGCGTGCGCCCCCATGTCGCGCAGCGCATCGGCGAAGCCCCGAAGTACCAGTTCCCGCCGGAGACCTCGGCTGTCGCCCGCCTCCCCGTCGCACCACCGCGCGAGGGCGACGGCGATGGCCTCGAACCCGTACAGCTCCACGAACGCCCCGATGCGCTCGGGGAGCGCGCCCGCGTTCCGGTCGGGGATCTTGGGGAGCCGCTTCACGAGCGGTTCGCGCCGTCGCGCTCCTGGATACCCCGCGCCATCGCGAACGCAGCGCGTGCGTCCTCGAACCGGACGAGCGCGTCGCGGAGGTTCTGCGCCTGCGCGAGGAAGTTGTTCCCCCCGAACGTCGCCCCCATTCCCTCTTCCGCGAGCCGCCGCCCGAGCCGCGTCGCCTCCTCGGCGAGCTGCTCAGCCTCGCTCACCGCGGTCTCGTGCGCCCTCTCGAGCCTCCGCCCGAGCTCCGCGCAGACGACGGCGCCCGCGGTGGGGGCGGGCGAGCCCACAGGGCGTTCGATGGCGGCGCGCGCCTCGCGTACGCCGTTCTCCCAGGTGCTTGCGGTGCTCACTTGGCGGTCTCCTTCATCGCGGCGAGGCGCGCCTTCGCGTCGGCCATCGCCTCCTCCCGATCGCTGTACATCGTCGTTCGCTCCGCCTCCCAAACCCCCTGGCCCGACCCCCATACGTAGCGTCCGAGTCGCCGCACCTCCTGCTCCCAGCAGATGTCCTCGATGACGGAGATGGGCGACGGGTCGCGCACCAGCCAGACGGTGTCGAGCTTCACGGCGTCACCGCCTTGGCGGTCTTCTTCGCCGCGCGCAACGCTCGGCGATCGTACTTCTGCGCGATCTCCTCGTGCTTCGCCGCCGTGGCCCGGCTTCCGCGGCCGGCCTCGTAAGCGGCCATCTCTCGGTGAAACGCCGCCCACGCCGGCCAATCCTCGTTGTGCGTACCCTTCCAGCAGATCGTCGTCGCCATCTCTCGAGTCCTCCGTTCGATGCCTTTCCCTCATGCGAACGTGAGGCCACCGCGTGGTCGCTCTGATGCTGCGAGTTTCTGCGCGGGAAGCATGGGACCCCCTGACACAGGAATCCGGGTCCCTTCAGTTCTTCGAAGAATCCTTATGATTCCTGCATCATCACTCAGCAGAAACTGCTGGGTTTCGGGTTCTCGGCGCCTATCGCTCTCCCGAGGAACGCCGAGAATTCCCGATCCCGGTCTAGGGGGATCCGCCCTCCGGAGCAGGCACATCACCCGCATGACGGGTGGACGCGCGGCGACCAGCCGCCGCACGAGGAGAAGGCGATGAGCGACGCGGACGAGAAGTTCCTCTGGCAGATGATCGAGCTTGCGTGGATGAGGGCCGAAGGGACGGACGCCGGCCTACGGCAGACGCTACTGACCGGCTTCGTTGGCGACTACGAGGTGGCGATGCGTCCCTTCAACACGGCGCTCCTGCACGTGCTGATGAAGACGGTGACGCGCGACGGCCTCTCGCGCTTCGCCCAGGAATTCGAGCGACGGCTGTTTGCGCTCGACCGCGAGAAGCTCGCTGAGCACATCGAGCTTGGCGACGACGGGTTCCTCGACGCACGGCGGCTCATCGTGGCCATGGGGGAGGAGCACTACCGCGCCGTCATCGACGACGTGCGCGCCGCGCGCCCTCGAGCCGCCGCCGAGAGGGTCTACCAGACCCTCTCGCTCGCGTGGGAGTTGCGGTTCGCGGAGCCGTACCCGCGGCTCGATATTCCCGTGACCACGGGGAGCAACCTCGCTGCGTGGCCGTCGAAGGCGGCGCGAAAAGCCCGCGAGGACGAGCGCGCACGCGAGCGGCGCGCGATGAGCGAAGCCCTGCGCGTGGCCCAGCGTGACGCCGACGTGTCTCGCTGGCTCCCGGGTCCGACGCTGAAGCACGAGAACAACGGCGATGTCACCGTTCGGCTCGAGGCCCTCGTGCCCGAAGAGGTGGCCGAGCTCGGCGCGCTCCTTCGTGATTGGCAGCTCAAGCGGCATGAACGTCACGACGAGCGGGTCCGCGCCGAGGGCTCGGGCGGCGGGTCTGAGTAGCCATGCCCACGCTTGGCACGTGCCCCGTCTGCGAACGCCCGATCCGCGTTCGCACCGGCAAGATCGTCCACCACGGCTACGCCCGCCCCGGGCGCGGCCACATCGTCGGCGACTGCTACGGCGTCGGCCATCCTCCATACGAGGTCTCGTCCGATGGCACCCGGGCATACCTCGGCAAGGTCGTGCGACCACGGCTCGACATGGCGCGCGACTACCTCGATCGGCTCGAGCGGAACGAGGTCGAGGTGCTTCACGCCGAGGAGAGCGTCCCGGTGCCGACGACGAAGGACCGGCGAGGGATCCCGCGTGCCGATCCCGGGTGGACCACCTGGTGGTTCCCGGTGCATCGGCCCGAGGCGGGCGGCTCCTCCTCCGGGCGCTGGATGCGCCTCTACAAGGACACGCTCCACACCACACACCACGAGGTCCGCACGCTCACGAGCGAGGCCGAGCGATGTGAACGCTTGGTCGTCGACTGGCGCCCGGGCGAGCTCCACGAGGTGCCCCGCGCCGCGGCCGAGCCCCGCGCGCGCCGGCCGCGTCGCCGCCTCTTCTTCGCCCGCCAATCGTGACGACCTCGCCGGGGCTTGTCCCCGGCGAGGCTTCGACCCGGCCCCTTGTTCCTGGTGAGAGCGGGCGCCCGCGCGGAGCGCGCCCGGAGGAGCCAGAGCCGTGGGCGAGATCATCACGTGCCCCTCGGGGCTGTCGGGCCGACTTCGTGGGATGAAGGTGCGCGAGGAGAGGATCCTCGTCGATCGGAAGCTCGCCCGGAGCGGGCGGCAACTCGACGAGCTCCTTGCGGCCTGCTGGGAGGAGACGCAGGACCCCGGACCGTACTCGTTCGAGGGACCGCGCCCCGACTGGAGCGCCGTCCTGCAAGGGGACCGCTTCTACACCCTGCTCCAGCTCCGCGCGATCACCTACGGCGCGGAGTACACGTTCGTGGTCACGTGCCGCGAAGCGCGCTGCCGCGCGCGCATCGAGTGGGGCTTCGACCTGAACGAGCTTCGCGTGCAGCCGCTCTCCGTCGAGAGCCGCGCCCTCTTCGTCGCCGGCAATCGCTTCACCGCTTTCCTCGGCGACGCGCAGAAGAAGGTGACCTTCCGCCTCCTCACGGGCGCCGACGAGCGGCGCCTACCGAGCGTCAAGCGCCAAGCAGGCGACCGGATGCTGTCGGCAACGCTCGCGTACCGCCTCGTCGAGGTCGAGGGCGTCGCGCCCAAGGACAAGATGAAGTTCGTCGAGGAGCTGTCGCTCGCCGACGCGCGCGCGCTCGGCGAGGAGTTCCAGCGCGTCGATTGCGGCGTCGATACCGCGATCCACATCGAGTGCCCGGAGTGCTTCGCAACGCAATTGGTGGAACTCCCTTTCGACGGGGAGTTCTTCCTTCCGACGAAGCCACGATCTTCCCGGACCTCGACCTCGACGGGTGGCGCGAGGGTGTCTTCGGACTCCTCTGGCGGCAGCACGGAGGGAGCGGACTCGGAATGACCTACGCGGAGGCCCTCGACCTGCCGCTGCCCGAGCGCGACTGGCTCCTCGAGCGCATCGCCGCGCAGAGGACGCGCGAGGCGAAGGAGATCGAGAAGGCCGGCAAGAAGAAGCGGTAGGGGCGCATGTCGCTCAACTCGATGGGGCTCGGCCTGGTGTTCACGGCGAAGGATCTGGCGAGCGGCCACATCCAGCGCCTCGAGCGCACGTTCCTGTCGATGGAGGGATCCATCACGGGCGGGAGCGACCGGATCTACGGCGCGTTCAAGCAGCTCGGCACGGGCATGTCGCTCTTCACCGCCGGGGCGGCGACGCTCGCGGGGGCGTACGTCTTCGCGAGCGCGGCGGGGAAGTTCCAGGAGGCCATCGCCGCGGTCGGCGCCGTCTCGAACGCGAGCACCGAGGAGCTGAAGGCCCTCCACGACGCGGCGCTCGAAGCGGGCATTCAAACCCAATTCACCCCGACCGAGGCGACCAAGGGCCTCCAGGAGCTCGCCCAGGCCGGCTTCAACGCGAAGGAGAGCATCAAGCTTCTCATCCCCTCGCTTGACCTTGCGGCGGGCTCGCTCGGCGAGCTCTCCCCCGAAGCCGCCGCGGGGGTCGCCGCGCAGAGCATGAAGGCGTTCGGGATCTCGGTTGACGGTGCAGGGTTCGCCGTCGACCAGATGCTCCAGGCGGTCAACGTGTTCGCCCTCCGCGCGGGCGAGCTCCCGCTGGCGCTCGGTCATGCGGCCGACGGCGCGAACGCGCTGAGGCAGAACCTCGGCGAGACGCTCGTCGCGCTCGGTCTCATCAAGAACATCATCCCGGGCGTCGAACGCGCGTCGACCGCGGCCTCGGTCGCCATGGAGCGCCTCGCCGACCCGCGCGTGCAGAGGACCCTTCACGGAATCGGCGTGGAGGTCACGGCGAGCGGGGGACAGTTCCGAAAATTCCTCGACGTCATGGGCGACCTCGCTCCGAAGCTGGCCGCGATGAACGAGCAGCAGCGGGCCGCGTTCCTGCTGCACGCGTTCGGTCACCACGCGCTCTCCGGCGTGGGCGCGATCCTCACCCAGATCACCAATGGCATTCGCACCGAGGCCGGCGAGACGCTGAAGGGCGCGGAGGCCGTGCGGTATCTGCGCGACCAGTTCGACAACGCCGGCGGCGCCGCGGCGAAGTTCCGCGACAAGATGCTCGACACGTTCGAGGGGCAGAAGAAGCTCCTGCGCGGGTCGCTCGAGACGCTCGCGATCGTAATCGGCGAGCCGTTCGCAGCGGCGTTCAAGCCGATCGTCACCTCGATCACCGACGGCCTGAACACGGTCCTCGCGCTCATCAAGTCCACGCCCGAACCCATCAAGCGCATCTTCGCGGTCGTCACGCTTGTCGCCGGCACGCTGCTCACCCTCATCGGGGGCGTCATCGCGTCGCAGGCCGCGATCGCCGTCCTCGCGATCGGCGCGGAGGCCCTCGGGGTCACCTTCGGCGCGGTCGCGCAGACGCTCGGGATCGCGCTGGTCGTGCTCGGGCTCCTCGGGCTCACGGTCGCCGCGCTGCGCGTGGCCTGGGACCAGAACCTCGGCGGCATCGCCGACGAGGTGACGCGCGTGGGCGAGATCATCTCGCTCTTCTTCCGCGGGGTCTCCCAGCTCATCGAGGGGGGGGGCTTCTCGGGCGCGCTCCGCGACGAGCTCAATCGCGCGGAGAACTCCGGGCTGAAGGCGTTCCTCGTCCAGGTCTGGATGACCTGGTACCGCCTCGAGCGGTTCTGGAGCGGCATCAAGGCGGGGTTCAAGGAGGCCGTGGCCGACGCCTGGCCGGTGTTCGCACAACTCCGCGAGGCGTTCGGCGGGCTCGCGACGGAGCTCGGGGCCGTCTTCTCGTCGATCCTCGGGGGCGCCGCGGGGCTGCCCTCCGATCGCTTCGTCGCGTTCGGGAAGATCGTGGGCACCGCCCTCGCGTGGATCGCGACGACGGCGGTGCGGGTCATCTCCGAGGTGCTGCGCTTCCTCGGGGGCCTTGTCCGCGGGGCGCGCGAGTCGTTCGGGTGGATCGTCACGGCGGCCCACCTCGTCGGCGACGCGTTCGGCGAACTCAAGGCCGCCTGGCTCGAGCTGACCGGCGCGGGCGACCAGGTGGGAGACGCGATGGCCAAGCGCGGCGACGACTTCGAGTCGATCGGGCACATCATCGGCGTGGTTCTCGGCGGCGCGGTGTCGCTGGTCATTGCCCTCTTCGCCGACCTGATGCACACGGTAGCCGGCGTCCTTCGCGTGGCGGGCGCCCTGCGCGACTTCTTCGGCGGCGTCGCAGACTTCGTGATGGCGCTCGGGCAGGCGATCGTGTGGTTCTTCACTGAGGCGCTTCCGAACGCGCTCGGCGCCGCGAAGGACGCCATCGCGGGTGCCATGGGCAAGCTCGGCGAAGGCGCCGCGGCGATCTTCGGATTCGGCCCGGAGCCGCCCGCGCTCCCGGGGGCCGGGGAGTCGGGAGGCCGCCCGCTCGCCGCCGCGTCCACGCGGCTCGCCGCGGCGTCGGCGCGCGTCGCCTCAAGCCCGATGCCCGCGGCTGCCGCCGCGAGCGGAGAGGCCGACCGTGCCGCCGCCGTCGAAGCGGCGCTCGCGCGAGCGACCCCTGGGCGTCCCGCGGCGGAGCAGCCCATCACGGTCAACGTCCAGGTCGATGGCGAGACCGTCGCGCGCGCCGCCGCGCACGCGAGCCGCGACGTGGCCGGCCGCTCCTTCTCCCCGGTCCCGGTGTACTAGCCATGCCCCTCTCCGACGCGCTCACGACTCCGCCCAAGTGCCTGCTCGTCAACGTGACGAGCAACGAGTCGCAGAGCGTCCTCTTCAACCCCACGCAGCTCGTCGAGCGCGTGGGCGTCAACTGGAACCGCCTCGGCGTCCTGGGGCTCTCCTATCAGCCGCTCCAGTACCAGAACACCTCGAACCGCCTGCTCCCGAACGTCGAGTTCTACCTCGACAAGTTCTTCGCCGTCGAAGCGCCGGGCGATCCCGACATCGACGACTTCCGGAGCTTCCTGCGCGCGCTTACGGTGCCCCCCGCGTCGGCGGACATGGCGGCGCCGCCGCGTGTGCTCCTCCTCTGGCCGAACGTCCTCACGATCGAGACCGTCGTCACGGACCTCGAGTTTCAGTACCGGGTGTTCGGCAGCGACGGCAGCGCGCTCGTCTACACGGCGACGTGCGGCTTCGAGGAGATCCTCGACGTGCGCGTGACGAGCGAAGACCGAAGAGGGGGTGCGTGATGCCGCTCCAGGTCGGGTCTCGCTACTCATTCTGCCTTGCGCTCACGGACGACGCCGGAAGGATGTTCCTCACCGAGCGCGAGCCTTACGGGTACTCACCGCAGCCCGACAACCGCACCCACACCGTCGTCGGGAGCGACACGCTCTTCTCGCTCGCGGGCTCCTACTTCGCGCCGCTCCCGCGAGCGTGCGGCTTCTGGTGGGCCATCGCCGACTTCCAGCCCGATCCGATCGTCGATCCGACGCTCCTTCTCGACGTGGGGCGCGTCGTATTCATCCCGTCCAAGCGCCTCCTCAGCGACGTGATCCTGGGCGACGCGCGACGGAGGCTCGCATGAGCGGCGCCGCGCGCAGCGCCCCCGGCGTGCGAATCGGATCGCTCGCGGACGCGCGAGGGGCGACGGCGACCCCCATCGACCTCGCCGGCCGGATCCTCTCCTTCACGTACGAGGAGAGCGATGTGCGCGCCGACAAGGTGGCGATCGAGCTCGACAACTTCGACGGGAAGCTCTTCGACCGCGCGGAGCTCCTCGGCGGCGCGCTGCTCGAGGTGTCCTGGGGCTACCCCGGCCTGATGGCGCCTCCGCGCCGCGCGGTCGTCGCGAAGCTCAAAGGCTTCGCGGCGCTCACGGTCGATGCCCACAGCCTGGCCGCGCTCTGGAACGACAAGGGGACGACGCAGCGTTGGCTGGACAGCACGCGCAGCGAGGTCGCGCGGGCCGTCGCCGCGAGCCACGGCTACGAGGGGGCCTTCGCCATCATCGACGACACGCAGGAGCGCTTCGACGCGATCGTGCAGGCCGGGGAGACCGACGCCTGGTTCCTCCGGCGCCTGGCGGCGAAGGAGCACTTCCTCTTCGCGATCGACGCCGAGGGGTTCCACTTCCATGCGCGCCGCCAAGCCGACGCCCCCGAGCGCGTCCTCACCTACTACTCAGACCCGACGCTCGGGGAGGTGAAGAGCATCGGCGTCGAGTCCGATCTCACGCGCCGCGTGGGGTCCGCGGTCGTGCGTGGGCGCGACCCGATGAACAAGACCACGCTCGAGGCCAAGAGCACCGCCGACTCAGCCCCGCGCGGCACGCTCGCCGACGTGCTCGAGGTCTTCGATCCTGAGACCGGCGCCGGCTCGACTCGGCCGTGGAACTCGACGGAGAGCGTCCACACGACCTCCGCGCCGTCGCAGGCGCAGGCGACGCGCGAGGCCAACGCGCGGTTCACGCGCGCCGAGAGTGCGACGCTCGTCCTCTCCGTCCAGGTCGTTGGCGACCCGACGCTGCGCGCGCGCTCGATCCTCGAGCTCCGCGGCGTCCCGAGCCGGCTCGCCGGCAAGTACCGCGTGCACGAGGCGAAGCACGTCATCAACGGGAGCGGCTACGAGACGACGCTGAAGCTCCGTCGCGACGCCGTGGGCAAGGCCCCGCCCGCCCAGCCGACCAAGCCCCAGGCGGGCGACAAGAACACGAGCGCGCCGAGGAGCGACGCAGAGCAGGACTGGATCGAGACCTTCGACAAGGAGACCGGCGCGCCCGCGACGGCGTTCAAGGCCGGCGGCCGTCCGCTCGGCGCGGGCGACCCGGAGGGACAGCGATGAACCACCCGCGCGACGACGACATGGGCGACGTGCTCCACCTGGGCCTGCACGTCGGGTACGTCACCGACCGCGAGGACCCGGAGGGCCTCGGGCGGGTACGCGTCTGCATCCCGGGCCTCATCGAGCCGCACAGCGCGTGGGCGTGGCCGCTCGGCACGTCGGGCGGGGGCTCGAAGAATCGGGGCTTGTTCGCCGTGCCCGAGAAGGACGCCGAGGTCGGCGTGTTCTTCAAGTGCGGCGACCTCGACGCGCCGTACTACGTCGCCGGCCATTGGGGAAAGCCGGGAGGGCAGAGCGAGGTCCCCGAGGAAGCGCAGAAGTCTCCGCCCGACAACCGCGTGCTCGCAACCGAGACCTTCCGCGTCGAGCTCGACGAGTCGTCGGGGGGCCGCCGCCTCCAGATCACGAACAAGAAGACGTCAGACTACCTGCTGTTCGATGCCGAAGAGAACTCGATCACCCTGTCGGGAACGACGGCGATCACCATCCGCGCGCTCGGCGCGATCAGCCTGGAGGCCGCGCAGATCACGATTGGCGGCCGAATCATCCGTCCCATCGCGGACCCGATCTGAGGCAAGCGCATGGCGATTCCCATCTGCGTCGAAATTCCGGACTTCGGTGACCCGTTCTCGGTCTCGCTGCCCGGCGGCATCGTGATCGAGGACTACAACCTGATGAAGGCGATCCAGCCGGCGCTCACGCCGCTGATGCCGCTCTTCGAGGTCATCGACGTCGTCGTCGCCATCTACAACTGCGTGAAGGCGATCCCGGACTGCTTCGGTCCGCCGCCGGACCCGTCGGGGCTCGTCGCGTGCCTGCCGGATCTGGCGAAGAAGATCATGAAGCTCCTGCAGTTGATCCCGTTCGTGTCCCTCCCGATCACGGTGGCGCACCTCCTGGACCTCGTCATCGCGGGTCTCCAGGAGGTGAAGCAGAAGCTCCAGTACCTGCAGGACCAGCTCGGGCAGATCGAGCGCTCGATTGAGCATGGCCGAAACCTCAAGGACGCCGGGCTCACGGCGATCCTCGCGTGCGCGCAGGGCAACGTGAACCAGGAGGCGCAGAACCTCGGCAAGAGCCTCGCCTCGCTCGGCAAGCTCCTCGCCATCATCGGCATCTTCATGAGCCTCGTCGGCGGCCCCTCGATCCCGGACCTCGCGCATCTGAACGGCGCGCCGCTGAAAGAGATCATCGCGCCCATCGACGACCTCGTTCAGATCCTGCTCGTCATCCGTAAGGCGATCCCGTTCCCGATGCGGGCTCTCAACTCGGGCCGCGTCCTATGAATCTCGCCTTCCCGTTCCAGCGCGACGCGCGCGACTTCGCCACGGCGAGCGGCGCCGATCTTCTCCTGGCCCAAGCCGAGCAAGTCCTCGGCACCGAGGCCGACTCGCCCAGGGGGACGGGGGAGCTGCCGTGGCGCACCGCCTTCGGCTCGGTGCTTCACCTTCTTCGGCACCGTCCGAACGACCCGGCGCTCGCCGCGCTCGCGCGCGTGCATGCCCGCGATGCGCTCGCACGCTGGGCGCCCGGCGTTCAGGTGACTGCCGCAACGGTCGAGCAGACGGGGGGGACGTTCGTGCTGAGGATCGGGATCGCCGCCGCGACGTCGCCCGGGGGGCAAACCGCGACGCGTGACGTCGTCCTGCCGCTGTCGCCCGCGGGGTCGCCATGAACTCTCCCTACCCCACGCCCGCGTCGATCCCCCCCAACGTCCGGTACCTCGAGCGCGATTTCGATTCGATTCGATCGCGCTTGATCGAGCTCGTGCAGAGCGTGTTCCCAGAGTGGTCGGAGCACGACGTCGCGAGCTTCGGCGACATCCTGCTCGAGGCGTTCGCCTTTGTCGGCGACGCGCTCGGCTATTACCTCGACGCGCTCATCCGCGAGACGCGGATCGTGACCGCGACGCAGAGGCGGAGCCTCATCGCGCTCGCGCGCCTCGTCGGCTACCGCCTGCCGGGTGCGCAGGCCGCCACCGCGGTCGTGACCTTCGACCTCGACGCGGCGATGGGTGGCGACGTCGTCATCCCCGCGGGGCGCGTGCTGCGGACGCAGACGATCACGAGCCCCGTCGTCTTCCAGCTCCTGGGCGACGTCGCCATCCCCGCGGGCGCGACGCACGGCGAGGGAACCGCCGAGCACTCGCAGAGCCAGAGCAAGACGGCGGACGCGCGCGCCCTGTCCGGCACCGACGTCGTCCTCGACCGCGTGCCGTACCTGGACGGCTCCGCGAAGATCACGGCCGGCAACGGCGACTACGCCGAGCAGACGACGCTCCTCGAGTCGGGACCGAATGATCGCCACTTCATCGTTCTCGTCGATCAGAACGACCGCGCGACGATCCGCTTCGGCGACGGGCGAAACGGTGGACCGCCGACCGGCACGATCCAGATCGCCTACAAGACCGGCGGGGGCGACGCGGGCAACGTCGATCCGAACACCATCCGCGTCCTTGATGGCTCGATCACGGACTCACTCGGGCGCCCGGCGCACCTCACGATCGCCAACCCCAAGCGCGCGAGCGGCGGCATTGAGCGCCAGTCGGTCGCCGCCGCGAAGGCGCTCGTCCCCGAGACGCTGCGCGCCTCCGAGCGCACCGTGGGGCGCGAGGACTTCGAAATCCACGCGCGCGAGCTCCCCGGCGTTGCGCGCGCGCTCATGCTCACGAGCAACGAGGACACGACGATCGACGAGAACACCGGGATCTTGTTCATCGTGCCGGCCGGCGGGGGCCTGCCGACTCCCGCGCTGAAGGGCGCGGCGCTCCGCCAGGTCACCGAGGTCTATCCCTGCACGCTCACCTTCCAGCCGAGCGCTCAAGATCCGGTGTACCGCGCGGTCAACATCGACGCGCGGCTGTTTCTCGTCCCCGGCGCGAGCCCGGCGGCAAAGGTCGCGCTGGGCGCCGCCGTGCGCGCGCGGCTCGCGGGCTTCTTCCGGGTGACGAACCCCGACGGCACGATGAATGCCGCCATCGACTTCGGCTTCTACATGGCCCAGCAGGGCGGGAAATCGGAGATTGCGTGGTCGGACCTCTTCGACCTCCTCGTGAAGACGCCCGGCGTGCGGAAGATCGAGCCCTACGACCTGAAGCTGAACGGCCTGCCCGCTGACGTGCCCATCGCCACGCGGGAGTTCCCGACGCTCGGCGACGTGCGCCTCGTGGACGCGATGACGGGAGCGTTCCTGTGATCACGAATGGCTCGTTTCAGCAGGGAGGTACCGGGCCAGGGCTCGCGGCCGGGTGGACGCTTCGCAGCGCGTGCGCACGAGAGGCCATCGCGCCCTTCGACGGCGGGAGCGTCGAGAGCTTCGAGACGTGGTCGGCGTGGTCCGCGGATCTCGGCAACGCGGCGGCGGCGCCGATAGCCCCCACCGGGCGCGTCGAGACCTTCGACGGATGGCCCGCCCCTCTCTTCGCCCTCGAGCTGTCGGCGGGGCTCGTCGCGACCACACTCTCCGACGGCTTCGACCAAGGCTGGTGGGCCGGCGCCGCCGCGTTTCAGTGGAGCGACGTCATCGCGGTCGCAGGGGTGTTCGCGGGCGGCGCTTCGATCGAGCCGTTCGATGCGTGGCTCGGGGGCGCCCCGTACCTCGTCGCCTTCCCGGCGACCGGCCTCTCGGTCGTTCCCTTCACCGGGGGCGGCCCCGAGCTGTTCACGACGTGGACGATGAAGAACACGACGCTCGGGTGACGAGCGGAAAGGAGGCGAACCGCGATGGCGCAAGGCGACTGGACGTTCCTGAACGATGGGCTCGATGTGAACGCGCTCGCGCGCGGCGTCACGGCGGGGATCGCGAGGCCGCCCGGGGGAGGGCAGTTCCTCTTCGGGTTCAACTCGCTCGCGAGCGTCGTCGGCGCCGCGGGCCTCTTCGTCTCCATCAACAACTTCGCCCCCCTGCCGAAGGGGGGCTCCGTCCGCGGCTGCATTCAGCGCGGACCGAGCGGCGGTCCCACGAGCTTCTCCCCATTCTTCTTCCTGTCGGCACAGGGGCCGAGCGTCAACGACACGGCCTATCTCCTTGGCCTCTCGGACGACGACCCACACCACATTGTCCTGCGCAAGGGTCCAATCGTGAACGGCGCCGGAGCGGCCAACGACCCGAACGTCCTTCTACGGTCGGCCGACAGCTTCGCCGTCGGGACCTGGCTCCACCTCCGCCTCGACGTGATCGTGAACCCGAACGGGGACGTGGTCCTCGCCGTCTTCCAGAACGACCTGTCGACGCATGCGATCGGCACGGCGCCGAATTGGGTGCCCGTCAACGGGATGGCGCCCTTCATTGATGACCGGCTCGCGATCAACACGGGCAGCGCCCCGCTCACCTCGGGCCGCGCGGGGTTTGCGATGGCGGTGAAGGACACGACGCGACGCGGATTCTTCGACGCGCTCGAAGTCTACGAGCAGGCGGCGTAGTGGACGCCTTCACCGCGCGGCTCGGCGTCTCGCAGGGGCGCGTCGCGCAGAGTGACGGCACCGTCGTGTTTGTCCTGGGCGACGTCGAGCCCGGGCGCCTGCACGACCTCGTGCCAGGAGACTACGTCGAGCTCGCGCAGACCGCCGACCTCACGGGCATCCTACTCGTGCGCGTGCTCGGCACGCTGCGCGCCCCGGCGGTCGGCTCCTGGCGTGTCTCGCTCCGCGTAGCGGGCACCGAGGTCGCGAGCCTCCTCGGTTGGCCGGGCAGAACGCGTTCCGTGAGCGACCTCGCGGCGAACGTCTCCGCCGTGGCCGGCCCCACCGAGGTCGCCGTTCGACTCACGCTGGCGGCAGCGACGTGATCGAGCTTGCTGCGCTCTCGCTCGCAGCGATCGACGCGGTGGCGCCCGCGCCCGGGCCGCAGCTCATCAACCGCGACCCCGCGCCGACCGAGGGCGATGTCCCGCGCGGCGCGACGATCGCGCTCGAGCTCACGGTCCCGAGCGGCGACACCCTCGACGCTTGGTCCGTCCGGGTGTGGGTCGCGGGCGTGCTCGCCTACGACGGCTCCGCGGCAGCGCCGATTGCTCCCGGCTACGCCGGGGCGGGGAGCGGCGCCGTCGCGGGCGCGCTGTCGCTTCGACTCAAGCTCGTCCCCGCGGCGGCTCTCCCAAGCACCGCCTCCATGTCGGTTCGCGTCGTCGCCTCGAGCGGGCGGGGGGCGGCCCGCATCGACGAGACCTACGCCTTCACCGTCGAAGACGTCTCGCCCCCCGCGGTCGTCGCCGCCCTGTCCACCGGCCCCCGAGGCGTGCGTGTCGTGTTCGACAAGGTCGTAGCGCTCTCCGCCGCCGCGTCCTTTGACCTCGCGCCTTCGTCGGCGCCGGCCGTGCGCGGTACCGTTGTGGCGAGCGTCGCCGAGGACGCCAATGTGGACCTGACGCTCACTTCTCCGCTGTCGCCTGGCGTCTCGTACGTGGTGACGGTGACGGGAGTGGCCGATCTGCGCGGGCATGACGTCGGAGCGGCCGGAGTCCAGGCGACGTTGACCGCGTTCGCGCCGCCACGGCCAGCGGGCCGGCGCTTCGACCTCTTGTCGATGCTTCCGAAGATGAACCGGCGCGCGGACACGAGCGGCGACCTCGCCGCCTTCGTCGCCTGCTTCCAGGAGGTCATCGACTGGCTGCTCGCGGACCTCGATGCCCTGCCCGACCTCATCGACCTCGAGCGCGCGCCGGAGTGGATGCTCGATCTCATCCTCCAGGATCTGGGGAACCCCTTCGCCTTCGAGCTCACCGAGCTTCAGAAGCGGAGGCTCGCGTCGATCCTCGTCGGCATCTACCGCTTGAAGGGCACCGCGCCCGGGATTCGGAGCGCGATTCGGTTCTTCGTGGGCCTCGATGATGTGGCCATCACGCCGCTCACCGCCACCACGCTCGTCCTCGGCGAGTCCGAGCTTGGGGTGGATTGGGAGCTCGGCCCGAGCGCGCGCTTCGCGCGCTACGCCTTCGAGGTCACGACCCCACGCGTCCTTACCGACACGGAGCGCTCGGCGGTCCGCGCGCTCGTCGACTACATGCGTCCCGGCCACACGCATTTCGTGGCCTTGAACGAGCCCGTGGTCGCCCTCGTCTTCGACGGATGGGAAATCGGCACGAGCGAGCTCGGGGCCACGAGCGTCCTCAACTGACGGGGCGCGCGCGAAATCGCGCTGCCGCTGTCCCCGGCGCGCGCGGGAACGAGCCCCTTGTTCGTGTGAGGAGCGGGCCCCTGCGGGGCGCCCGTGCGACACGAACGTGGCCGACCGGACCGACTTCTACTTCCGCCAGCGGGTGACCGAGGCCGAGCTGGACCTCGCCTTCACCCTTATGGAACAGGCGGATCGGAACCTCGCGACCGACATCGGCGTGTTCGGAATCATCTCCGGCGCTGTCCCCTCGTCGCACGCGCCGGTCGCTGATCTGACGATCGACATGACGGCGCCCGGCCGCGCGTACGACAAGCTGGGCGAGCGCATCTTCTTCGGCACCGGCCAGCGCGTGGACTGCTCGGTCGATGCGGCCGGCGTCCCCACGGACGTGAAGACGCAGGGCAACGAGCGCCCGCTCGGGGTCTTCCTCCAATTCTCCCGCCAGCTCTCCGACCCGCGCACCGACGGCAACAGCCAGCAGGTCTACTTCCGGCGCGACGAGTCCTTCCAGTTCATCGTCCGCCAGGGCGTCGAAGCCGCGGCCGGAGCGTCGGTGCCGGTGCCGCTCGAGGACGATGCGCTCCTCGTCTGCGACGTGAAGCGCCGCTTCGGACAGACCCAGATCCAGGCGGGGGACATCGACCTGTCGCGCCGGCAGCACTTCGTCTTCGCGCGCGCCGACGCCGTGCAGGTGCAGCCCGGCCTCTGGAGGGTGCTCGCGCCCGCGGCGCCGACCGCCCAGGCATCGCTCGACGCGGCCGACGGCGTGCTGAGCGATCACCTCTCCGGCGCCGCGCGCCGGCACGGCGCCGACGCCATCGACTTCGTCCCTCACGCGTTTCTTGCGAGCAAGACGCTCGGCGCCGCGCTCGGCGAGCTCGTCGACGATCTCCTCGCCGTCGTCGCGCCCGCGGGCGCCTCGCGAATCGGCGTGGACGCGATCCCGGGGACGCCCGCGGCCCTCCAACAAGGGAGCGTTCGGAGCCAGCTCGCGCAGCTCCTTGGCGCCCTCAACACGCACCTGGGCGCGGCGAGCGGCGCGCACGCCGCGAGCGCGATCGCGGCCACGCCCTTCGGGCAGGTCACGACCACCAACGCGCAGGCGCAGCTCCAGCAGCTCGTCACGCTGCTCGCCGCCGTCGCGGGAGCCACTCTCATCGGCAGCGACGTCGCCGCAGGCAATCCCTACAAACTCGCCGCGGGCACCGCGCGCGACCAGCTTGTGAGCCTCCTCGCGCAGCTCAACAGCCACGTCGCGGATCTCGCTTCCCAGGCCGCCGGTCTCGGGGCCGCCAAGATCGGAGACGTCGATCTCGGCGGCTCGCCGTATCACGTCGGCGCGGGGACTCTCCACGACCAGCTCACGTGGATCACGGGCGGGCTCAACGCCCACACGGCTTCCGGTGATCACGACGCGCGCTACCCGCGCCTCACGTACTCGAACGGTCAGCTCTACAACGCGGGCCAGTCGATCGCGCACGGCGACATCAAGGGATGGCCCGCGATCGTCACGACTTACTACAACTCCGGGATCCTCGGCGGTCTGCCCATCGGACCGTTCACGACCTCGGGACCGCTCTCGTCGCAGATCCTCGCGACGGTCACGAAGAACTCCAACAACACGTCCGGCTTCCAGCTCTCCGTCCAGAACAACTCCGCCCAGCAGCTCTACATCCTCGTCAACGTCTACCGGGTAGGGGCGTGATGGCCGATCGCGCCGCCATCCTCACCGCCCTGCGCGCGCACACGAGTGCCCCTGTGACGGCGTTCGCGCGCGTCGTCGCCGAGGACGCGCCGGGCGCCTTCGCGTGCTGGGGCGACCTGGCCGATTCCTTCGACCACCTTCTTCCGACCGACGAGGCGCGGATCGACGCCTTCGAGGCGCTGCGCGCCGCGGGGGACCTGAGCGCGCTCCTCGTCTTCCTCGACTTGAACCGCGCGCGGCCCGCGGTCCTCGCGCACGTCTGGAGTGTCGCGCCGAGCCTGCCGGCGACGACTCAGTACGCGCTCGTCTCGCTCGATCTCGGCGCCGTGCCTGCGCCCGAGCGCGCGGCCGAGCTCCACCCGGCCGCGAGGAGGCTCGCGGGCGACCCAGACGCGCGCGCCCGCGATCACGAGACCTACGCCGCGCACGGCGCGGCCCTGCGCGCGTTTCGCACGCGCGCCCCCCAAGTCTCGGAGCCCGGGCCGCAGGCCGCGGACTCCGCGAACCCCGCCTCGAACCCACCGCGGCCCGAAGGGGCCGCAAGGAGATAGGTCCCATGGATTGCCAGTTCTGCAACATCGTCCACGTCCTCGGTCCGTACGTCCTCGTCGCGCTCTTCGCGATCTTCCTCTACCGGATCATCAAGCGGCACCACGAGGTGCTCGCTCAGATCCACGCCCGCACGATGGACGTGTTCGAGCGTCAGAACGCGACCTACGAGCGCGTTCACTTCGACCTCGTCGCGCTGAAGAAGGGCGAGACGGAGTCCAAGGACGTCTCCTCGTACGACGCGAGCGCGCCGAAGAAGCGGTGACCGCGCTCCCTCTCCCTCGGCTCCCTGCGTGCGGCCTCGTGGCGCACGCGGGGAGCCCTTCCCCCTTTCCCCCTCGGAGACCCCTCATGCACGCTCACACGAAACAGAAGATCTTCTGGATGGTGACCGGCGCGGCCGTCGGCGCCGCGCTGTCCGCGATCGTCACCTGCTGCGCGGGGTCAGCCCCTCCGCCTCCGCCCCCCGCGTGCGCTGATGCGGCGCCGCCGCCGCCCGTCGTCACGCCGGCCCCGGCCGAGGACGCGAGCTGCGCGCCGCCCGACGCCGGCCCGCCGCCCTTCGACGCCGGCCCCTCCTGCGGAACCCACCCGTGGTCGAAGGACGGCCGGTGCTGCAGGGGCTCGGACTGCAACACGTGACGCGCTAGCGCGCGGCTGCGCGTGCTCCCGCCGCCGCTCGTCGGCCCGGGAGACGCGCGCCCGCGCACTACCCACCACGGCTCTTGGAAAGGACGCAAGCGAATGGACGTGCTCTGGCCGTGGGTACTCACCGCGATGGTGGCGTGGGCGCCGCCGAAGTCGGATGCCGATCTCGAGCGGTACAAGGCGATCGCGGGCGACATCGAGCACGTCGCCTACGACGCGGACGAGGAACCCGCCCTTCCCGGCCCCGAGGGACGCGCGCGCACGGCGCTCCTCCTCGCCTCGACGGCGTACGACGAGAGCTACTTCCGCGCGGACGTCGATCGGGGCGAAGCGCGCGGCGACGGGGGCCGGAGCGTCTGCGTCATGCAGGTCTGGGTCGAAGGGCGGACGCAGGAGGGGTGGACCGCCGACGACTTGATCCAGGACCGCACCAAGTGCGTGCGCGCCGCCCTCCACATCCTTCGCGGGTCGCTCGCGTGGTGCCGCGCCCTGCACGGGGGGGACCGGCTCGGCGGCTACACGCACGGCAAGTGCGTTGCCCCGAACCGCATCGGGCGCGCGCGCTGGGCGCGCGCCTTCGCCTGGCCTCTTCCCTGGATCGCTCTGGAGGTGTGGTCGTGACCGATGCGCTGATCCTCGCGGGTGCTGTTTCTCAGGGGGCGTTCACGGCGGGCGCGCTCGGCGAGCTGCTGGCGCCCAAGACCCAGGAACGGCTCGGGCTCGATGTGCGGCGCGTCGTCGCCGCGAGCTCGGGAGCCGTGAACGGCGCCTTCCTCTCTTCGCACCTGCACGCGGGTACCGAAGCCGCGGGTCTCCCGCTGCTCGAGGAGCTATGGGTCGAGCTCGGGGACTTCCGAGGGGTGTTCGACGTGAGCCTGCACGCCCTCGGTCGCGCCCGCGGCATCTCGACGAGCGCCAAGGTCCGCGCGCTCTTGGAGAAGTTCATCCCGCCGCGCCCCGGCACACGCCCCATCGAGCTCGCCGTCGTCGTCACGAACCTGGACGGCGAAGTGGACCTCGTCGGCTCCGAGCTCGCGACGACCTTCGAGCGGTGCCTGCGGTTCTCCGGAAGCGACTTCGCCTCCGATGAGGGACTCGCGAAGGTCTTCGACGCCGTCGTCGCGTCGGCGGCGTTCCCCGTTGTCTTCGAGCCGGTGACGATGAGGATCGGCGCGCGCACCGTACGCTGCGTGGACGGCGGCGTTTGCAACGACACGCCGGTCAAGTACGCGCTCGGAGGCGACGGCGACGTCGATCGGATCTTCATCGTCGCCCCGTTCCCGAGTGTGCAGCGCGCGGGCTCCAAGCTCGAAGGCGTCGCGCTCCTCTCCCAGCTCGGCGACGCGCTCGTGCAGGAAAGGTTGTACCGGGACCTGAGAGAGGCGCACGACGTCAACCGGGCGCTCCGCGCGCTCGAACGCGCGCTTCCCCTCTCGAGCCTGCGCGAGCGTGCCCTCGCCGCTCTCGGTTGGTCGGGCCGGCGCGTGCTCGACATCGTGGAAATCCGGCCGCGCGAGACGCTCGAGGGCGACGCCTTCGCCGGCTTCTTCTCCCGACGTCTCCGCGAGGACTACGTGCGCGCCGGCCGTGACGCCGCGCGCGACGCGTTGAGGCTCCGATGATACCGCGCGTCTACCACGTGCCGCCTCGCGGGTTCCACGCCCCGCGCCCCGGCGTCGTGCCCACCGCACCCGGCGTCACCGTCGTCGAGGTCGGCCGCTGCGCCCGACGCCCCGCACCGCCCCCTGTCCCGGTCTTCCCCAGCGCGCCGGCTCCTGTACAGGCGCCGGCCCCCCCGATCCAACCCCCACCCACCGAAGGAAAACCCATGCCCCGCAAACGCCACGACCAAGTGACCGCTGACGAGTGGACCGACTTCCTGGACGCGTTCGACGCACTCCACACGCTCGGCGGCCCCTTCCCGCGCCTCACCGACTTCGCCGACGCCCACGCTACGCTGTTCGACGGCTGCGGGGGCCGGCACAGCCATCACCCGCACTTTCTGCCCTGGGTCCGGCACCTGCTCCACCGCTTCGAGCGCGCGCTCCAGGAGACGCGCCGCGGCGCCTCCGTGCCCTACTGGTCGTGGGAGGTGGACCCCGCGATCCCCGCGGCGCTCGACCAGCCCGAGCTCCTCGAGCGCTGGCGCGTCGTCCGGCAGTTCCGCTTCCACGAGATGCCGCCCCGCGAGCTGATGGACGCCGTCCGCGCGATCAAGCGGTTCGACGTGTTTCAGCGGATGCTCGAGATCGCCGTCCACGCCGAGGTCGTCGCCGCCGTCGCGGGCGCCGACGCGCACGGGCGCCGGGGGACCTTCGCGACGGCCGCCGCCACGCGCGACCCGCTCTTCTGGGTCCACCTCGCGAACATCGACCGGATGTGGGTCGAGTTCCAGGCGCGTTGCCCGCAGGAGGGGCCGAGGACTCCTCGCGAAGTCCTCGAGCCCGCGCCCCTCTTCGGCGTTCCCGTGCAGGCCGTCCTGACGGTGCAGACGCTCGGCTACGCCTACGCCTGACCTAGCGCCTTGTCCGGGAAGTGAGCCGCGGCGTCCTCCTGGCCGCGGCTCGCCAGCGCCTCGCCGATCGCCGCCCGCATGAAGGACATGCGGCTCGTGAAGGAGAGGCGCGGCCACGCCTCATCGAGCGCGCGCATCGCGTCCGCCGTCATCGTGAGCGGCAGCGTGCGATCGTTCTTCGCGAACGTTCCCTCCAGCCGCTGCCCATGCACGACGCGACCCGTGCGAATCCTGCCCTTCTCCGCCTGGGCGATTTTCCAGATGAGATACTGCTTGTTTGTGCTGGACGTCGCGCGCCCGACCTTCTGCTCGTACATCGTGCGGAGCTCGTCGACAGTCATGTTCGCGAAGCGTCCGCGCTCGAGGTGAACCGCAGCGGCCTTCGCAGCAGAGGTGGTCGTCCCGGTCCTCTCCTCGTCACTCGTCTCCTCGCTCGGAGGCGCCGCATCCTCATCGCTCTCCGGCTCGTCGGCCGCGGGCACCTCGGGCTCCGGCTCGGGCTCGGCGTTCGCGGCGCGACGACGCCCGGTCCGGCGCGGCGCCTCGCTCTCGTCTGCCGTCTCCGCGGCGGCCGGTGCCGCCTTCGCCCCCGCGCGTGCCGCCTTGGCCGCGGCCTGATTCTCGTTGTGGCGCTCCTCGATCTGCTTGACCATCCAGGTCTTGTTGGGCGAGCGCGGCGCCTCTCCGAACATCGCCTGGTAGCGCGCGCGCACCTCAGCGTGCGGACGCTCCAGCATCGCCTCTCGATCGAACTTCTTAGCCATGGTCCCTTGCTCCTCTCTCGGCGGCAGGTGCCGCCATCTCACTCGTTCGAAGTAGTCCCAGCGCGCGTAGCTCCCGCGCGACCGCGTCATTCACGAAGGCATCGAGCGGTCGCCGCTGCGCGCTGGCGGCCATCCGCGCCGTTGCAAGCACCTCGCGCTCGAGGCCGACGTCCGTGCGCTCGACGGCAGCCGGCGCGAGGTACTCGAAGCACTGGAGCTCCGGCGCGCGCACGATCTTGGGCAGCCCGTCGGGGCAGCGAATGCGGACCTCGTCCTCCGGCGCGACCGGGCGGCGCCACAGCTCCTCGTCGTCCTTCACCTCGGGCGCGCTGCGCGCGCGGTCGCGCACCGAGCCACGGATGACGCTCTCGACGCGCACGAGCGCTCCGCGAAGCAGGTGATTCCTTCCTATGTACGGTGTCTCGATTCCTATGACTCTCGGCCTGTCCATTCGCACCTCGTGAGCGCGCACAACAGCCATTGCACCCGGGCACTCATCAAGTGGTTTCGACACCGGGGGGCGTGATTCCGCCCCCGGGCGTCATGCTCACGATTCCTCGCTCGGAGGGGCGGCCAGGATTCGTCCGGCCTGCAGAAGGAGGAACGCGAGCCCCTCGTCCTTCGTCTCGGCGAGGAGCATCGCGCGAACCTCCCGCTCGTCCGCGCCGCACCCGACCGCGTTCGCCACTCGCACAATCAGCTCGTCCATCTCGGCCTCCCTCATCGTCGTTCGACATCGGGCAGGTGCGTGAGCCGTGCCACCCGCACGACGCTCCGTGAGGTCCGAGGGGGAGTATCGCGCCCGGATTGCGGGACAAGACATCGCAGAGAGGTCGCGAGGTATCCAGGAATCGGGACACCGCACCAACGCGGCGGAGGGTCCTTGGAGCCGCGCGCGCTAACGACGCTCCCACCCAGCACTTTTGTGGGACCCCCTGATGGCGCCATCACAACGCTACTGGCGCGGAACCTTGTGCGAATGCGCGCTTTCGCTCATGGGCCGTGATTCCTGAATCAGTCCGCTGCCGCCGGGTGACAAGCACGCACGCGCGGGATTCGGCCTTCTGGAGGCAGGCACGCCAGTCGCAACGCCAGAAGATGCGCGAGCGAGAGTGCTCGCGAAGGAGGAAACGATGACGAAAGAGATCCACGTGACGGCGAAGAATCTCGACAGGAAGCTCGCGGAGCTGGGGCGCATGAACGTCACGACCCTGCGCGCGACCTACAAGCGCGCGTTCGGCAAGGACACGGGCTCGCGCAGTCGCGATTCGCTCCGCAAGCGCATCGAGGCGCGCTATCGCGAGCTCGCGTTTGGCTCCGCGGCGGCGGAGCGCGACGAGCGGCTCCCGGCCCCCGGCACCGTGCTCTCGCGCGAGCACGGCGGAACGGTCCACGAGGTGACGGTCCTCGGCGACGGCTTCCAGTACGGAGGCGAGACGTACGGCAGCCTCTCGACGATCGCCAAGGTGATCACCGGGAAAATCTGGAACGGCTACGTCTTCTTCGGGCGCGCGCTGAAGGAGGCGCAGGGCTGATGCTCGATTTCTACCGGACTGTGGGCGGTCGACGCTTCATCGATCACACGCTTCCCGACTTGATCCTGCAGCTTCAACGGGTCCACGTTGCCCTCAACCGCGTCGCGGACGCGCTCGAGGCGGCCCGTGCCGATGTCATCGCCCAGGTCGAGAGAGACGCGAAGGAGGGGCGATGACGAGCCTCGACGCGCGATTCGCGCGCCTCCCCTACACGGACCGCGTGGCGCTCTTCGAGTGCGTCCTGCGAGGCGCGGCGAGGCACTACGCGGAGGAGTGCAATGGCGCGGGGGAGGACGACGCCGCGGGAGAGCTACGCGACGCGGCGGTTGGATATGTGCGCGCGCTCGCGAGCGGCGCCTCGGCGAAGAAGGGGCCTCGCGCCCGGAAGGAGAGACCATGACGACGAGACGACCGAGCCCGGAGATGGCCGCACGGCTCGAGGCCGTGCGCGCGGCGAAGGCGAAGCTCGAGAACAAGCACTTCATCTGGATCATCGACGCCGCGCTGGAGCACTACGTCGGCGAGGCGAAGAAGGTGGAGACCGAGATCGTTCGGTATCAGACGCTCTCGGATCTGCCGCTCTTCTCCAAATTCGGGCGGATCGGGCCGATCGCCGCTCCCGCGACGCGGGAGACCGAGCTACCGAAGCTCCGCGGCTACCTCGGCGAATATTACGCGATCCTCGAGTTCCTACAGGCGCTCAAGGACGCCGAGGTGATTCGTAGCGCCGAAATCTTCGCCGACGACATGAGGGGGAGCTTCGGCTTTGGCGGGCGCGCGCCGCGGGGGAAGACCCCGCGGTGAGCGGCGTGCTGACGATTCCCGAGCTACCGATGCCCGCGGCGGGGACGGGCCTCTCCGAGCGGCGCCGGGCGGAGGAGTACGCGGCGGCGGGCGACCATCGGATGGCCGCCGCGTACTTCCGACTTGCCTGCCAAGTGGCGACGCGCGCGGGCCGCGACGCCGCGGCGCTGCGCTCCTACCTCAAGTACAAGGCGCACCGTCGCGCGCTTCTCCGGGAGGAGGACCGCGCCGCGCAGCGGGCGCTCGCGAAGGAATCGCGCGGGCGATAGGCGGGAAGTGTGCCTGGCGTGGAAGCGGGCACGTGACCCCAGCACGAATGTGCGTGGGCTGATGGAGGAATCATAGTCGGTTCTTCGAAGAATTCGATGATTCCTCCATGTGACCTGACACAGGAATCATAGGAAGCGTCGTAACCGCGCGAATGGTGTGAGCGAGAATTCCAGGCACACCACCCGCATGTGTTCCTCCGCACAAGGCGCGAGAGGAAACGACGATGAAGACGCTCAACTTTGGTATCGAGATCGAGACGGTGGGACTCAACAAGCTGGCGCTGGCGAACGCGATCCAGCGCGTCGTCGGCGGCGTCGTCTACGGCGACGCGCACCGCGCCTCGGTCACGATGGCGGACGGGCGCGTCTGGCGGGCCGTCGGCGACGGCAGCCTCTCGGGCTCCGTCAACGGCGAGGTCGTCTCGCCGATCCTCACCTACGCGGATCTCGAGGCCCTGCAGAACGTCGTCCGCGAGCTTCGCGGCGCGGGCGCGCGGGCCGACGATTCCTGCGGAATCCACATCCACGTCGGCGCGGAGCAGATGGACGCGCGCGCCCTGTCGAATCTGATCAAGATGATGAACAAGCACGAGCTGATCATCGAGAAGGCGCTCGGCGTCTCCGAGGCGCGCCTGAACCGCTACTGCCGCCGCGTCAACCCGGACATGATGCGCCGCCTTGAGACGCAGCGCCCGCGGACGCTCACGGACATGAACCGCGTTTGGTACGGCGTCGAGCGCACGCACGCGGATCGATACGACTCGAGCCGCTACCACGCCCTGAACGTAAACAGCTTCTTCGTGCGCAAGACCGTCGAGTTCCGTCTCTTCAACGGGACCCTTCACGCGGGCGAGGTCAAGGCGTACGTGCAGCTCTGTCTCGCGCTCGCGGCGAAGGCGATGAGCGCGAAGAGCACGAGCGGGAAGAAGCGCGCCTACGCGGAGGCGAGCGGGCGCTACGACATGCGCGTCATCCTCCTCGGCCTGGGCCTCATCGGGGAGGAATTCTCGACGGCGCGGCACCACCTGACGAAGCGCCTCGCCGGCTCGTCGTCCTGGAAGAACGGCCGCCCCGCGAGCGCGGCGCCCGTCGCGCAGGCGATGGCCTGACAAAGGCGGGGGGGGGAGCGCCCGGGTGGCGCTCCCCCTTCGAGGCCACGGAGAAGATTGGTCGGGGGACGAAGACGCTTGCTGGGAGAGAGGAGTCATCGCAATGAAGGTTCAGGTGATGGTCTACGGGACGCTGATGCGGGGCGAGAGGAATCACCGGCACATGACCGGAGCTCGGTTCGTCCGTGAGGCGCGCACGGCTGCGCGCTTCACGCTCGTCGATCGGAGCGCCTTCCCGGCGCTCCTACAGGAGGGGGCCACGTCAGTCCGCGGGGAGCTCTACGAGGTCACCGCCGAGCACCTCGCCCGCCTCGACTGGTTCGAGGGGGTGCCGCGTCTTTACGAGCGCAGGACCATTCGCCTCGCCGACGGCGCGAGCGCCCAAGCGTACGTGCAACCGATGGCGCCCGTTCGCACGCGCGACGTCATCGTCTCGGGGGACTGGCGTGCACACCGAAAGGAGCAGGACCGTGCGCATACGAATCAAGAGTGAGGAACGAATCTTCCAGGGGACCGCGAAGCAGATCGTCCAGCAGATGAAGGCCACCGCGCAGCGCGCGGACCATCTCTCGCTCGACGCCTACGTGGACTGGTGCGCGCAGAACGGCGCCGTGATGGGGCACGACGTCAAGATCGAGGGGGAGGGAGAAGACGCGCGGTGCGCGTCGCTGGTCGCCGAGATGGTCCGGTTCGGGATCGCGGAGAAGCTGTGAGCCGCGCGGAGGCTCCTGCGGCTCCGCGCCTGAGCACCTACGCGTTCCGAGGCGCCGTCTGGTACTCCGTCGGGCGGAGCGCGAAGAAGAGGCTCGTGACGACGATTCGGATCGACGCGCCGACCCGGGCGATCGCGCAGGCGATTCTCGACAACTACGGGATGGAAGCGCCGAAGCTCGTGCGCGCACCGGGATGATTCATCCCGCGGCGAAGCCAGCAGTTTTTGCTGGAGCCTGATGGAGGAATCATAAGGATTCTTCGAACAACGCGAGACCCCTGATTCCTGTGTCCGGAATCGCGAGATCGGCGCGCGAGAACGCGCGATGAATCTGGCCTTACCGCGCCCTGGCACCACGTTCGCATGAGGGGAGGACACAACACGGTTCCCTGACTCGGACACAAGGAGATCGAACGATGCGCCCCTACGGAACGAACGTGATCGAGAGTCCCGACGTCGCGGACATCAACGCGATGGGCGCCAAGGGTAGCACCGGGAAGTTTCCGGGACGCTCGGGCGACTACCACCCCTACGCAAGTGGTGCTTCCAAAGCTCGCACGCGTCGCGCCCAAAAGCGCCGCGCGCGCCGCGAAGGAGGAGACGAGAGGGCTTCCGAGCGATGAGCGTCGTCCCGAGGGGAGGCGCTCGCACCGCGGGAGTCCGCAGGATTCCTCGCAGGCACATCACCCGCATGACCCCGGAGCGCGGGCGCCCACGGCGGGTGCCAATTCCGAGGAGAGAACGCGATGCATGATGCCATCCTGAACACGGCCCTCGTCCGGGCGCTCCATTCGACCACGCGGAGCGTCTCGGTCAGGCGCGGGGGCGGGGGACAGCCGCAGCCCCAGGTCTCGATCGAGTGCGCTCCCGACGCGCCGGAGCACCGCGCGCGCGCCGCGGTCTTCGCGGTCGCCGCGCTCGTGTCCTTCGCGGCGGCGCAGGGGAACGTCTGGACCGTGCGCGCCGACGTCCACGGGCGCCGCGTCTACCTCGACCTTCCTCGCGACGCCTCGGGCGACCAGATCGCCCACGCCCTTCGGCTGCTCGAGAGGATCGCCGCGTAGGCGCCGCGCGCGGGGGCGGGAGGCTATTCGACCCGCACGCCCCGCGCGGCGTCCACGCGCGTCTCGAAGCGCACGGGGGGCCCACCGGGGTCATCGGCCAGCGTCGCGGCGATCTCATAGCGAAGGGTCAGGTCGAGGGCCTTGCCGGGCAGGTGCGCGACGCGCACGTTCGCGAGGCGCGGCTCGTAGGTCTCGATGGTGTGCTGCATGGCGTCGCGCATGTCGGCGATCGCCCGTGGGAACGACAGGACCAGCTCGGTGATGTCGGGAAGGCCGTAGTCGGGGCGACCTTCGACGGTCCCGCGCCGCGTCCCGCACATGTCCCGCAGGTGCTCGAGCACGCTCGCGCGGAGGGCGGAGCTGCCGCCCCCCGCGTTCGCGCTTCCCGTGAGCAGCTCACGCAGGGGCATCAGCTCCCAGGCTCGTTCCAATCCCAGGTCGTCGAGGTCGACGCCAGGACGTTCTCGAACTGCACCTTGCGCGCGCGGAAGCCGATCCGCTCGAGATGGTTCAGGTCATGCTCGCGCGCGTCGTGCGCCGGATTCTCCGTGTAGTGGCGCAGGCGAACGATGATGGCATCGGTCAGCGTGACGCGGTGAACCACCTGCTCCTTCTTTCCGTCTTCCGTTCGACCGACCTCTTCGAAGATGACCTCGTCGAGGATCTCGTTTCGCACGTGCGCCTGCACGATCATCGGGGTGGAGGCGCCCTTCTCCTTGACGACGAAGTACGGCCCCATTTTCACGTGCCCCTTCGGCGCCGCGGAATCGGAGTCCGCGCCCGCCTGGGATTCCCACTCGTGGTCGACGACCTCCATCCACTTGTCGTCGCGCTTCTGTTTCTGCGATTCGGCCTTGAACTGTTTCTGGTCTCGGCCCTTGATCGCCATATACGTCCGGTACGCCATCGTCCAACCCTCCGTTGTGGCGGCGCCCGGGCGCGCCTAGCGCGCGAGTCACCCCCGTCGTGGGAGCGGAGCCTACCCCGCGGGATAGGACCCTTCAAGCCGGGGAAGCCTCTTTCGTGCCCGCGCTTCGCGCTATAAGCGAGGACCGCGATGCGCCTCGCCCCCCTCGCCGCCGCCCTCCTCCCGCTCGCGTTCTCGGGCTGCGGAGCTCCCCAGGAGCGCTCCCGCCTCGAAGATCAGAGCCGTCGCGTGGTCCCGCTTCCCGCCTGCGTATTCCACCTGCCCGCGCGACGCGCGGAGAGCGCAGGAACCATGCGGCGGCTGCGTGATACGGAGATCGCGAACCTGATCTTCCCTTCCTTCGATCCCGAAAAGCGCCTGCTCCCCAAGAGCGCCCCCGTGTGCACGGGTGAGTCCCTTCTCGAGGCTCCCGAGCTCGCGGACGGCAAGCCCGTGCGGGGCGGTTGGCCGCTCGCGGAGAAGGAGGAGGATCTGCTGTACGGGAGCGGCGGCGACCGGATCAAGGTCGTGTGGCTGCGCGCGCTCGTCTTCGGCGATGGCACCGTCGGAGGACCGCTCGCCATCGTGCGGGGAACGGAGCGGTTCGCGGAGCTGTACGCGGCCGGCCCCTACCGAGGGCACACCGATCGGGTCAGCCTCGGCACCCAGCGCATGGGGCCCGAGCTCCTCGTGACCGCCGAGGACGACGGGTGCACGGGCCGCAAGCCCGGCGAGGCGTGCGAGAACGTCATGGGCGTGTTCCTCCCGCGCAGCGGCGAGCTCCGTCGCGTCGTCGATGTGCTCGCCGAGCGCATCGCCTATGCCGGCCAGGGCGAGCGCGGCGCCGAGGGCACGCTTCAGTACCGGCTCACCTCCGCCCCCGAATACCGCGACGACGGCATCCACCTCGTCGAGAACGTGAGGATTACCGACGAAAGCGGCACCGAGCTGCGCGTCCTCGAGCGCGAGCGCCTCTTCGCCCTGAGCGACAAGGGGACGATGGCCTCGTCCGATCCGCCTCTCTGGGACACGGCCGTGAAGCTCAAGTTCGAGAAACCAGATACACCGCGCGCACGGCCCCCGCGTCGTCCGTGATCCGCAGCCGCGCGCGCACGGAGCGCTGCGCCTCGGGGCGCAGGACGAGGCTGTCTCGCGCGAACCGGGCGCCGCCCTGTCTCGACATGCGCGCGCGCGGCACTCCGCCCGGCTCGATCTCGATCTCGAGCTCGGCGTCCACGCGCGCCCCGAAGGTCGCGCGCACGACCGCCCGCAGCCGTTCGAAGTCCGGCCCCGTGGGGAGAAGACGCTGAAAGCCCGGGCCGTCTACCGGCCCCACGACGAGGCGCACGCGCTCGGCGTGCAGGCGCGGCCCGGGGCGAGCTCCTTGTCCGGGTCGCGTCACGATCCAGTCCCTCGTCATCCGCGGGCGCCGCCCGTCGGCCGCGGCGCGGCCCCGCGGCAGGAAGTCGGTGACCTGAAACGAGAGGTGCGGGAGCGCGAGACGGAGCGCCGCCTCGAGAGCCGCCCGGCTTCGTGGGCGTCGCCCGAGAACGCGTGCCACGCCGAGCCACTCACGCGGCGTGAGCGCGGCGCTCGCGCGCGCCGTCGAGGCGAGTCCGCTCGACGCGAGCGAGCGCGCCGAGACCCTCTCCTGCCCGTCGAGGCGCGCCTCCGACAGGGGTGCCGCGCGCAGGTGAACCCGGTAGAGGAGCGATGCGAGGCGGTGGTGGAAGATATCGTAGAAGTCTCGGAGGCTCGCGCTGTCGGCGATCTCCTCGCACAGGAGATTCTCTGTCGCGAAGTTCGCGAGCGGCGACGCGGCACCGACGAGGCCAAGGAAGGTCGTGGTGATCTCCGCGACAGGGCGCCCTTCGCGCTCGTCGAGCTCCAACCCCGCGACGTCGCTCGGGTGGAACACGGGGCTCAGATCGTGTCGGAACCGGATGCGCTCCTGCAGGGCGGGCCCGAGCTCGCCGATGCGCGCGCCGCCGGCGAGGCGCCGGACCAAGTGCTTGGCGAGGGCGAAGAACGAGATCGCGCGCGCGCGCTGCCCGAGAGCTTCCTTCTCGGTCGGCTCCATCCTCAGAGCCCCTCGCGCGTCCCGGCGATCGGCGCGTACTCGAAGAGCGGCACGCGGTCGTCGTCGCAGAGTTGGACGCTGACGCTCTCGTAGGGGCGAAGCGTCGAAGCCAGAAGGCCCTGCACGACCTGGCCGAAGAGATCGAGGTCCCCCGTCCCCACGAACGCCTCGGGCCGAACGTCGATCGCGATCGACGTTGCCACGTCTTGGTCAGCGCCGCCCTGCAGCAGGCGCACGTCGGCGAGCGGCTCGAAGCTGTCCGCGTTCGGCTTGGAGTCGGGCCACGCGGCCCACGCGGGACCGTTCGCGAGCGCGAGGCACGCGGCGAGCGGCTCGCGCGCCGTGAGCTCCTGCAGCGGCGTCTTGAGGAGCTGGAGCCAGCCCCACATGCGGTCTCGCTCGAAGCAAGGCGGGAGCGTCCGGAAGACGGGGGTGACGTTGGTGAAGGAGACGAGCGATGGAGAACCCGGCGTGCTCACGCTCACGTCGCCCACACCGAGCTTCTCGGGGCGCTCGCCGTCGGTCACGTGGACCTCGACGCGAGCGTTCTCCGCGCCCTCGGCGTGCGGTCCCTCGAAGGTGAGCGAGACGACCGGGTCGTGTCCGAGCACCGACGCGCGGCGCTCGATGGAGTGGAACGTCTGCGGGGCGCCATCGGGGTCAACGATCGGGGGCGTGAACGCGGCGAAGGGCACGGTCTCGCGGATCTTGTGATCACGCCCGACGACCAGCACCCTCCCGATGGTGTGGACCTGGGCGCCAGGGCGCGGCAGCACAACGGGGCACCTTCGCCCCCGCACCGGGAGCGGCAGCGGATCGTTGAGGCGCTGCACGTTGAGCGCCGGCACGCAGTGCAGGCGCACGGTGTCGAGGTCGAGCCGAATCGAGCGCGCGACCGGGGCTGCGAGACGAAGCACGATGTCGAGCCGGCCACGCTCCGCAGCGAGCGTCGCTGCCCGATCGATGTGCGGGACATCCACGAACGCGAAGAACGCGGGACGCGCGAAGTACTGGCGGAGCGCGACGACCTCGGCGTGCTCCGTCTCCTCGAGCGTCGGCCCCACGGCAGCGAGCGTGCCCGGGAGCAGGGAAACGCTGCGGCCAGCGCCGTCGGTCGCGAGGATCTCACGCGTACCGCGCAGGAGCGCGCTCCGCGCGTCGAGCGCCATCGGCGTCGGCCCCGCGAAGAAGAGCCGCAGCGCGCTGTCGCGAGCGAGGCCGTCGAGCTTCGCTCCCTTGTTGAGGACGAGGCCGAGGCGCAGCTCGCGCCGCTCGCCTTGGAGCTCGACTCTCTCGAGGCGCCAGGGGCGCACATCCGCGCTCGACGTCGATCGGAAGATGCACGGGCCGCCATCGATCGGGCGACTCGCGAACGGCGCTCCGGCGGGGACGACCAGCGGCGCCGCCATGTTCGGTGCCGGGCGGAGCTCCAGGATCGTGGCGCACGGTAGCGGCCGAAGTAGCGAAGGCAGGATGCTTTCGATCACCGGGTGGATGACTTCCGGCAGGTCGTCGTCGAGTCGCTGCCGGAGCCGCGCGAACACGAACGCCGCGCTCTCGAGCAGCCGCGAGACGGCGGGGGAGGCGTCCCGCCCGAGAAGGGGCGCGTCCTCGGGGTACTTGCGCGCGAGCTCGCCCGCGTGGTCGTAGAGATAGTCAAGCTCGGAGGCGTAGTCGTCGCGCAGCGTCACTCGACCGTCCGATCTTCGCTGAGGGGCGGGAACGCGACGGTGCGACCGTTCCCTGTGAAGCGCACGGTCGTGCGCGCAAAGGAGTTCAGCGAGCACTCGTGGGCGAAGAGCTGGGCGAGCACACGCGCGAACAGGATTGCCTCGCCCTCACTGTCGAACGCGCGCTCGGCCAGCTCGAGGAGCACGTCGCTGCCGCGCGCGACGCCGCGCTCGATCGGGTGCGTCGCCGCCCGCATCGTCACCGCGGCAATCGCCTCGAGCCGCTGCGCGTGCGCGCGCGCGGCCTGGCGGTCGGCGGTGCGATGGAGATTCAGCGCGTGGAGGAGCGTCCGCAGGGAGTCGGCGCGCGCGATCGGACGTGTCGTGAGCCCGAGGAGGGCGAGCGTCCTCCAGCGCAGGTCGTCCGCGAGCGGCGCCGGCCGGTACGGCGTGACGGCGACGATGTTCCGGAAGGTGCAGGAGGGCGGCGACCACGGCGTCGCGATCCGCACGTCGCCCACGCCGAGCGTGCTCGGGAGGCTTCTGTTCGTCGCCCACACGTCGAGGGTGAGGACGTCGAGCTCGGGCGGCTCGGGAGCGTCGGCCGCGACCTCGAGCTCGAGGCTCAGGTCGGCCGCGCGCCCCGGATCGGGCGCCGCGCGATGGAGCGTGTAGAAGACTCCTCGAAGCGCGCCCGGGGTGCCGTCGAAAGCGGCCCCCTCGGCGATCTCCGCGCGCTCGCCGGAGCGCTGACGCGTGGTCACACGGCGCACCCCGTAGACCTCGGCGTGCGCGGGGGGGTAGCCGGCGGGGCGCAGCACGTGCGAAGGGCGCTCGAGCGCGACCCGCAAGGGGTCCGTCGTCGTGCCGAAGGTGTTCGACACGGGGAAGCAGTTCGTGCGGAACGACTCGCGCGTCACTTGGACCGAGGCCGGCAGCGGCGTCTCGAACCGGAGGCGCAGGGTGTGCCGCGGGGCTGCGGGCGTCGGGGGCGCGCGATCGCCCTCGATCTCGAGGAACGCGAACTTCGTCGGGAGGATCAGAAGCTCGCGCACGAGGCGGTAGCCAGGATGCTCGAGCCGCTCTTCGGGAAGGAGCGCTTCGGAGGCGCGCAGGCCCCAGCGGCGGAGCGCCGAGCGGGGGACCTCGACAGTGTGCTCGCCCGAGACGAGCTCGATCGCGGCGACGCGTTCCTCGATCGACGACAGGAGCGTGAGCGCGCTTCGCGGCTCTCCGGCGATGTGCAGCCGAAGGGGGAGAGGGGACGGCAGCACGAGGCTCTCTCGTCCCTGGAGGGGGGCAAGCACGATCTCGAGCGACTGCCCGCGCTCGGTGGACCAGGCGAGGCGGGCGTCCTCAACCCGCCAGGGATCGAGCCGGACGGGCGCGTGGGCGCGGAAGCGGGCGCGCGTGCCCTCGACGGCGACTCCCTCAAACTCGAGCCCGGGGGGGAAGGAGCGCCGCTCGCGCGCGGCGGTCCCCGTCGGCACCACCTCGACGATTGTGGATGCGGGAAACGGGCGGAGAAGCTCGGGGAAGAGCAGATCGGCGAAGTGAACGGCCGCACGGGGCGCCGTCGCATCGAGCACGCGCTCGACCCGAGCCGCCAGAACGGTCAGGCCGTGGGCTACGGCTTCGACGGCGGGGTTCCGAAGGGGGCGCCCGAGGTTCGCGGCGATCGTCGGGAACGCCCGCGCAAACGCCTCGCGTCCGTCATCCTGAAGGTCGAGCAGCCGGGTCATCGCCGCGCGAGCCTACCGTATCGCGCGGGCGGGTTGATACGCGCCTCACGAGGAACTCGACCATCGCGAAAGCGCGACGCGAGTATGCTGAGCGCCGCCGAAATGAGACGCGCCCTGATCACCGTTGCCCTCTCTGTCTTGGGAGTCGGCTGCCGGCGTCCCACCGATCTGCCGAGCCTCGACGCGGGTGTCCCAGCGAACGTGTCGGAGACGGAGCGCTCCCCCGTTGACGCGATCACTGACGCCAGCACCGAACTCGCTCCGCTCGAGGGTGAGTGGATCGAGCGCTGGACGATGCCGAGCGGCGCGGTCGTCTTCGTCACAAGACCGCAGGGGGCCACGCGAGCTCGCCCGATCGTCATCGCCGTGCACGGCGCGGAGGATCACGCGGATTGGGCTTGCAGTGAGTGGCGCGCAACAGTCGGAGGTTTCGCCTGGGTCCTTTGCCCGCAGGGCGTGCCGCTCCGATCCGGCTACGCTTGGAGCTCCGCGGAGATGATCGCGGCGCGCGCGTTCGAGGCGCGCGATATGCTGCAAGCCCGCTACGGCCCCTATGTGGCCCCGGGCCCGCTGCTCTACGGTGGGTTCTCGCAGGGGGCGACCTTGGCATCGTCGGTGGTTTCTACGCATCCTGGGCAGTTCGATCGAGTCGTCATGGTGGAGGCCGGGCACACGCCTCTCTCCCCCTCCGGAGTGATCTTCGGCCTGAAGAAGGGCCAGGTCGGCATGGCAACGATCTCGTGCTCCACCGGAGGTTGCGCCGCGTTCTCCAGCGAGCTCCTCATGGCGGCGAGGAACGCTTCGTTCGACCTCCTCACGAATGACGGCGGTCGGCGCGGGCACGTATTCGACGGCGTGACGATAAAGTCGCTGGGAGATACCCTCGTCAAGATGGTCGCGGCGGACCCTCGGTTTGAAGGACTCGCGAACGCGGTTCATGGGGGACCGTAGAGCCCCGTCCGCAGATCGCGGCACGCCCGCGCGGAGCCGATCCGGCGCACCCTTCGGCTTCCCCGGAAGCCCGGGTAAGAAGTTCCCCGAGCCTTGCGCGGGCGGCGCGGATGCGACGGTCGCCGCTTGGCGCCGCCGCCGCACCCAAGTAGATGACAGCGCATGACTTTGATCACGGCACGGGTCATCGCCATCCACGAGACCGGCGTCGCACTGCTCTGTACCGCGGCCATTGCAGTCGTCTGCGGCGGATGCACGAGATCGCGCGCCGAGCACACCGAGACCACGACGGTCGTCGCCCCGCCACCGCCTCCTCCGCCGAGGGGTCGAACCCCCACGATAGACGCCGGCACGCTCGACGAGCCGGCGAAGGCACGCGACGCCGCGCCCACGTGGACTGACACAGAGCTGGCTCCTCTTTTGGCCGAGGCGCGCTCCCGATGGGGAAAGGACGCGCGTGTGACCCCGCTGCCGGGCACGGGTGCTGCGATCGTGGAGACGCCGGCGGCAATCGCGCTCCTGGGACGCACCTCATGGATGATTTGTCGGGCTCCCCCGCCCGCGGCGGATGAAGTGACGCCCACAGCCCACCCAACTCCGCCTACGAAGCTGCCGGGCGACTCGCTCCCCCGCTACCGAAACCCGCCCGAGATCGCGAGCTTCGTGGTTCCGATCGAGACGCCCGGCGGCGATGCAACCTCTCCCGTGTGCCAACCGATGCCTTCGCTCCGTTTCATCGTGAAGGTCACCGGGGCACCGAATCGCTCGAAGCTCTGGCACCTGCGCGACCCGGCGGGCGCCCCGAGCGTTGTTCTCACCGGCATGCTGTGCGAGGCGCGCCACGTGATGAACGTGGTCTGCCCGCGCGTCTCTCTCGTCTTCGACCTCGTCGAGGGACGTTGGACGCGCGCCGCGACGTCGCCCGAACGTCCCGACCAAGGGAAAGACTACGACGGAGACGGCCGCCTCGAATTCCCGCGGACGGCGTTCTACTTCGGCACGCGCGACTCGGACGCCGCGCTGTTTGACACGTTCGTTATCGACGCACCCGCACTTGAGGCGTGGGACGGCGCGGACTTCTCGATGAATGCGCCTGGACTAACTCAAGCGTACCACGCTGGAGACGGTTACGGAGGTCTCGATCCTGACAGCCTACATCGCTTGGTGAACAGCGCCCGCGGCGGCAAATGTACCGAGAAGAATTGGGTTCGAGCCGTCGAGACAGCAATTGGTGAATACGAAAAAGACCCCGCGGATGGTGACGGTGGCTTCCTCATGGGAGAGAGCAGGATTAGCGTGCCGCGCGAATCGGCCGCGTCATCCACCCTTGATAACCTCAAGCAGACCGTGCCGCTCTTCGGGACCCTACAGGCCGACTGCGATAGCGCGCTCGAGGATAAGCTCCGACAAGAAATCGATACGAATCTCTACAAGGTACTTCTTGCCATCCCTCCAGCGCGGTAGCCGACACCCCACGCACTCACGTGAGATCCTGCACCAGTTTCACGACCTCGGGGACGTGGGTAAGCCCCAGCGGAGTGCGCCCCGCGTAGAAGGCTCTGGCGGCGAGCCATGAACACGGAAGCTCCACCAGATCCTCGGGGTCCTGGAATCCCTTCGGATTGATGACTCGCGCATATGCCTCGACGGTAAGCGCCGAGGTGATGTCGTACTTGAAGATACGCAGCCTCTTGTGCTTCTTCTTGTCGTCGTTGTTCTCGATAAACCACTGATCGACGCGCCGCTGGTGCGCCTTGGGGAGGAACTCGTTTCGGTACACGTCAGTTTTGACAAACTCCTCCAGCGTAGGAACGTCCGCGTCTCCCTTGGCCTTTCGGTCGGCGAGAGCCTTGGCGGCGGCGTCGCGTGCCACCCGGTCGTCTTCGGCCACATCGGCTCCGAGTCGCTGGTTCCGGTAGTCAGCAAAGTCTTTCGATGCCGCGACACTAGCGGCTGATGCGCCTGGATGGTCCTTCAGGTACTGCTGAAGGATTTGGTCGTTCAACCGCCGCTGGTACACGAAGTCGCCAAGAATAGGAGAGCTCTCCAGCTTCTCAGTCGTCGTGAAGTCGCTGAGTCCAAATCGACTGAGGCATGCCTGACACTCGAAGGAGGGCGCATCCTTGCTTGGATAGGAGCACGGCAGCTTCTTTCTCGAGCTCACGAACTTGTCCTTGATGTGGTGCATCGCGAAGGCGAGTGCCGCCTGTGGAACGACCAGCGACGCTGGCCACGCCTTCTCGTCGTCTATCGGGATCGGCAGGCCATCGCGAAACTGGAACGCTGCTTGTTCCCCGGTGTGATCCTCGGACGCATTTCCCGCGATACGCTTCGCGTACCCGAATGATCGATCGTACCCGCTTTCGTTGCCGGGTGAGTTTTGCCCAATGCTCCACCCCCGATTGAATCCGAACGCCGGCGCCTTGACGCCAAATTCGTCAAAGGTCTGCGGCCCTGTCTTCCCATCAGCACCGTCGTTGTTCGCATCGATTCCCATCGTAACGTAGCGGAAACCCTCGAAAGAGAAGCCATAGACCGTCCAGCCGCTTTCGTTGAAGAGCATGGCGTAGAGAACGGTGTAGGCGATCTTGTCGGCCGGGAAATCGTGGAGTGCGCGTTGTGCAGCGTCCCGCATCAG
>Ga0302196_10000313_pt1 | contig 48253 bp, 45 predicted proteins | sample II_Bog_N1_3_FD_198794 | JGI IMG/M metagenome (GOLD analysis project Ga0302196, IMG submission 198794) | Peat permafrost microbial communities from Stordalen Mire near Abisko, Sweden - II_Bog_N1_3 | ecosystem: Environmental > Terrestrial > Soil > Wetlands > Peat | place: Sweden: Abisko... | reverse complement strand
GCGCGCAGTTCCGCAGGCGAAGTTTGCTGAATGGGGCGCGCCCGAGTGAGCCGAGGACCTGTCCGCGCACGGCTGCCCCCATCGGTCCCCGCGGCGCCCGTATCAGCTTTCCCAGCTGGCCCACTCGTCGCCGAGGCGCTCTTCCTCTTCGCCTGTCTTCCAGCGGCCCTTCCATTCCACCACTTCCCAGCCGCGCCGGATCGCTTCGGCGCGAAACGCCGGCTTGGGATTGATCACCACCGGGTGGCCGACCTCCTCGAAGAGCGGCGTGTCGGCGACGCTGTCCGAGTAGAGGTACGAGCGCGCGACATCGATGTTGTGCCGCGCGAGGATCTCCTTCACCCGCTCGCGCTTCCCCTCTTTGAAGACGAGCGGCATCACCAGCTCCTCGCTGGAGAAGCCGTCCTTCACCAGCGCGCGCGTGCCGACCGCCTCGTGCGCGTGCAGGAAGCGGCCGACCTCGTCGATGATCGACTGCGGCGAGCCCGACGCGACGATGACCAAGTGGCCCTGCAGCAGATGCTTGCGCACCGTGCGCAGCCCGGCCTGGGTCACGCGCTTCTTGATGTAGCGATCGAAGCACTTCTGCGCGAGCTCGCGCAGCCGATCGGCCCGCAGGCCGGAGAGCGAGCGGCTGCCCAGCGCGACCATGTCCGCTTCGCTGAGCCGCTTGCGCGCGTAGTCGTAGAGCGCGCGCGGGACCGCGCTGCGCACGGCTGCGGTCATCTCGCGGTTTGAATAGAGATACCAGGTGAAGATCGTGCCCGCGTTGCCGTCGAGCAGCGAGTCGTCGATGTCGAAGATGGCCGCGGTCCGCTGGAAGGCTTGCACGGAATGAGCTTACCAACGGGTCGCCGATTTTTGACAATCGAGTGAACCCGCGATCAACATCGCTCATGCTCAACACGCGTCTGAATCCGTCCCGGGGGCCCCGCGCCCTCGCTCGCCTTCCCCTCGCGCTCGCGATCCTCCTGCCCGCGCTCGCGTCGACCGCGCTGCGCGCCGACGAGCCGCGCTGGGAGCGCAAGGAGTTCACCTGCAAGCAGCCGGAGAAGGGCTGCTACATCTCGAGCTGCTGCAAGGACATCGATTTCTCCGTCTACACCCGCGAGAAAGAGGGCACGCCGGTCAAGGAAGTGAAGGCCACGGTCGACTTCGACGCGCCCCCCGCCAAGGTCTTCGAGGTGGTCACCGACTACGAGCACCAGTCGGGCAACCTCCCCTACGTGAAAGATCAGAAAGTCTTCAGCCGCACCGAGAGCGAGGTGCTCTTCTGGACCGTCGCCGAGTTCCCCATGGTCTCGACGCGCGACTGGGTCCTCAAGGCGACGTTCGCGAAGAACTACGAGGGCGGCAAGTACCGGGTGAACTGGGAGGTCACCGACGTGAAGGAGGCGCAGCCGCCGGTCGACGGCGTGGTCCGCTTGAAGATCAACACCGGCAGCTGGACGCTCGAGCCGCTCGACGGCGGCGCGCGCACCCGCGGCACGTACTATCTCTTCACCGATCCGGGCGGCTCGATCCCCAGCTTCATGGCGAACAAGGCGAACACGGTCGCGCTGCCCGATCTGATCGCGGCGATCCGCAAGCGCTCCACCGCGAAGTAGCTCACCGAGCGGGCCCGCCGAGATCATTGGCACACCAATCATCGCGATCGCAATGATTGCGACCGCAACGATCTGCCGCGGCGCTCAGTGGTACCTGGCGGAGCCGGGGCGCACGTGCGTGCGGGCCGCGCGCGCCTGGATGTAGAAGACGCCGAGCAGCCCCAAGATCATCATCACGATCGTCACGCCGAGCAGGCGCCGGCTGTCCTGCTTCTCGTCCATCGCCGTGCCGCGGATCCAAGGCAGCTCGTCGGCGCGCTGCCAGGGCGCGTCCGGCGCGGCCCCTTCGCGGCGCACCAGATCGTCGGGCGCGATGAAGCCGCGCTGGTAGAGGACGGTGAACTCCTTCTGGCTCTGCACGACGAGCTCGCCTGTGCCGTGGCGGACGACCAGCTTCATGCCGCGAATGTAGCGCGGAGCTGGCGCGGCAGGGAGCGCGAGCGCGCTCGGGGCGACGCGACGCGGTGCGAATCCGGATGCGCACTGCACAGGCGAACCGGAGGGAAATCTGCGTGATCGGTTGCGCACCCCAAGCGCGCTCGAGCGGGGCGAGCTTCGTTTCATTCGCGTGAAGTCTCCAACAATCCGAGCGCTTGTCCCGCGCGGCACAAAAGCGGCCGGGCGCTTGCAGAGATGCGCTTCGCTGCAACCGTGCTGCTCTTCAAAGGGGATCCTCAATGTCGGAGAAGGCCATGGAGTCCGTCGCGCAAGCCGGCCACGCCCCCGCAGCGCTCCCGTTCGATCGCGCGGCCGGCGCTCGCATCCTCGCCCGCTCGTTCTACAAGGAGCTGCGCGCGAGCGGCTATACGCCGAAGCAGCTGCTCGCCCTCTCGACCGAGCTGATCGATCTCATCACGCAGGATCTCCAGAAAGAGCGCCGCGGCGCGGCCTAGCGTCGCAGCCCCGCTCTGAGCTGCCTGAAATTCGCTCGCGCTGTGCCTTGACGCCCTCGAGCGGCGCGGTTTATCTGACCGCCCCTCGGAGGTTTCAACAATGGCTCGCTTCGCCATCAACGGCTTCGGTCGCATCGGTCGCAACATCCTTCGCGCTGCCATCGAGCGCGGAGCAAACTTCGATGTCGCGCTGATCAACGACATCGACAAGCCGAAGACCATCGCGCACCTCTTCAAGTACGACTCGATCCACGGCGTCTTCGACGGCACGGTCGAGCACACCGAGGACGCGCTCATCGTCAACGGCAAGCGCATCCCCATCAGCTCGCAGCGCGACCCGGCGCAGCTGCCGCACAAGCAGTACGGCATCGACATCGCGCTCGAGTGCTCGGGCCGCTTCACCGCGCGCGCCGACGCCGAGAAGCACCTCGCGGCGGGCGCGAAGAAAGTGATCATCTCCGCGCCCGGCAAGGGCCAGGACTTCACCATCGCGCTCGGCATCAACCACGAGAAGTACGATCCGAAGACGCACCACGTGCTCTCGAACGCCTCGTGCACCACCAACTGCCTCGCGCCGGTCTGCAAGGTGCTGCTGGCGAACTTCGGCATCGAGCGCGGCTTCATGACCACCGTGCACAGCTACACCAGCGATCAGCGGCTGCACGATCTGCCGCACGACGACCTGCGGCGCGCTCGCGCGGCGGCGCTCTCGATGATCCCGAGCAGCACCGGCGCGGCCAAGGCGATCCACGAGGTGATCCCCGAGCTCAAGGGCAAGCTGGCGGGCACGTCGATCCGCGTGCCGACGCCGAACGTCTCGCTGGTCGACCTGACGGTGGAGCTCTCGAAGGCCACCGACGTGGCCGCCATCAACGCCGCGTTCAAGGCGGCCGCGGCCGGCCCGCTGCAGGGCGTGCTCGCCTACAACGAGGACCAGACCGTCTCGGTCGACTACAACGGCAACCCGCACTCGTCGATCTTCGACTCGACGCAGACCGCGGTGGCCGAGGGCGGCAAGCTCGCCAAGGTCTTCGCCTGGTACGACAACGAGTGGGGCTTCTCGAACCGGATGGTCGACGTGGGAATGCTGGTGGCGAGCCAGCTGTGATCCGGTCGATCAACGAGCTGCAGCTCGAGGGGAAGCGGCTGTTCATCCGCGTCGATTTCAACGTCCCGCTCGACAAGAAGACCGGCGCGGTGAAGGACGACGCGCGCATCCGCGCGGCGCTGCCGACGATCCAGCTCGCGCGCAAGCTCGGCGCGAAGATCATCCTCGCTTCGCACCTCGGGCGTCCGGATGGCCAGGTCGTGCCGGCGCTCTCGCTCAAGCCGGTCGCGGCCCGCCTCGCCGAGCTGCTCGCGGCGCCGGTGCAGTTCGCCGACGACTGCGTGGGCGAGAAGGCACAGCAGGCGGCGGCGAAGCTGCGCAACGGCGACGTGCTCCTCCTCGAGAATCTGCGCTTCCACGCCGCCGAAGAAGAGAACGACGGCGCGTTCTCTCGCGCGCTCGCGGCGCTCTGCGATGCCTATGTCGACGACGCGTTCGGCACCGCGCACCGCGCGCACGCGTCGACCGCGGGGATGGTCGCGCACGTCGCGCAAAAAGGAATGGGCCTGCTGGTCGCGCAGGAGCTCAAGCACCTGCGCCCGCTGCTCGAGAGTCCGCGGCGGCCGTATATCGCGGTCTTGGGCGGCGCGAAGGTCTCCGACAAGATCAAGGTCATCGATCAGCTGCTCGGCAAGGTCGACGCGCTCCTGGTCGGCGGCGCGATGGCCTACACGTTCCTCGCTGCGCAGAAGATCGCCATCGGCGGCTCGCGCGTCGAGGCGGACAAGCTCGACGTCGCGCTGAAGATCCTCGAGACCGCGAAGAGCAAAGGCGTGCAGGTGCTGCTGCCGGTCGATCACTTCGTCGCTGCCGACATCAAAGCCACCGCGGGCGAAGTGCAGAGCGTGGTCGCGGAGAAGATGCTCGGGCTCGACATCGGCCCGAAGACGGCCGCGCTGTTCGCCGAGAAGCTCGAGGGCGCGAAGACCATCTTCTGGAACGGCCCGATGGGCCTGTTCGAGACGCCCGCGTTCGCGGCCGGCACGCGCGCGGTCGCCGAGGCGATGGTGCGCGCGACCGCGCGGGGCGCGCTCACGGTGGTCGGCGGCGGAGACAGCGCCGCGGCCATCGCGCAGCTGGGGTTGGCGGAGAAGGTCAGCCACGTCTCGACTGGCGGTGGCGCGGCGCTCGAGCTGCTCGAGGGCCGCGATCTGCCCGGCGTGACCGCGCTCGAGCAGTGACGCTCTTGGCTTTCGCAAATCGTCTTTTGCGAATTCGGTAAGATTCGCAAATCCGCTTCGACCGCAACACGATCGCTGGGAGGCACACCATGGCGCGCCGGAAGTTCGTCTGCGGAAATTGGAAGATGTTCAAGACCGGCGCGGAGGCCGCGGCGCTGGTCCGCGAGCTGCGCTCGCGCCTCGCCGAGAGCGGCGTGCAGGTCGCCATCGCCCCGCCCTTCACCGCGCTGGAGAGCGCGCACGCGGCGCTGGCCGGCTCGCCCATCCAGCTCTACGCGCAGAACTGTCACTCCGAGAAGCAGGGCGCGTTCACCGGCGAGATCGCAGCGCCGATGCTGGAGGCGCTCGGGTGCCACGGCGTCATCCTCGGCCACAGCGAGCGGCGCACGCTCTTCGGCGAGGACGACGCGCTGGTGCACAAGAAGCTGCGCGCGGCGCTCGAGGCGCGGCTTTCGGCCATCGTCTGCGTCGGCGAGACGCTCGCCGAGCGCGAAGCGAACCAGACCTGGGAAGTGGTCTCGCGGCAGGTCCGCGCGGCGCTCTCGGGCATCGCGCCCGAGTCGCTCGCGCGCATCACGCTCGCCTACGAGCCGGTCTGGGCGATCGGCACCGGCCGCAACGCCACCGCCGCGCAGGCGCAGGAGGTCCACGGGCAGATCCGCGGGCTCATCCGCGAGCTGTTCAGCGCGCCCGCGGCCGAAGCGATGCGCATCCAGTACGGCGGCAGCGTCAAGCCGGAGAACGCGGCCGAGCTGCTCGGCCAGTCCGACGTTGACGGCGCGCTGGTGGGCGGCGCGAGCCTGAAGGCCGACGACTTCGCCCGCATCGTCGCGGGCGCGAAGACGGGTCGCTAGGCCGCGCGATGGCCGATTCGGACAACGAACAGGAGATCCGCGACGCGCTCGCCTCGCGCGATCCGGTGAAGCTCGCGCGCGCGGCCGGCAGCGAGATCGGCGCGCTCAAGGCGGCCGAGGACGTCATCGAAGCGCGAGAGAAGGCGGAGACCAGGCCGAGCCGGATCATGATGGCGAGCCAGGCGCTGGTCGGCTGGCTCGCGCTCATCGGCGTCGCGCTGAACGTGGTGCAGATGTACGCCAACCACAAGCAGTACGAAGAATCGCGCGCGGCCGATCAGCAGCGCTGGCAGATGGAGTTCCAGCGCTCGCAGGAGGCGGACAAGCACGCCGCCTTCCTGCAGGTCTCGACGATGATCACCGACTCGATCGTCGACCGGCGCCTGCTCGGCTACGCGCTCATCGGCGAGTTCATGGGCGACAAGGAGTACTACGACAAGGCGCAGCTGATGCTCGCCGAGCGGCTCGGCGCCGAGGCGAGCGACAAGGACTTCGACGAGGCGCACCGCAACGCCGTCCGCGTCATCGTCCGCACGCTCTCGCAGACCAAGGATTGCGTCGCGCTCATCCAGGGCGCGAGCAGCATCCACAAGCTGCGCGCCGCGCGCGACGCGCAGACGGGCGCGAAAGCGAACAGCAAGCTGAACGAGGACGACGGCATCAGCACGCCGGTTGAGGATCTCTACGCCGACTTCGTCCGTTACATTTATGGCCGCGCGATGATCGTCTGCGCCGGCCGCTACGACGAGCTGCGGCTGGTGCGCAACGAGATCCGCTCGGCGATGATGCCGCTGATGAAGGGCGAGACGCCGAAGGAGAAGGCGATCGCGGCGAACCGGATCATCGCGCAGTACCTGCGCGACCGCTGCCTCGACGAGCCGCAGGGCGCGCTCAGCGAGTGCCCCGCCATCTTCGAGGCGTACGCGAAGCGCTGCGAGTTCCTCGAGACGAAGAAGCCCGACGAGTGGCCCAACGAGAAGGACGGTTGCGCGGTCGCGGCCGCGGCGAAGACCGCTGTCCTCGAGCATGCCCACGCCTCGGCTGCTTCCGGCGCGCATGCCGACGAAGTCCCGGTCGACACCACGGCGCACTAGAATCGTCCGTGGGTCCGGCGGGGCCTCAGGCCCAGTGCCGGCAGACCGGCCGCAGCGGGCAACCGGTGCACTTGGCCTCGTCGCGGCGCGAGGGGCAGCTGCCGCTGATGCCCAGGTGCGAGAGGGAGAAGTCGAAGCGCACCGGGTCCGCGCTGTCGAGCGCCCGCAGCCGCGCGGTGATCTCTTCGGCAGTGCGCCACGACAAGTCGCGGCGGCGGGTGAGCCCGACCAGGCCGGAGATGCGGTGCACGTGCGTGTCGAGCGGGATGACCAGCGCCGCGGCGGGAATGTCGCGCCAGAGCCCGAGATCCACGCCGTCGGGGCCGCGCACCATCCAGCGCAAAAAGAGGTTGAGCCGCTTGCAGGCCGAGCCGCGCGCGGGATGCGGCAGGAGATGCTTCAAGCGGCGGCTCGCGGGGATGGCGTCGCGGGTGGTGAGCGCGTCGACGAAGAGGCCGAGCGCGCCGCGGATGGAGGGCTCGCCAGCCGCGCGGTACATCGAGGAGAAAGCTGCGCCCAGCGAGCCGTGCGCGCGGAGGAGCTGGCCGGCGCCCGCGAGCAGCGACGCGATCTCTTCCGGCCCGGTCATCCGGTAGTGGAAGGCGCGGCAGAGGCGGATTAGTTCGCGATACGAACCATCTCGCGCGACCGCGCCGGGATGCGGACCGAGCGCATCGAGCAGCTCCGCGAGACGCGGCTTGAAGAGGTCGACCCGGCCATACGCGACCGCGGCGGAGAGGAGCGCCGCCACCTCCACGTCGAGCGGGTCCGAGTACCGGTGGGGAAACTCGAGCGGGTCGCCGGCGATGCGCGCGGCCGTGTCGGTGGCGTCGATGAGCGCGAAGAGCCGCGGGCCGAGGATTCCTGCGCGGGCGAACGGACGCGGCGGCGGGATCACCGGCAGCGCACGCCGCCGATCATTGGCACTCAAATCATTGGCACTCAAATCATTTACGGAGGCACGGTGCGGCGCGCGCGCGGCCTTGCCCGGGGCGGACTTGCGCACCGTCTTCACCGCGCCAGCTCTTCCAGGAGGTGGGTGAGCTCGGGAAAGATGAGCCGCTCGCCCGCGAGGCGCACCGCGGCCGGGCTGCCCGGCATCGAGAAGACGAGCAGCCCATCGGCGCGCACGCCCGCGACCGCGCGCGAGAGCATCGCCGCGCTGCCGATCTCCACGTAGCTCAAGCTGCGGAACAGCTCGCCGAAGCCGGGGAGCGGCCGCGCGAGCTGCGCCGCGACCGCCTCAAACGTGGCGTCGCGCGAGGAGAGCCCGGTGCCGCCGCTGATCAGCACCACCTGCGCGCCGGCCGCCTTCGCCTGCTCGAGCACCGCCGCGATGCGCGCCGGCTCGTCCGGAATGATCGCGGAGCCCGCGTGAACGTGCCCGCGCTCGGCGAGCTGCGCGCGCAGCCAGCGGCCGCCCTCGTCGGTCGCCTCGGTGCGTGAGTCGGAGCAGGTGACGACAAACACCTTCGCGTAGCGCGGCGCGCGCGCCTTGTGCTGCGCGGGGACCGACGCGTGCGCATCGGCCGCGGACGCGTCGGGCTGCGGGGGCGCGCGATCGTGCGAATGCACGTGCGCGTGCTCGTGCGGACGCGCGCGCTCGTGCGGCTGCCCGTGGCCCTGCGGATGCGCGTGGCGGTGTCCGCCGTGCGCGGGAGCGTCGTGATCGTCGTGGCCCATGGTCACGCCCCGCCCAGCCGCACCAGCGCGCGGCCCGCCTCGACGCGCACCGCGTGGCTCGGCTGGTCGCCGCACAGCCGCGGCCAGGTGAGGTTCCTGCCCGTCCGCAGATCGAACTCGATCTCATGGCAGGGGCAGACCACCGAGCTCTTCTTCGCGTCGATCCAGCCGCCGGAGAGCAGGCAGCCGGCGTGGTTGCACATGTCGTCCATCGCCGCCAGCGCGCCGCCGCAGCGGGCGAGCAGCACGAAGCGTCCGTCGATCTCCAGCGCGCGCAGCTCGCCCTCGCGGAGATCGTCGGGCCCGAGATCGATCCAGCCGTCTTCGATGCGGCCGGTGGTGTCGTCGCTCATGCGCAAGAAGCTAACGCACAACCGCGGCCCCGCACGATCTCCGCAGCCGCGAAGTTGTTTTTCTCGCCCGCCGCGACGAAACTTTCCACCGGCGCGCGGCCGGCGCGGGAATGCGCAGCCGCCGCCGAACCGTTTGACCGCAGAGCCGCTTCTCGCCTACACCGCACCTCTCTTTGCCTCTGGAGCGCCCGCGCATGCGCACCCCCATCGCAGCTTTTTCCGCCGCCGCCTTCTCGCTCCTGCTGGCCGCGTGCACGCCGTCGACCATCCCTGGCACGCCCGTCGAGGACACCAAGGACAACCGCGCGGTGCTCAGCGTGATCGGCAAGTATCAAGCGGACGCGCAGGCGCTCGACGCGGACGCGATGCTCCAGCTCGCCTCGCCCAAGTACTTCGACAAGAGCTTCATGGCGCGCGGCCGCTCCCCGGTGGACTACGAGCATCTGCAGAAGACGCTCACCGACAAGTTTGCCAAGCTCAAGACGCTCAAGATGGAGATCACCATCAAGGACGTCCGCGTGAAGGGTGACCGCGCGGAGGTCGACTACTTCCTGGTGATGCACTTCGCGGTCAGCGAGCCGACCGGCGAGAAGTGGTTCAACGAGAGCGACGACGAGCGGATGACGCTCGCGCGCGAGAACAACGCCTGGAAGGTCGTCGCGGGCCTCTAAGCTCACGCACCGACCTTCGATGCCGCACTACCGCACACCGTACGCGCACGCCGGCGCGCCTGGAGCTCGCGCACTCTCGCGCGTGCGCGTGGTGCTGATGCGCACGCGCAATCCGCAGAACCTGGGCGCGGCCGCGCGGGCGCTCCGCTGCGCCGGCATCACCCGCTGGACGCTGGTCGACCCGCTCTGCGATCCCGACGATCCGGACGCGACGCGGCTGGCGGTGCGCGCCGAGGGCCTCTTGCAGCTCGCGCGCGTCGAGAGCTCGCTCGCGGATGCCGTGCGCGGCTGCGACCTGACGCTCGCCGCGACCGCTCGCCCGCGCGCGGACCGGCCCGGCATCGCGCCGCGCGAAGCGGCCCGCCGGATGGTCGCCTGCCCGGGCGAGACGGCGATCGTCTTCGGCGACGAGCAGGACGGCCTGCACGGCGACGAGGTCGCGCAGCTCGACCAGATCACCACCATGCACTCCTCGCCTGAGCAGCCGAGCTGGAATCTGGCGCAGGCGGTGGCCATCTACTCGCACGAGCTGCGCGGCGCGGCCATCGAGGCGGAAGAGCGGCCCAGCGAAGAGCGCGAAGCCAATCCGGCGCGGATGGCCGCGGTCAGCCGCGCGCTCGGCAGCGCGCTGGTCGCGCTCGATCGCCCGCGCACGCAGCGCCGCCTCTTTCCCACGCTCGAGCGCGCGCGCATGTCGTCGCGCGAGGCCTCGGTGTGGATCGCGGTGCTCGAGCGGATCCGCCGCGCCTTCGAGGGGCGCATCCCGCCCGTCTCGGGCCCGCCGGCCGATTTCGAAGAGTAGCGCGCCCTACCCCGCCAGCGCGCGCAGCTCGGGAGCCTCGAGCGCCAGGGCCGCGGCCAGCGCGGTCGCGCTGCTGCGGTGGCCCGCGATCATCGCCCGCGCATCGGCGCGCGCCGCCGCGTGCTCGAACATCCCCGGCAGCTCCGCGCGCTCGCTCGCTTCGAGGCGCCGCAGCGACTGGTAGCCGGAGACGATCGCGCGCATCGCCGGCATCGGCTCGGCCAGCGAGAGCGCCCAATCGACCAGCGCTTCGGCGAGATCGAGCAGCAGCGGCGCGGTGCAAGCGGTGCCCGCCGGCATCAGCCCGGTCACCCGGTTGCGCACGAAGAGGAAGCAGGCCGGCCCGGGCGAGCCGTGCACCGCGCCCGTCGGGAGCGGCCCGTGCGAGCGGCGCAGCGCCTGCGAGATGCGCTCGACCCCCGCGCCCGCGGGCAGCCGCGCCGAGAGCGCGTCGCCGTCGCACGGCTCCGAGATGAACGCGGGGTGGTCCGCGCCGACCACGTGCAGACGCGCGAGCAGCCGGCCGACCTCGAGCAGCTGCGGCGTCGAGGCCTGCTGCGGCGCGATCGTCTCGCCCGCCGGCCACGCGTAGCAGGCCGCCGCCGCCGGGCCGCTCGGCCCTTCGAGCTGCGCGATCAGGTTGCCGCCGTGCGCCCGCCGCGGCGCGGGCGACGGGAAGCGGCTCTCCGCGAGCAGATCGAACAGCGTCGCCTCGAACGCGAGCCAGAGCGGACTGGCCGCCGAGATCAGCAGCAGCTGCGCGCCCGCCGGCGCCTGCACGCGGAGCGCCTCGGCCCCCGGCAACAAGGAGGGAAGCTCGTCCACCCGCAGCGGCGTCGGAGGCAGCTCGAACCCGAGCAGCGCCTGCGGGCGAAGTGTGTTGGCCAGGGTCCGCAGCATCTTGGTTCCCATAACGCCGCGCCGCGCGCCGCGCAGCTCCGGCAACCGGACGCACGTGTCCGGGCGGGAATTCGTCCGGATTACCGATGGAGTGCCGAGAGACAATCCAGTAACGTGAACCCTAGGATTCGGCTGCGCCTGCCCTCCGGCAGCTCCGCGTAGGCCGGCCTGGAGCACCGCCATGCGGGTCCAGAAGTCGCTCTTAATCGCGCTCTGTCTCACGCTGGCCGGAGCTGCGTGCTCCAAGAACAACGGGAACCCGGGAGAGGACGGCGGCACCAACGCCTACGCCCTCGCGGTCGTCGGCCCCGCGGTCCTGACGATGCACCCGAACGACGTCAAGACGCTCTCGGTCGCGCTCGCGCAGGCGAACGTCGGCCCGGTCGCGAACGCCGACATCCACTTCGAGTTCGACAACGAAGATCCGGCGGGCGCGCAGATCGACATCGCCGACGCGACCACCACCGCAGCCGGCAATGCGAGCTTCAAGCTCACCGCCGGCGCGACGGCCACCTTCAAGGTGATCGCCAGCTGGAACGGCCACCCGGAGGTCTCGCCGGTCGCCTTCAGCATCCAGGTCGTCACCGTTCGCAAGCTGCTGCAGATCGTCGGCAGCCCCCAGGTCCGCGTCGCGAACGACGGCCAGAGCGCCACGGTCACCATGGCCATCTCCAGCAGCCTCGCTCTCAAGGCTCAGCTGCTCGATCAGGACACCGGCAACCCCATCGCCGGCGACTCGATCTCCTTCTCGATCCCGGCGGTGCACTCGGTCCTCAGCGGAGGCAGCAGCGCCACCACCGCGGCGCAGACAACCGGCGCCACCGGCACCGCGCAAGTGTTCCTCGTCTCCGGCGCAGTGATCGAGAGCTTCCTCGTCACCGCCCAGGATCAGGCGGGCGGCGTCGGCGCGGTCACCTACTCGGTCACGGTGCAGAACAACGCGGCCGGCTCCACCTGCACCACCAGCGCGCAGTGCGACCCAGGCCAGTCGTGCGTCGACGGCGTCTGCTCGACCAACGGCAGCGGCGCATCTTGCACGGTCGGCAACGACAATGGCTGCCCCTTCGGCTACGTCTGCGTCGACGGCACCTGCCAGCCGCCGGCGAACCCGAACTGCGATCCGAACAACCCGGCCGCGACCTGCCCCGCGGGAGACACCTGCGTCTGCACCGGCTCGCCGAGCGCGCAGGTCTGCCAGTGCGAGCCGATCTGCGGCACCTGCCCGCCGGGAGAGACCTGCGTCGTCACCGGGAACACGGGCACCTGCGAGCCCGCCGCGGGCACCACGCCGGACCTGACCGGCGTCTGGTACACGCGCCACAGCTTCAGCATCCAGCAGGCGCTCCCCACCGCGGTACAGGACATCCAGCAGGCGGTCCGCGACATCGACCAGCTCATCCAGGGCCAGTTCTTCAGCGGCTTCTGGAGCTGGCTCAACCCGATCGTCGAGGGCATCATCAGCACGTACGTGCCGTCGTGGGTGACCACCATCATCGAGGTCCTCGACGACGTCAGCACCATCTTCTCCAACCTGCGCAGCGTCGGCTCGATGCGCATCACCGCGGGCGCCGACGCGACGCAGTTCAAGGGCACCGAGGTCTGGACCAGCCTCGTCTTCTACTGGCTGCCCCTCTGCAACGGACAGATCGGCGGCAACAGCTTCACGCCCGACTGCGCCCGCTTGGACGTCGCCACCACCGACGCGACCGACCCGACCGGCAACGGCACCTGCGCCGGCGCGGACCTCCCGACGGTCAGCGTGCAGGTCGCGCCCTTCACCGGCCAGGTCGCGCAGACGGCCGGCGTGTGGAACTTCAACGTCCTCGAACGCAAGGTGCAGCTCGACATGGGCAAGGTGATCCTGGTCGCGATCAACCTGCTCATCTCTTACCTGACGCCGTACGACTGCCTCGCCGACGCGCTGGACTGCAGCGCGGGCAACCCGTGCCTCATCGACTGCCCGAGCTTCGGCACGTTCATCGACAACCTGACCAACGGGCTCCTCGATGCCTCGACAGCCGAGGGCATCTGCGACGTGGCGGCCACGGCGGCCGGCCAGCTGGTCAGCGGTCTGCTCGGCAGCATCCAGTTCAGCGTCAACACGCTCGACTTCGCGGGCCACGCGGTGGTGACCGCGGACGGCAGCGCTTCGGGCGACTGCAGCGGCGGCAGCGGCGGGCCTTGCGCGAACCAGCTCGGCAACGACAACTACGACACCGACCTGCAGAACAAGACCGGCAACCAGGACGGCTGGTGGAGCGGCAGCTTCTTCTTCAACGTCATCGGCTGCACCGCCGGCTCGAACGGCAGCTCCTGCATGCCGGGCGCGTGGGAAGCGGAGCGCACGCCGGTCCAGTAGCGAACGGCGGCAAAGCGCCGCAGCCGCGCGAGAGCGCAGCTCCGGCGCATTTTCGAGAGGGGAAGAGCCGCCGCGCTCTTCCCCTCTCGCGCTTCGGCGTCAACCCGAGCGTTTTTCACTGTTGCGATCCGTTGCGAAACCGTTGACCTCAGACGATGGGCGCGCTAACACGCAGCGCCTTTCCGTCCGTTCTTTCCCTCCGGGTGAGCAGCAACTTTGCGCCTCGGACCCACGCTTTCTGGAGAGCCCCATGCCCGTCGATGATCCCTCGAGCGCAGCGCCTTCTCGGGCCGCGGAGTTCCGCTCAGCTGGGATCAAGGTCGGCGGAGCTCTGATCTTCTTCGCCATCCTGTACGGCCTCTACGCGCGGCAGGTGAAGGTCGAGGAGCAGGTGCAGCAGCTCCTCGCCGGCCCGCGCACGGCGGGCGGGCAGCGCGCGGGCGGCGCTCGCGCAGAGCTGAACAAGGACACGCCGGCCGGCTGGCTCGCGGCCGAGGCGGCGCTCAAGCAGGCGCTCGAGATGCAGCCGTCCAACCCGTACGCGGTCGCGGCCTTCGCCGACACCGAGGCGATGCTGGCGACGAACGGGTACCCCGATCGCGCGTCGGTCGCGGACGACGCCATCGCGCGCGCCGAGGCCAAGGACGTCGCGCAGCCGGAGCGCTACGAGGCGCGCGCGCTCCGCCTCATCCAGCAGGGCAAAGCGGCCGACGCCGAGACCGGGCTGCTCGCGATCCTCGCCAGGTTCGGCGTGGTCCCGCGCGCCGTCGACGCGCTCGGCCTCGCCAAGCGCGCGCAGGGCAAGCTGGTCGAGGCGCGGATGAACTTCAAGAAGGCGCAGGACGCCGACTGGCGCGCGCCGCGCAAGGTCGCCAACTACGCCAACGCGCTGCTCGAGGACGGCAGCGGCGCCGAGGCGCTGGCCGCGTTCGATCGCGCGCTGCAGGCCAACTCGGAGCACCTGCGGTCGATGATCGGCAAGGCGCGCGCGTTCGTCTCGCTCGCCCGCGCGGGCCGCGTCGCCGACCTCAAGGCGGCCCAGGGCCTGTGCGATCAGGTCCTCTCGCGCGGCGCCGATGAAGTCCCGCCGCTGCTGCGCGCGCAGGCCCTCGCGGCCCGCGCGGAAGTGAAGTTCTACGCGGGCGACACCGCGGGCGCCGCCAAGGACGCGGCCGACGCGAAGGCCCAGGCCCCCGACTCGCCCGAGGCGCTGCGCGCGCTCGCGGTCACCGCCAAGAGCGGCGCCTACGATCTCTGGATGGCCGCGGCCGCGAAGGACAAGTACGACGCCTCGATCTACTTCGATGGAGCGCAGTCGCTCTCGGCGGCCGGCGACACCGGCTCGGCGGAGAAGCTGCTCAACGCCTTCGCGGCGCAGCTCCCCAAGACGGCGCGCTACGATCTCGCGCTCGCGCACTTGCTGCTCGCGCGCGGCGACACCAAGGGCGCCGACGCGGCGCTGACCGCGGCCGCGGGCCTCGAGCCGGCCAATGCGATGATCTACTTCGAGCAGGGCCGCTCCGCGCAGATGCGCGGCGACATCAAGGCCGCGACCGCCGCCTACGAACACGCGGCGCAGCTGCGCGACGACATGCCGGAGATCTACCGCCAGATGGGCGTGCTCTACTTCCAGAGCAAGGCCATCGAGGACGGCCTGCGCGCCTTCACCGATGCGCTCGCGCGCTACAAGGCGGCCCGCGCGCCAGCGTCGGTGATGGAGCCCTTCTACGACCAGGTCTTCGAGCTGACCAAGCAGGCCGGCAAGGTGAAGATCGGCAAGCAGTGGGTCGAAGAGGCGCGCGCCGCGCACTGATCTTCGTCTGAGGTCGCAGGCCCGAAATTCTCTGCAGCAAAGCCGTTGCTCACAGCGGTCATTCGAGTAGAGTGGCGGCCTCTCCGGCCGTTCTCCTTTCTGGAGTCTCCATGCGTCGAGCCGCCGTTCTCCTGATGCTCCTCGCCGCCGCCTCTGCAGCGCGCGCGGGCGAGGGCGTCTACCTCACCCTCGACGGCGGATACGCGCTCTGGAACGCCAAGGACACGATGCGCGCGCGGTTGACCACGCAGGTCGGCGCGGACAACGCCAGCCTGCTCGTCGACCACCAGTTGCCCAACAGCGGCGTGTTCGGCTTGCACCTCGGCTACAACATCGGCGGGTATGTCGGCATCGAGGGCGGAGTCACCGTCGTCCCCTGGTCTGTGCTCAACAACGACCGCGGCGGCATCGGCTTCACCGGCCTGGCGGCGCGCTGGTTCCCGCTGCAGGGCCTGGTCAAGCCCAACCGCATGTTCGACTTCTCGCTGTTCGGAGGAATGGACTACTTCCTCATGGGCGCGAACGGCGTCATCCCGGCCGGCCAGACCGACCCGGCGCCCAACACGGGCCGCGGCCTCGACGGCATGGCGTTCGAGTTCGGCGCGACGGTCGAGCTCTACCCCGCGCGCTGGATCAGCCTCGGCATCACGCCGCGCTACTACGCGCTGCACGCGCTGCGCTACTTCACCGACTACAACAACCGCGACACCGGCGGCCAGATCGGCCTCGATGGAAACATCGGCGGCGGCCTGATGTCGCTGACGCTCTCGGTGACGTTCCACTTCGAGCCGCAGCAGGACTAGCGGCGAGCCGCTCGAAGGCGCCCGCGCTTATCGCGGCGCAGTGGCAACTCCAAAGAGATCGTCGCCGCGCGTGAGCAGCGCGCGCGCTTCTGCCTGCGCCGCTTTCGCGCGCGCGTCGTCGGCAGGCTGCGCGAGCGCGCCCTGCAGCAGCTGGGTAAAGAGCGGGCGATCTTGCAGCTTCACCGCGAGCGTCCGCGCGTAGAGCACGCGCGTCCAGAGAGACTGGGGGGCGCGCGCGATGGCCGACTCGAAGCGGGCGCGCGCCGCGGCGAGATCGCCACCAGCCGAAGCGGGCAGCGTCGCGAGCAGCCGAGCCAGCTCGCGATCGGGCCCGCCGCCGTCGAGCGAGGGAGCGAGAGCCGAAGCGCGCTCCATCTCGGCAAACGCGAGCTCTCGATGGTCGACGAAGAACGTGAACCCCTGCGCGCGCGCCGCCGAGGCCGAGCAGAGCGCGTCGAGGTAGAGCGGTTCGGCAGCCGCGGGGTCGCTGGTGAGCGCGAGCGCCGCGGAAGGACGCGCACCGGCGGCAAGCTTTGCAGCCACGTCGGGAGCGAGCGCGCTCCAGGCTTGCCGCGCGTCGGCGGCGCACGCGCGCGCTTCTGCCGAGAGCGCGCGGAGCATCTCCGCGGACGGGAGCTCCGCCGACACCGCGCCGTCCGATGCGCTCGCCGCGGCGTCGAATCGATCGACGCGCAGCCGCCGCGCGCGCGCGGCCAGCAGCCAGAGCTGCCCAGACTCGCCGTTCGAAGGCGCGAGCGACTCGGCTGCGCGCGCGAGCGGCTCGAGAGACACCGCATCGCCATTTTCGAGAGCGCCGGCGAGCTGCGATGCCAGCACGCGAGCGTCACGAGGCTCCGCGGGCGCGGCACAGGGCGTCCCAGCGTCGGCGGCGCAAGGAGCCGTCCCGCTCGGACGCGCAGCGAGCGCCGGCTCAGCCACTCGCCGTGGCGGCTCGCCCGCGCGCAGCGGCGCTTGTGGAGGATGCGGTTGCACGCACGCCGCCAGCGCCGCCAGCACGGCCCCGCGTGCGAACGGCGCGAGCGCACGGCCGCGCCGCGCAACGGCCCGCCTCACTTGCGGCGCGGAGGCGGCTTTCCAGCGCTCGCGCCCGGCGGGCGCGGCCGGTCCGCCGTCGACAGCAGCGCCGCCCCGAGGCCAGGTGCCGAACCGGGCGTCTCATACAGCTCGCAGGTCGCCTGGCCACGCAGCACCAGCTCGCCCTTCTGGTTCTCCGCCCAGACCTCGAGGTCGGCGTAGCAGGCGCCCGACTCGCGGCGCAGCTCCGAGATGCGCCCGCGGCACACCAGCTCATCGCCCGGCTTCACCAGCTTGACGAAGCGCGCGGCGAGCTTTCGCACGTGCCCCCGCTGCAGCCAGTTGGTGAGCAGCTGGCCGACGAAGCCCATCGCCAGCGTGCCCGGCGCGAATGTGCCGTGAAAGCCGAGCGACTGCGCGTACGGCTCGTCGAGCTGCAGCCGGTTGAACTCGTTGGAGGCGCCGGCATAGCGCGCGATCTGCACGCGATCGATGGCGCTCTTGCTCAGGTGCGGCAGGTCGTCGCCGGTGCGCAGCTCGCTCCAGTAGAACGAGCGCGCAACCTGCGCCTGCGGCTTGGGCACCGGCCGGGCGGGCGCCGCCAGAGGCTTGCGGGGCGGCACCGTCTGCACCAGCGGCGGCCGCTCGCCAGGAGCGGGCCGCACCTGCGTGCTTTGCGGCCGCTGCGGCGCGGCCCCCATGGTGTGGACTTTGAGCGCCGGATGGGCCGGTTTGATCGACTCCTTGAGCGCCGGGTGCGACGGCACCGGCCGCGCGTGCGCCGCCGCCGCGGGCTTGGACACCTTCGCCGCGGACGGCCGGCTCATCGCTTGCGCCGGCCGCGATGCTTTGAGTGCCAACTTTTTGTGTCCCAATGATTTGTGTCCCAATGATTTGGGTGCCAACGATTTCGCGGCGGCAGCCGGACGCTTCGCGGGCGCCGCCACTTTGCCCTTGGCGGGCCGCGCCCCCTTCGCCGGAGCCTTCGCCGCCTTCTTCCCCGCCGCTGGCTTACTCATGCACCACCTCGCCGACCGCACCGTGCGTCGGAGCTGCGCGGACCACCCAGAGCTGCCGCGCGCGATAGACCAGCTGGCCGGCCTCGTCGCGGCCTTCGTCCTCGATGATGGCGACGTCGGTCATGCCGGTCGGCGTCGGACGCTGCGAGACGTCGAGCACCTTGCTGCGCACCGTGATCTTGTCGCCGGCGACGATGGGCCGCGCGTACTCGAAGGTCTGCTCCGCCTGCAGCAGGTGCTTGCCGTGCGAGACGAGCAGCGCCTCGCGCACGTCGCTGCCCGCGCGCAGCGAGAGCGGGAACGTGGGCGGCGCGACCAACCCGCGATAGCCGGCCGCCTTGGCCGCGCCCTCGTCGAAGAAGATCGGGTTGGTCTCGCCGAGCGCTTCGGCGAAGCGCCGGATGGCGCCCTTCTCGACCTCGTTGATGGCCGGCTTCGACTCGCGGCCGATGGCGCTGCGATCCAAGCTGCCTCCCCTTCTTTATCTGCCCGCGGGCAGATCGAGAACCGTGATGAGCCCGGGCTGCGCGCTCGACACCAGAGGCGCGGCGTGCACGACCGCCCAGGGAGTTGCGTTGTCTCCCGGCACGCCGCCGGGGATGAGCACCTTGATGCCGGGGCTTGCGATCAGCTCGATCTCGTCGCGCGGATCGATGGCGCCGAGCGCGATGATCAGCTCGAGACGCGCCACCTCGCGCTTCTCGTGGAACGCGAGCGCGATCTGGTGGACGCCGACGATGCCGCCGCGCGGGACGAAGAGATCGCCCTCGCCGCGCATGTCCTCGTCGGCCTCCATCGGATCGATCGACTCTTCGACCTCGTCGACCTCGAGGCCGACGCCGAGCGCGGCCAGCGCGGCCGATTCCATCAGGCCGATGTGTCCGATGCTGCCGTCGTTGACGCCGCGATCGAACTCGTCCTCGTTGAGCCCGGCGCCGACCTTGCGCTGCAGCTGTCCGCGCCGCGTGCGCGCGTCGACGATGCGCAGCGCGCGCACGCTCTCCACCTTGCCCACGATGTTGCCGAGCGTGGCCGGCAGGCGGTCCATCACGAAGCCAGGGTTCACGCCGGTGCCGAGCAGCGCGACCTTCTTCTTCTGCGCGATCTTGTCGAGCCGCTCGGCGATCTCGGGGTTGCGCAGCCAGGGATACGCCAGCTCTTCGCACGTCGAGACGATGGAGAGGCCCGCCTGCAGCGCCTGCGCGAGCTCGCCCTCGACCTGGTCGAGGCGGCTCTGCGTCGCGTGCAGCATGACGCCGCCCGCGGCCTTCTTGAACGCGGCCGCCGCGTCGCTGCCGACGGTGATGTCGGGCGCCGGCGCGTCGAGAATTTCGGAGAGCTTCTTCCCGATGCGGCTGGGGTCGAGGTCGAGCGCGGCGACGACTTGCAGCTCGGGCTTGGCGAGCGCGGCTCGAGCGACGGCGCGCCCGATCGTCCCGAGGCCCATGAGAATGACGGGTATCGCCAAGCTCGAACGCCCTTCTTTCACGCGATGAGAACGGATCGATCTATAGCCCGCGCAATAGAGGCCGTACAGGAATTTCCCAAGAGCGATGCGGCCCTCCGGCCATGTCTTCCGTCTCGACTTCTTGCCTTTTCCCGAGGGGGAACCTACGCTCGCCGCGTGCAATGTCCTCGGTGTGGTGCGCAGGCTCCTTCAGGCGCTGCGATCTGCAACAGCTGCAATGAGATCCTCGATCCCGCGCAGTTCTCCACGTTCGCGGACGAGGTCGACGGCGACAATACCGACCCAGGAGATCGGACCGAGGCGAGCCCGCAACGGCCTGCCGCGCCCGCGCGCGCGGCGGCGGGGCGGCCGCAGCGTCCCTCGGCTCCTGCGCGCGCAGCGCCGGCCACCACCGCAAAGAAAGCGCCGCCCGCGCCAGCGCGGCCCTATCTGCAGGAGGCGCCGCCTGAGCTGCCGCCCGATCCGATGGAGGAGGCGCGCCGCTCGGTAGACGAGCTGGGCGCATTTTTCCGCTCGCTGAGCGGCCCCGACCGCATCGCCGCGGGCGCCTCGATGCTGGCCATCGCGACGCTCGCCCTGCCGTGGCGATGGACGAAGCTCGACGACGACATCATCGGGCTCGTCTCGGCCTTCCCCGCGGGCATCCTCGCGGCCGGCACCGCGGGCCTCGTCTATGTGCGCGCGCGGCGAGCGAACGCCTCGCTCGCCGCGACGCTCAAGCTGCTGCAGCTCGGCTGCTCGCTCGCGCTGGTGGTCTTCTGCGCGGCCTTCTTCCGCGCGGTCACCGACGAGCGCATCCTGCGCGGCGCTGGCCGCGGCGTGACGTCGGTGATCTCGTCGGCACAGCCAGGGGCCTATCTCGGCGCGGTGTTTGCGCTGGTGGCGCTGCTGGCCTCGGCGGCTGCCGCGCTCAATCGCCAGTCTCGCTAGAAACAGCTTCCCCCCGCCTTGGGTTTCGAAACCGCTTCTCAAAGCGCGGACCCGTCGCTCGGATCTCTTGAGCTCTGCGCCCCCGCGCACGGCGCGGCGTGCGTGCTCAGCCCTTGGTCCGCGCGCCCAGCTGCTTGAGCAGCGCCAGCGCATCGGGCGAGGTCCAATCGCGCGGTCCGATGATCTTGAAGCGCATCGCTCCCGACGCATCGATCAAATAGGTCTCAGGAAACTTGTTGGTACCCCATACATCTCGAACTTTGGCATCTTCATCGAGCGCGACCTGGTAGCCCGGCGTGCGCTGGCCGAAGAACTTCTCCACCGGCTCCCAGCCCTCGTCGGCGCTGACGGCGAGCAGCGCGACGGACGCGGGGTCGATCAGGTGCGAGAGGCGGTCGAGGCTCGGCTCTTCCTGCCGGCACGGGCCGCACCAGCTCGCCCAGAAATTGACCAGCACCAGCTTGCCGCGCAGCTTCGCGAGATCGACCTGGCCGCCGCCGCGCAGCGGCAGGAGCAGCGCGGGCGCGGGCGAGCCATCGAGCGCATCGGCCTCGAGCGCGCCGGCCGCGCGGGCCGCGGAGTCACCGAACTGCTGCCAGGCCTTCGCCGCGCCGACGGCAACCAGAGCGAGCAGCGCGAACGCGAGGAACGAAGCCCGCAGCGGCGCCGGGACCCGCCAGACGTGCACACCGTCGCCCGAGCTGCCCGAGTAGAGATGCTCCTCGAGCAGCGCGAGCGCGCCGGGCGCGGCTGCGCGGCGCGGCGCGGGAGGATCGATCGCGGAGGTCTCGGAGTCCGGCACCCGCGCCTTCTACCTCTACTTGTGCTTCTTCGCCACGCGCCGGTGCGAATGGTGCGAGACCGACGGCGGCGGCGTGCCGAGCGAGCCGCCGACCAGATAGGCCCGCAGCGCCTCGCGCGCGACGTAGGGCGCGTGGATGCTCCACTTGAGCCCGTTCACCACCACCGCCGCGACCGCGATCTTCGGATCGTCCGCGGGCGCGAACCCGACGAACCACGAATAGTCCTTGAACGGCTTCTCGTGATTCGAGAGCGAGCCCGTCTTTCCCGCGACCTCAATGTCGCCGAGGACCTTGCCCTGCCGCGCGCGGAACGAGCGGGCCGCGGTGCCCTCGGAGACGGTCAGCTTCATCATCTCCTTGAGCGTGCTCGCCGTCTCCGCGCGGAGGATGCGACGCTCGCCCTGCGCGGGCGCGGGAACGCCGTCGAGCGAATCGATCAGCGTGGGGTCGCGCATGTCGCCGCCGTTGCCGACCGCGGCCGCGATGAGCGCCGCGTGCAGCGGCGAGAGCTTCACGTCGCCGAAGCCGGCCGCGCTCTTGGCGAACTCGAGCCCGCGCTCGGGGATGACCGCCGTCGACGCGGTCACGCTGGGGTCCGACCAGACCGAGCGGTTGAAGAGAAACTTCTCGGCCTCGCCGCGAAGCGCCGCGCTGTCGAGGTGCCGCTCGGCCATCTTGGCGAACACCACGTTCGCGCTCTTCGCCAGCGCCATCGAGAGCGAGATGCAGTTGCGATCGAGGCGCGGCTTGTCCTGCAGCAGCTTGCCGACGATCGCGTGCATGCCGCCGTGGTAGCAAGTCTCCGCGTCGGGCGAGATCCCCTTCTCGAGCAGCGCGGCGCCGGTGATGATCTTGAACACCGACGCCGCTGGGTAGAGCGGGTGCGTCGCGGCGCCCTCGGAGTGGCCGTCGGCGGAGTACTCGACCAGCGCGAGCACGCGGCCGGTCTTCGGCTCGATCGCCACCAGCGCGCCGCTCATCGGCTTGTAGAGCGCGAAGAGCTTCTCCATCTGCTGCTGCAGCCGCGGCTGGATGCTGAGCCGCGCCGACTTGCCCTCGGCCGTCTGCGCGAAGAGCGCCTCGCCGCCCTCGCCCGCCTCGAGCTTCGCCTTGCGCAGCAGCGAGAGGCCGGGCACCGGCTGCATCTGCGCGACGGCGTTGGCGGCCGCGGCGGGGACCTCGCTGACGACCGCGGGCGCTTCGGCGGGGCCGGCGTCGGAGGCTTCCGCCATCTCGTCGTCGGTCTCGGGGAGCGCGCGCTCGAGCTCCTCGTCCGAGAGCTCGTCGCCCTCGGCCTCGGCGCTGCCGCGGTCGCCGCGTGCGCGCTTGTGGTGCACGCCGCCGTCGAGGCCCGCGTCCGCGCCGCCCGCATCCGCACGCGCCAGCGCAGCCGCGCGCGCGGAGCCCGCCACCGCCGTCCCCGCGTCGTCGCCGGTGCTGGTCGCCCAGCTGGCGACGCCGCCGTCCGCGAGGCTCTGCGCGCCCGCCGCGAACGCGAGCAGGAGCAGCGCGAGCATCGAGATCGCCCAAGGCCGCCAGTTGCGCACGCGGCGCGGCCCGAAAGACTGATTGGCCTGCGGATCGCGCCCGACCGCACTGGGCGTGGCTTTGCGGTGATCTCGGTTCTTCATCCGAGCGGCATCGTACTCGCTCGATCCCGCATCGCAAGATTCCGGCGATCAATAGACAAAATCTCTTCGCCGGGCCGCGCGAGCGCTTGACGCCGGGTCCCCTCTTGTCCAATTTCGCGCTTCCATGCGAGCTCCCGACGCAACCGCGATCCAGACCGCTTCACTCAGCGCGGGCTCCCTGTTCAGCTCGCTGCCGCGTGCGATCACGCCCCGCGCGGTGATCGTCTCGGTGTTCGTGCTGAGCGCGGCCTTCGTGGTCAACCGGCTGCTCAGCCTCGGCATCCAGCGCGCGCTCGAGCGGCAGATGCACCACGGCGGCATCCCCGCCGACACGCGCACGCGGATGCTGATCGTCCGGCGCATCACCACCTTCGGCATCTGGATCTTCGCGATCGGCGTCGCGCTCGGGCAGTTCAACGAGCTCAAGAGCCTCTCGACCAGCCTGCTCGCGGCGGGCGGAGTCTCGGGTCTGATCGTCGGCTTCGCCGCGCAGGGCATGCTCGGCAACGCGGTGGCGGGCGTGATCATCGCCTTCTCGCAGCCCATCCGCATCGGCGACGACGTCGAGTTCCGCACCGAGCGCGGCACGGTCGAGGACATGACGCTCTTCTTCACCGTGCTGCGGCTCATCGACGGCAAGCGGATGATCGTGCCGAACAACACGCTCTCGAACGAAGTGCTCAAGAACCTGACCATGGGCGACGTGTCGCGCATCTGCCGCGCGGAGACGCTGGTGCCGCTTGTCTCCGCCGAGGCGGTGCGCAAGGCGGTGCTCGAGGTGGCGTTGAAGTTCGAGGGTCTCGATCCGGCGGAAGCGGCGCCCGCGGTGCTCTGGATCCGCATCGATGAGCGCGGCGTGCTGCTGCGCTTGCAGGCCACTTGCCTGGACGCGGACGCGGCGAATCAGCTTACGCAGCTCGCGCTCTCGACCTCGGCGCGCGCCGCCACGCCGAGCCGGTCGCTCACCTGACGTTCGGCCCGACAAATTGTCACGCGCGGGAATGTCTGGCCGCCCTGCCCGGTTCCCCGACCTGACCGTCCGCCAGCCGGTGGATTGAACCCCGGACGCGCGCGCGTGCTATGGGTGCGCGCCGCAAAACCGAAACGCCGTTCTCCCGAGAGGAACCTCAGAGATGAAGAACATCGTCAGCATCATCGTTGCCCTGCTGGTGGGCGTCGCCGGCGGCTACGTCATTCGCGGTCAGATCGGCGGCGCGCTCCCCAGCGCCGCGCCGTCTCCCAACCGCCAGGCGAACAACGCGGCGCCGGCCGCTCCAGGCGCCGACCAGATCTTCAAGGTCGTCGTCGGTGAAGCGCCCACGAAGGGTCCTGCCGACGCGCGCGTGACCATCGTCGAGTTCTCCGACTTCCAGTGCCCGTTCTGCAGCCGCGTCGTCCCGACCGTGAAGCAGATCGAGGAGACGTACGGCAAGGACGTCCGCGTCGTCTTCAAGAACAACCCGCTCCCGATGCACCAGGACGCGCCGAACGCAGCGAAGGCTGCCGTGGCCGCGTGGAAGCAGAACAAGTTCTGGGAAATGCACGACGCGATGTTCGCGGCGCAGAAGGTCCCGGACGGCCTCAAGCCGATCGGCCTCGAGAAGATCGCCAAGGACATCGGCCTCGACGTCGAGAAGTTCAAGGCCGACATGGCCAACGTCGACACGCAGCAGCTGATCGAGTCGGACAAGACCCAGGCGCGCCAGCTCGGCGCGACCGGCACGCCCAGCTTCTTCATCAACGGCGTGAAGGTCTCCGGCGCGCTGCCGTTCGACAGCTTCAAGACGATCATCGACGCGGCGATGAAGCGCGCGGACGCGAAGATCGCCGCGGGCACGCCCAAGGCGCAGGTCTACGACGCGCTCATCCGCGACGGCCTCACCCAGGCCCCCGCGCCGAAGGACCAGCCGCAGCGCCCGTCCGAGCCGCAGGCGAAGAAGATCGAGCTCGACGAGACCGCCCCGGTCAAGGGCGGCAAGTCGCCCAAGGTCACCATCGTCATGTGGAGCGACTTCCAGTGCCCGTTCTGCGGCCGCGCGGAGCCGACCATCAAGCAGATCATGGACACCTACAAGGACGACGTGCGCGTGGAGTGGAAGAACCAGCCGCTCCCGTTCCACCCGAACGCGATGCCGGCCGCGAAGGCAGCGATGGCCGCGCACAAGCAGGGCAAGTTCTGGGCGATGCACGACCTGATGTTCCAGGACCAGAAGGATCTCTCCGACGCGAAGTATGAGGAGTGGGCGAAGCAGGCCGGCCTCGATGTGTCGCGCTGGAAGAAGGACAAGGAGTCGCCGGAGATCGAAGCGGCGATCAAGAAGGACATGGCCCAGGGCGCCGCGGTGGGCGCGAACGGCACGCCGGCGTTCTTCATCAACGGCAAGTTCGTCTCGGGCGCGCAGCCGTTCGATGCGTTCAAGACGGTGATCGACGACCAGATCGCCAAGGCGAACGCGGAGCTCAAGAAGGGCACGCCCGCGAGCAAGCTCTACGACGTGCTGGTCGCGGCGAACGTCGCGGCGGCGGGCACGGCGGCTGCGGCCGCGCCGGCGCCGGATGCGATCGTCAAGGTCGACGTGGGCAACTCGCCCGCGCGCGGCGGCAAGAACGCGGCGGTCACGGTGGTCGAGTGGAGCGACTTCCAGTGCCCGTACTGCTCGCGCGTCGAGCCGACCATCAACCAGCTGCGCGCCGAGTACGGCGACAAGGTGAAGTGGGTGTGGAAGAACCAGCCGCTCCCGTTCCACCCGAACGCGATGCCGGCCGCCGAGGCCGCGATGGCCGCGGGCGACCAGGGCAAGTTCTGGGAGATGCACGACAAGCTGTTCGAGAACCAGGCCAAGCTCGGGCCGGACCTCTACGACCAACTCGCCAAGGAGCTCGGCCTCGACCTGAACAAGTTCCACGACTCGATCAGCTCGGGAAAGAACAAGGCGGCCATCCAGGCCGACATGAGCGCCGGCTCGGCGGCGGGCGCCGGCGGCACGCCGACGTTCTTCGTCAACGGCCACAAGCTCGTCGGCGCGCAGCCGCCCGACGCGTTCAAGCAGGTCATCGACGCGGAGCTCTCGCACGCGATCGCGAAGAAGTAGCTCGCGAGATCGCGGCTGCGCCTGAGGCATTCCGCCTCGGCTCCGCAGCGAAACATCACCTCCGGGGCGGCGCCTTTCTGGACCGCCCCGGATTTTTTTTGTCTACTGCGATCATGCCGCTCCCTCCGCTCTCCGTGCCGCCGCCTCCGAAGAACCTCGACGGCAAGGACTATCGAATCCGTCCGCTCAAGCGCGGCGATCGCGATCACGCCTTCAAGCTGCTCGCCGCCGAGGGATGGCCGGTGGCCGCGGGAGATCAGGAGCTCGCCATCTCGTGGGTCGTGCAGCACCCGGAGATGGAGTCGTTCGTCGCCCACGACGTCGCGTCGTTCAGCCGCCTCTTCGGCCTCATCACCATGTCGCACCGCCCGATGCTGAAGATGGGTGGCCGCGTCGCCTGCATCGACCTCTTCCTCGTCGCCGCCGAGCACCGCAACAAGGGCGTCGGCACCGACCTGCTCGCGGCGGCGCTGCGGCGCACCGAGGCGCTCGCGTGCAAGCAGATCGAGCTGCCGCTGCCCATCGAGCGCGACTCGCGCCACGACTTCTTCGAGCAGAGCGGGTTCGTGCGCCAGAGCAGCACGCTCTACGTGCGGCAAGGCGCGAAGTAATCGGGGACGTTTCCCTCGTTTCAAGCGGAGCGCCGGAAGAGAGAGGAGGGCTCGTTGAGCCTCGCTCAACGAGGGGAACCGCTGAGGTTCCCTCTAAAGATCAACCTTGGTGAGCTTCGACGTCTTGCCCGCCTCGATGGTGACCGGCGCATCGTAGCGATGTCCCGCGGTCGTCTCGAACGTGATCGTGTGCGGCCCGGGCGCGATCGAGATCGGATACTTGGGGAACACGGGCGTCCAGCGGCCCGTGTCTCGGCCGTCGACGTAGACTTTGGCGACCGGCGTGGTCGCGGCGATGAGGTAGCCCATCGTGACCGCGCTGGGCGCGGGATCGGCGATGGCAGGCGCGGGGCTGACGGCCGACGAGGTCGAGCCTCCCGAGCTGCCCGGCGACATCACCGCGGGCGCAGCTGGCGCGCGCGATCCGCCGCCCAGCGGCTGCAGCGACAACGCGATGGTCGTGAAGCGGCCTTCGTCGGCCTTGGCCGCGCGCCGCTCGGAGGCGTAGCCCTCGAGCGCAACCTTGATGACATGGACCTCGAGAGGGTCCAGCCCCGGCAGCGCGAGCGGCGTCTTGCCCACGGCCTGGCCGTCGATTTCGACCGAGGCGCCCTCGGGGGTGGTCGTCACATGCAGCACCGACCCGTCGTCGGGGGACGCGGGCCTGGCGACCGGACGAGCGCCCTCATCGCGATGCGCGCTCTCGCTCCTGCGCGGTGCGCGCGCGGGCGCGGCGTCCAGCGGCGGCGCGCTCGGAGCCTGGCCGCCGTTCGCTTCCGCTCCAGTTTGCTTGCCATCCGCGTCGTCGTGCTTGCCGGTGAGCCAGCGAGGCTTGGAGGGCTCGCGCGGAACAACCTCGGGAGCCACCACCGGCGCTGGCGCTGGCGCGGCGGGCTCGGGCGCGGCGGGCGGCGCTTCGGAGACGAGCTCGACTTGGACCTCCACCGGCTTCGACGCGCTCGAGACATTCACGTCGGCGGTGAACGGCTTGTATCCGGACGCGCGGATCTCGACATGGTGCGGTCCGCGCGCAACGTCCTGGCGCGTGAACGGCGGGATCGAGCCCGCCGGTTTTCCATCGAGCAGCAGCTCGGCCGGCACCGAAGGAGAGAGCGCGAAGACCAGGCGCCCAGGAGCCGCGACATCGGCGGGCCAGAACGCCCAGGCTGCGCCCGCCGCCGCGATCACCACCACCAGCGCGATGGCCACGTTGCGCACGGCGTTCGACTTCGGCTCGGCCTGCGTCTCGCGCAGCGGCTTGCTGAACGCGCCGGTCCGCTGCGCGCGCGGCGCAACGGTGCGATCCTCGGAGACGTCGAACCCTTCGGTGACTGGCGGCAGCTCGATCTGCGGCGGCGGAGGCGCGGAGACCGGAGGAGGAGGCGGCGGCATCGTCTGCGCCCGCGGCGACATCGGCGCGGAGGCGCGCTCGCCCATCAGCAGCGAGGGATCGAGCGACGAAGGCAGGCGCGGGGCAGCAGGCCGATCCTTGAGGGTGATCGGCTTGGGCGCACCCGTCTGCGCGTTGAGGTAGCTCTGCACCGAGCCGTTGTCGGCCGGAGTCTTTTCGTCGGGCCCCAGCGTGAACGAGAGGCGCGGCGGCGGCGGCTCGCCCGTCCGGCCGCGGCGCGCGTCGACCGCCGAGGGGCCGTCCTCGCGCACGGTCGCCTCGTTGTCGTCGTCGCCGAACGAGCGGACCTTCTGCGCAGCTTCATCCGCGCGCCTCGCGGCGAGCGCCTTCTCCGCGGCCGCGAGCGCGTTGCCGTCCATCTTCATCGTCGGCATCTCGTGCGACGAGTCTTCCGACGGCGGCGGCGGCGGCTTGTTCGCCGGCACCACCGCGCGCAGCTCGCCCGGCGGCGGCGTAGCCGTCTTCGAGGGCGCAACCCGATGGCGCACGCCGGTCGGCGTGGGCGGCTGGATGATCGGCTGAGCGGGCGCGACGGCCTGCGCGGGCGGCGGCACCGTCGCGGGCTGGCGCTGCGCGATGGGCGGCAGGGTCGCCGGCCCCTCCGCGGGCAGCCGCGGCAGCGGGCGGCGGCGGAGCGGGTCGGACGGCGTGACCTCGACCTCGGCGTCGGTGATCCCGAGCCAGCCGCGCAGCCGCTTCTGCTCCTTGTCGAACTCGGCGTGAAACTCGTCGCGCATCCACTCCGAGAGCTGGCGCGAGCCGTAGACGACGTCGCCGATGAGCGTGAAGCGAACCAGCGCGTCGTGGAGCTCGCTCGCCCACTGGTAGCGATCGCGCACCTCGGTGGCGAGCGCCTTCATCATCACCCGCTCGAGCGCCTCCGGGATCTCCGGATTGATCTTGCGCGGCAGCGGGACCTGGCCGGTGCGAACCTTCTCGAGCACCGCGAAGTCGCTGTCGCCGGTGAAGAGCTTCTCGCCGCAGAGCAGCTCCCAGAGCAGCACGCCGACCGCGAAGATGTCGCTGCGGTGGTCGATGGCCTGCCCGCGCACCTGCTCGGGCGACATGTAGCTGAACTTGCCCTTGAGGATGCCCGCCTGCGTGCGCTGCAGGCGGCTCTCCGCCTTGGCGATGCCGAAGTCGATGAGCTTGACGTCTCCCTCGAACGAGACGAGCACGTTCTGCGGAGAGACGTCGCGGTGCACGATGCCGAGCGGGACCCCGCGCGCGTCGCGCTTGCGGTGCGCGTAGTCGAGCGCCTCGCAGACCTTGCCGACGATGGTGCAGGCCTGCGCGAGCGGCATCGGCTTGCCGCGCTTGCGGAACCGCTCGAGCAGCTGCCGCACGTCGCGGCCAGAGATGTACTCCATCGCGATGAAGAGGTTGTCGTCGACCTTCCCCAGCTCGAGGACCTGCACGATGTTCGCGTGCGCGAGCTGCACCGCGATGCGCGCCTCGTCGACGAACATGGTGTTGAAGTCAGAGTCCTCGCCCATGGTGGGCAGGATCTTCTTGATCGCGAGCAGCCGCTCGAACCCCTCGACGCCGAACGCCTTGGCGACGAACACCTCGGCCATGCCGCCCACGGCGATGCGCTCGAGGAGGAGGTACTTGCCGAACTGGAGTGGCTGGTGCATTCGGCGTGGGATCCGCGGAGAGAAGTGCGCGACCCTCCGCTTCAGACGGAGGGCCACGATGAGCGTATCCTCGGAACGCGGCCACGGGCAAGAGAACGGCTTCGACTTTTCGCTGCTGATTTCTGCTCTTGCACGCGCCGCCGGCCCGGGCCCAAAGTCGCGGGTGCCGCTTGCCAGCGCCCAACGAGGGTTTCGATGATCTGTTGCCACGCCTGCGGAGCCGAGCTGGACCTGGGGGTCGCGAAGGTCGCCGGCCGCCAGGACAGCTGCCCGAGCTGCCGCGCGCCGCTGCACGCCTGCCGCAACTGCCACGCTTGCGACGACAACGCCCGCCACGGCTGCCGGGAACCGCAGGCCGAGCCGCCGCGCGACAAGACGGCAGCAAACTTTTGCGAGCTGTTCGTCTTCCGCAAAGGAGCCGCGAAAGAAAAAGAGGCGGACCCGCGCGCTGACGCGCTGGCCCGCCTCGAGGCGCTGTTCAAGAAGTAGCGCCGGGCGCTGCTACGCGCGGGCCTTGCGGCGCGCCGAGAACGCGAGCAGCAGCGCGAGCGGGAGCAGCCAGAGCATCGCCGCGCCGGTGTGCGAGGCGCTGGTCGCGCAGCCCGAGTTGTCCCCGGGCGGCGTATCGACCGTTCCGGCGTCCTGGAGGATCGGCCCGCCGTCCGCGACCGGCTCGGTCAGGTCGACGCACGAGCCCGCGGTGAGTCCCGTCGTCGCGCACTGCATGAGCGGCGGGCAGGTCACATCGGCGCACGGGTTGGTGAACGTCGGCGCGGTGAACGTGGCGGTCACGGTGTGGTCCGCGTTGACCACCACGTTGGTGATCGCGATGCCGCTCTCCGTGCCGTCGTACCAGTTGGTCGCGGTGTAGCGGTTGCCGTCGGCGAGCACACCCGCGTTCGGGATCGACTGCAGCGTCGGGCTGCCGGTGACAAAGAGAATCTTGTCGTCCGCCTCGCCGGTGCTCGCGGTCGCGGAGAGATCCTTCGCGCCGTTGATGACCAGGCCGAACTGACCGCTGCTCTCGACGTTGCCGATGAACGGGTGCCAGGGGGTGCAGTCGAGGCAGGAGACCAGGCGCGAGACGAACGCGCCTTCGTCCGGCTTGGGACCCACGCTCCAGTCGACGTGATAGACGGCGAGGCCCCACGTCGGCGCGCCGGTCGAGTCCATGATCTGCGTGTCGTAGCCGCCCATCGGGCCGCGCGCCTCGGCGAGGAAGTACTCCATGCGGCCGTTGCCCATCATGCCCAGCTTGACCGCGTAGCCGCCGTTGGCCGCGGGCTGCAGCGTGAGCGTCTCGGTGCCGCTGACGACGTGCTGGTCCTGCCAGGCGAGCGCGCGGCGGCTCTCCGGATCGGGCAGGAAGTTCTGCCCGCCGAAGTCCCAGTCGCCCATCGACGAGAAGTGCAGGCCCTGCCAGTTCGGGTAGTGGTCGACGCCGTCGACGTGATCGTACCAGAGCGAAGTGAGCCCCAGCTCGCTGCCGAACTGCTGCGTGATGATCGTCTCGAGGTGCTGCGTGCCGCCGATGGTGACCGCGCCGCCGATGGCGACGGTGGGGATCTTGATGCCGTTGTAGATGAACGGCGCGCTGTTGGCGGTGCTGATGGGGAACGCGAGGTTGATGCCCGGGATGTTGACGACGATCATCACACCATCGATGGTGCCGTCGGCCGTGCCGAACGCGCCGTTCACGTCGAACTGCGAGAAGTCGACGCCCGAGTTGGACGTGCGGTCGAAGACGTCCTTCACGAATGGAACGCTCTGGGTGAGCGCCGCGATGCTGCCGCTGGGCAGCGTGCACTTCGAGGCGTCGATGGCGGTGAGCGTGGGCGGGCAGCCGACGTAGTGCACCAGCGGCGCGATGGTGATGTCCGCGGTGTAGCGGTTGTTCGACGCGACCTTGAGGTAGCCCGGGAAGGTGAAGTGGACCTGGTCGACCGCGGCGGGCGTGAAGAAGTTGGTCAGCTGCGTGAGGTCGACCGGCTGGTACGTGACCGAGGCGTTGCTGTAGTCGATCTGCACCGGGATGACGAGCAGCTTGCTGTTGCCGCGCGGCGGCGCCTTCTCGGCGGGTACGTCGGTCTTGTTCGCCCAGAGATCGATGTAATCGGCGCGCGCGGCAGTGCCGCAGACGAGCGCGAGACCGAGAGCGAGGGAGGCGATCCGCAGCGAGCGATGAGAGGTCTGCATGGGGTCTCTTTCCTTCGGGTGCTGATGACTTGCGGCGAGATGCTTGGTGTTCAAATGATTGCGGTACAAACGATTGGGAGGACTAGCGGGTCGACTGCGCCAGCCACTCGAGGTAGCCGGCGTAGCCGCTCTCGACGGGCAGCGCGAGGAACTCCGGGACCGCGTAGGGGTGCAGCTCGAGGATGCGCGCCTTGAGCCGCTCGACCTGCTCGGCGCGGGTCTTGATGAGGACCAGCACCTCGTTCTCGTCGTGCAGCTTGTCCTGCCAGCGGTAGATCGAGCGCACCGCGGGGAGGATGTTGCAGCAGGCGGCGAGCTTCTCCTCGACCAATGCGCGCGCCAGCCCGGCCGCCGCGTCGGCGTTGGGAAGCGTGGTCAAAACCAGTTGCGCGTCGGTCATCGATCCCCTGCGTTTTCGCTCGGCGGGGCGCGATGTAGTGCAGTGCGGCAAGGAAGGCAATACCGGTCGGTCAGATTACCGAGCGGGGTATTGCGGATCGTCCGCCCGGAGATCCGTAGAGCGCCCGATGGTGTTCCCGCGCGCACCAGACATGGCCCGGATCGATTCCGTCAAGCGGCGGATGGATCGGCTCGATTATCGAAATTTGCAAAAATCGCAAATTTGCAAAAATGCCGGTCAGCTCTTCTTCAGCTTGGAGAGCGCGGTGGCGACCGCGCCCGGCCCCTTGAGGCCCTTGCTCGCCATCCAGCCGAAGACTTTTTGACCGCCCGCGGCCAGCACGCCGAGGTAGCCGCGCATGGTCAGCTTGAGCAGGCCGCTGTGCAGCTTGACGCGGATCTTCTGATCCGGATCGGAGGCGAGCATGTGCTGGAAGAAGAGGATGCCAAGGTCGCCCACGTCCGCTTCCGGATGCGCGCAGAGATCGCGGGTGGCGCCGGGGGCGAGCGTCAGCTCGAAGTCCGGGTCGTGGGCCTTGCCGGCGAGGAGCCGCGGCGTGCCGTCCTCGACGGTGAAGCGGTGGTCGCCCGGCGCGTCGGTGAAGTGAACGGCCACCTCGGCCGCTTTCTTCAGCGAGCCGGCGGCGGTCTTGGCCGCGCTGCTGCTGGCGAAGAAGCGTGCGAGCGCCTCGAACGAGCTCGGCGCCGGTGCGCTGGCGGGGTCTTTCGGGGCGTTGTCGGCGGCGTCGGTCATGGGGGGCGGCGAGTAGCAAAAGCGGCGCGCGCGTGCAACCGCGGTTTATTCTCCAGACATGACGCCCCAGGAAGTGGCCCAGGCACTCCGCGAGATCGCGCAGCTCTTGCAGCTCAAGGGCGAGAACGCGTTCAAGGTGCGCGCGTACGACACCGGCGCGGAGGCGTTCGAGGCGATGCCGCCCGACCCGAGCTCGCCGGGCGGCCTGCTCGAGCGGGTCTCGCGCGGCACGCTCGGCGAGCTCGCGGCGGTGGGCAAGGCGATCGAACAAAAAGTGACCGAGCTGGTGACCACCGGGCGGCTGGGCTACCTCGAGGATCTGCGGCGCGACTTTCCGCACGGCGTGCTCGATCTGGTGCGCGTGCCGGGCGTGGGCCCCAAGCGGGCGCTCGCGCTGATTCGCGAGCTGGACGTCGGCTCGCTCGCCGACCTGCGCGCCGCCTGCGAGGCGGGCCGTGTGCGCGCGCTCAAAGGCTTCGGCGCGAAGAGCGAAGCCGCGATCCTCGAGGGCGTGCAGAAGATGCAGGAGCGGACCGCGCGCCGGCCGCTCTGGCAGACGCGCCCGGTCGCCGACGCGCTGCTCGCGCGCATCCAGGCCGCGACGGGCGTGCGGAACGCGGCGATCGCGGGGAGCATCCGCCGCTGCGCGGAGACCAACAGCGACATCGATCTGGTGGTCGAGCTGGCCCCCGGCGCCGACGGCGCGGCCGCGATGGATGCGCTCTCGACCGCGCCAGAAGCGGGCGGGATCATCGGCCGCGGCGAGACGAAACTGAGCGTGCGGCTGACCAACCCGAGCGGACTGCAGGTCGATCTGCGCGTGCTCGCGGCGGGCAAGTTCGCCACCGCGCTGCACCACTTCACCGGCAGCAAGGCGCACCACGTGCGGCTGCGCGGGATCGCGCGCGCGAAGGGACTGACGCTCTCGGAGTACGGCCTGAGCGAGGTCGCCACCGGGCAGCTGCGCGATGTTCCCGACGAGGCCGCGCTCTACGCGCAGCTCGGGCTGCACTTCATCGCGCCGGAGATGCGCGAGGACCGCGGCGAGATCGAAGCGAGCGAGACGAACACCCTGCCCGCGCTGATCACCGAGGAGTCCGTGCAGGGCTTCATCCACTGCCACACCACCTGGAGCGACGGCGAGCACTCGATCGAAGAGATGGCGCGCGCCGCGGCCGCGCTGGGCAAGCAGTTCCTCGTCATCAGCGATCACGCGTATGCGAGCGGCGAGGGGCGAGGCATCACCGCCGACCGCCTGCGCGCGCAGGCCGACGAGATCGCCTCAGTGCAGGCGCGCCTGCCGCAGCTCAAGCTCCTGCGCGGCGTCGAAGTCGACGTGCTCGAGGACGGCACACTGGCGCTGCCGGACGCAGCGCTCGAGGAGCTCGACCTGGTGATCGCCAGCGTGCACCAGCGCCACTCTCTCGACGAGAGCGCGCAGACGGCGCGGGTGGCGCGCGCGCTCGCGCATCCCTTGGTGGACGTCTGGGGCCACCCGACCGGCCGGCTGATCGGCGAGCGCGAGGAGATGACCGCGCGCATCGATGAGCTCTTGCTGGTCGCGGTGCAGCACGGGGTCGCGGTGGAGTGCAACGGCACGCCGCGCCGGCTTGATCTGTCGGCGCACTGGCTGCAGCGGGCGCGGGTGCATGGCTGCCGGGTCGCCCTCTCGGTCGACGCGCACTCGGTGGGCGATCTCGCCAACCTGCGCTGGGCGGTGGGCAACGCGCGCCGAGGCTGGGTCGGCGTCGAGCAGGTGATCAACGCGCGCTCCGCCGAAGAGATGCTCGGGCTGCTGCGGCGCTGATGTCGTTTGTATGCCAATCATTGGCATGCAAATCATCGTCGTTGGTACACCAACCCAAAGGGCGCCCCGGTTGCGCGGGCGCCCTCCTCGTCCACCGCCGTGCGAAGCGGTCAGTGGTGCGCTGCGTGCGCGCCTCCGCCTGCGTGGGGGGCGCCGACCGAGCCGCGCGGCGGCCCATAGAAGCGGCCGTGCTCCGGCGCGTTCTGGATCGACGGCGCTTCGCGCGCGCCGCGGACGATCGGGCCGGTGTGCGCGTACGGCACGCGCTCGCGCGCGATCGGGTGGGTGAAGTGCTGCGCCGGCACCGCGACCCAGCCGTGCCAGCGCGGGCCGTAATGGAAGCCGCGCGGACCGTAGGGGGCCCAGGCGACGTGGCCGTTGTTGTAGCGCCACGAGACCCACGCCGGCGCCCAGACGAATCCGGGGACCCAGTACCAGCCCATTCCGTCGGCCCAGCCCCAGCGGCCGTAGTGGAATGCGGCCCAGCCCCACGGCACCGTCGAGGCGAAGGCCCAGCCCGCGTCGGTGTAGACCCACGAGCCGTCGGTGTACGGCTGCCAGTCGGAGTCGGCGGTCGCGTTGGGCACCCAGACGCGGCCGTAGTCGGGCAGGTCGACCCAGCGGCCGTAGGGCGAGAGCGCCTGCTCGAACGCGGCCTGGTTGGGCGGCGCGGCAGGCGGCTGCGCCTCGGGCGGGACAGGGAGGTTCTCGTCGCTCTCGTCGGGCGGAGGCGGCGGCGCGGTGTCGGTGCCTTGATCTTGCGCGTGCGCAGCGCGCGGGATCAGCACGGCCGCGGGCAGGCCAAGGAGGAGCGCGGCGAGCAGCGGAGAGAGCATCGATGCAGCGGGCTTGGACATGGAGTCTCCAGAGGGGAAATCGTTGCCAAGGACGACGTTGGAACGCGCGGTTCGCGTGGCAAAATCCCGCGGCCGGCGGCGCGAGAGCTTGCGCGAAGCTAGCGCGCGAGCAGGCCGGTGCTCTGCAGCGCGGCCATCAGGTCGGACACGCTCTGGTAGGTGAGCGAGAGCGGATCTTCGCGCCGGTAGCGGACTTCGCCCGCGCCGTCGATGATGAAGATGGCGCGGCGGGCGGTGCCCATCAGCGTGCGCACGCCGTAGAGCGCGGCGACCTTGCCGCCCTCATCGGCGAGCAGCGGGAAGCTGAGCGCGTAGGACTTGGCCATCCGCTCGTGCCGCTCGAGCTTGTCGGTGGAGATGGCCCAGAGCACAGCGCCGGTGGCGACCAACTCCTGCCGCTGCGCTTCGTAGTGCGCGAGCTGGCGCGAACAGACCGGCGTGAAGTCGCCCGGGTAGAAGGCGAGCACGACCACCTTCCCGCGCTGCGCCGAGAGCTGGTAGTTGCCGTCGTCGCTCTCGGCGGGCGGGACGCCGTCGAGCGAAAAGTCGGGAGCGAGATCACCTTCGAACGGGCCCATGCAGAGGCGACTCTATCCCGTTCCGGCACCCCGGTGATACGAGACGCGCGCGCAAGAAGGAGCTCACATGGCCATCGAATCGAATGACGCCCTGATCCTCGACGCGGTCCGCACGCCCATCGGCAAGCTGCGCGGCGCGCTCTCCGCGGTGCGGCCCGACGACCTGGCTGGCTTTGCGATCGAGTCGCTGCTCGCGCGCGTCGCACAGGCGAGCGGGCAGGACAAGGCGGCGCTGCACGCGCGCATCGACGAGGTGATCCTCGGCTGCGCGAACCAGGCGGGAGAGGACAACCGCAACGTCGCGCGCATGGCGCTCTTGCTCGCCGGGCTGCCCGAGAGCGTGCCCGGTGTCACGGTGAACCGGCTCTGCGCGAGCGGGCTCGAGGCGGCGGTGCAGGCCTCGCGCGCGATCCGGCTGGGGGACGCGCAGCTGATGATCGCGGGCGGCGTCGAGAGCATGACCCGCGCGCCGTGGGCGGTCGCCAAGCCCGCCGAGGGATTCGCCGGCGGGCCGATGACCAGCTTCGACACCTCGCTCGGCTGGCGCTTCCCCAACCCGCGGCTCGCCGCGCGCTTCCCGCTCGAGAGCATGGGCGAGACGGCGGAGAACGTGGCCGCGCAGCACAAGATCGCGCGCGGCGCGCAGGACGAGTTCGCCTTCAGCTCGCACCAGAAGGCGGTCGCGGCGCAGGCGGCGAACCGGTTCGCGCACGAGCTGCTCTCCGTCCCGGTCGACTCGTTCTCCGGCGGGAAGAAGAAGGTCGCGGCGCCCGCGTTCGAGCGCGACGAGGGGCCGCGCGCCGACAGCACCGTCGAGAAGCTCGCCACGCTCAAGCCGGTCTTTCGCGATGGCGGCAGCGTCACCGCAGGCAACTCGTCGGGGCTCAACGACGGCGCGGCCGCGCTGCTGCTGGGCTCGCGCCGCGCGGCGGAGGAGCTGGGGCTCAAGCCGCTGGCGCGCATCGTCGCGACGGCCGCGGCCGGCGTCGACCCGCGCGTGATGGGCATCGGCCCCGTCCCTGCGTCGCAGGCGGCGCTCAAGAAGGCGGGCCTGACCGCGCGCGATCTCGATCTGGTCGAGCTGAACGAAGCGTTCGCGGCGCAGTCGCTCGCGGTGATCGGCGCGCTCGGCCTCGACGCCGCGAAGGTGAACGTCGACGGCGGCGCCATCGCGCTCGGCCACCCTCTCGGCATGAGCGGCGCGCGCATCCTCGGCCACCTCGCGTACGCGCTGCGCGAGCGCGGCGGCCGCTATGGATTGGCGACGCTGTGCATCGGCGTCGGGCAGGGGTTGAGCGTGATCATTGAGGCGGTCGCGTAGGAACGACGGCCGGGGGCTTCGCGCCTCTATGAGTCCCGCTGAATGAGAACCGGCCAACCGCGTCGTTGTTGACCGGATTTCAGAGGGTGCGCTCGACGTCGCGGACGCAAGTCCGCCTGGCGCGGCGGGGAGCGGGCGGGCGACGTTTCGCTCCGATCCATCACGATCTGGTTTCGCCTCGCCGCGCCCACGACGCACAAGCGGCCGGCTCCGGGAGCCGTGCCGCGACCGTCGCGCGGGCAGCCTCTCGCTCGATCGACACTCCGCCGCGCAGACACGCCGCACGTCGACCAAGACGCGTGCCACGATATCTCCAGGCGCGTGTCGCCCGCCCGCTCCCCGCCGCGCCGGGCGGGCGATCCGTTGACGCGCCCCCTCCAGCCGCCTAGCTTGCGGCGCCTCGAAAGGGACCGCGATGACCGACGACCCGAAGCCGAACGGCCAGCACAGCAACGGCAGCAGCGCGAGCTCCGCGGCCGCGCCCGCCGGGCCGAAGATCATCGAGATCGGCGGCGGCAAGGGCGGCGCGTTCTACATGCAGCAGCTCATCGACACCGAGCGGCCGGCGCGCATGGTCGGGCTCTTCACTATGCGGCTGATGAAGCCGCACGAGCTGCAGCGGCTGGTGGAAGTCTGCCTGCAGGCGATGAAGGAAGAGGACTCAAACGCCGAGCTCTCCATTGGCCCGATGGGCGAGGCGAACGCGCATCATCAAGTGTGGCGCGTGACCATGCGCGAGTCGGCCGAGGCGCAGCCGCACGACTGCCTGGTGCAGCTCTTTGCCATCGACGACCCGGCGAGCACGCACCGCGCGCTCATCGATCACCTCTTCAACATGGAGGAGCAGCTCGGGCAGGAGGCGGTCGCGGCGACGCAGGGCGCGCAGAGCTACCTGACCATCGCGTCGGGGCGGCTCGACGACGGCGCGCGCGTGCATCCGTTCCAAAACCTGGTCGCGCTCTTCTCGTCGGCGCTGGGCGCCTGCATCATCGATCCGGCCGCGGCGGTGGTGACCGAGGACGCGGGCGAGTGGGCCGAGGCGCTGGAGATGAGCCTGCAGCTCGAGAAGGACATGCACCTCTTGCGCAAGTAGCGCGCGGTGCCGCACGTCGAACGGGAGAACGAATGACGACCGAGCTGATCCAGACGCGGACCGAGGCGGGGATTGCGCTGCTGACCCTCGCGGCGCCGCCCGCGAATACGTACAGCTACGAGATGATGAAGCAGCTCGACGCCGCGATCCTGGCGGCGCGGATGGATCGAGAGGTGCACGTCATCGTGCTCACCGGCGCGCGCCCGGCCGCGCCTGGCGCGGGCCAGAAGAGCGCACCCGAATTTTTCTGCGCAGGCGCCGACATCAAGATGCTCGAGGGCGCGGACCCGTACTTCAAGTACAACTTCTGCCTGCACGCGAACGAGACGCTGCTGCGGCTGGAGCAGACGGCCAAGCTGGTGATCGCGGCGATCAACGGACACTGCGTGGGCGGCGGACTCGAGGTGGCGCTCGCGTGCGACCTGCGCGTCGCGCGCAAGGACGCCGGCAAAGTGGGCCTGCCCGAGGTGAGCCTGGGCGTGCTGCCCGGCACCGGCGGCACGCAGCGACTCGCGCGCGCGCTGGGCAAGTCGAAGGCGATCGAGCTGATGGTCGAGGGGAAGAACCTCTCCATCGAGGAGGCGCGCGGGCTCGGCCTCATCAACGAAGTGATCGATTGCGGTCCCAACGACTTCCTCGCGGCGGCGCTTTCGTACGCGCGCAAGTTCGTCCCGCCCGGAAAGGCTGCGCGCGCGGTCGGGCTGATCAAGCGGGCGGTCACCTCCGGCATCGAGATGAGCCTGGAGAGCGGGCTCGCGCTCGAGCGCGAGCTGCAGCAGCGGCTCTTCGAGGGCGACGACGCGAAGGAAGGCATCGCCGCCTACAACGCGCGTCGCGCGCCGTCGTTCACCGGGCGCTAGATGGACGCAAGCGAGCAGTGGCAGCTGGACGCGGCGCTGGCGGCGCTGAGCAGCGACGGGCGGTCGCTGGCGCGTTCGCTGCGCACCAAGCTGGCCAAGATCAACGAGCTGCGCTTCCGCTTCGAGGCGCGCGCCCCCGCGCCGCGCGGCGAGCTGATCTTCACCTACGACGAGACGGAGGTCGCGCGCCTGCAGCTCAAGCCGGGCGGCCTGCCCAAGCTCTGCTTTCCCAACGAGCCGCCGCGCGAGCTCAGCGGGCTGGCGCAAGCGACGCAGGGCGCGGAGCGGATCGCCGCGCGAACGCAGGAGCTGATCGACGCGGCACCGCAGCTGGGGCTGTTCGGACCGCCGCGCAAGTAGCCGTCGCCGGGCGACCGTTGGCACCGAAATCATTGCGATGCCAATAATTGGTACCGCAACTACTTGCCGGCCACCTTGCGAGCGACCGCGTCGACGGCTCCTTCGACACCCAGCCGCGAGGTGTCGATGGACAGCTCGGCCTGCGCGTAGAGCGGCGAGCGGGCCTGCAAGAGCGCGCGCAGCTCGGCCTGCGCGTTGCCGCTCGCGGCCGACGGGCGCTCGTCGCCCTGCTCGAGCACGCGGCGCCAGTGATCCTCCGGCGTCGCCTGCAGCCAGACCGTGCGACAACGGCGGGTGAGCAGCCGCAGCGCCTCGCGATCGGTGACGATCGATCCGCCGGTGGCGATGACGGCGGCGTCGAGCTCGCCGAGCAGCCGGGAGAGGACCTCGCGCGCGAGTCGCCGGTAATACTCTTCGCCGTGCAGCGAGAAAATGCCGGCGAGCGAGAGGCCCGCCGCCGCCTCGACCCGCTCGTCGAGCTCCACGAACGGCACGCCCAGCCGGGACGCCAGCGCGCGGCCGATGGTGCTCTTGCCCGCGCCGCGCAGGCCGAGCAGCGCGACCAGCGGCCCGCCCGCGCGCTTGCCGCGCGCATCGCCAGCCTCCTCGGCGTCGCGCAGCAGCACCGAGAGGCGCGTGCCCAGCGCGCGGCAGACCTCGGCGAGGCGCGAGAGCGAGATGTTGCCGCTGCCCGATTCGAGATCGGCGAGGAAGCGCTCCGACAGGCTCGAGGCCTGCGCCAGCTCGCGGCGCGAGCGTCCCTGCTCTTCGCGCAGCGCACGAACCCGCGCGCCGACCGAGGCCAGCAGCCTCTGCGCGGCGCTGGGCCCACGCGCTGCGGCGCGCGGCGGGCGGCGAGCGCGGGCGGCAGCACGAACAGGCGCGGAGCGGGCGCGGACAGGCATGCATGCACTATACTGCATCACTTGCGCCACATGCAACCAGCATCAGGCACTATACTGCTTGCGACAAATTGCCCCCTCTGCTATCGGATCGGGCTCATGGACCACTCCTCCGCCGCTCCCGAAGTCGTCCTCGACACGCACCCTTCGCGCTACCGCCACTGGACGCTCCAGGTCCACGGCGAGCAAGCGACGCTCACCCTCAAGGTCTCGCCGTTCGGCGGCCTCACCAGCGAGACGGAGCTCAAGAGCAACTCGTACGATCTCTCCGTCGACGTCGAGCTGGCCGACGCGCTGATGCGGCTGCGCTTCACGCACCCGGGCGTCAAGGCGCTCACCCTCACCTCGGGGCACGAGAAGATCTTCTGCGCCGGCGCGAACATCTATGTGCTCGCCGCCTCGTCGCACCCCTTCAAGGTCAACTTCTGCAAGTACACCAACGAGACGCGCCTCTATCTCGAGGAGCTGTCGGAGCAGAGCGGCATCAAGACGCTGGCGGCGTGCAACGGCGCCACCGCCGGCGGCGGCTACGAGCTCGCGCTCGCCTGCGACGAGATCCTGCTCGTCGACGACGGCTCCTCGACGGTGAGCCTCCCGGAAGTGCCGCTCCTGGCGGTGCTCCCCGGCACCGGCGGCCTGACCCGCGTCGTCGACAAGCGCAAGGTGCGCCGCGACCTCGCCGACGCGTTCTCCACGCTGGCCGAGGGCATCAAGGGCAAGCGCGCGGTCGATTGGAACCTGGTCGACGCGGTCGCGCCGCGGAGCAAGTTCGCGCAGGCCGCTGTCGATCGCGCGCTCGCGCTCGCGAAGAAGGCGCCGGAGATCGCGCGCGGCCCGGGCATCGAGCTCGACGCCATCGAGCCCGAGGTGAAAGGGACGCAGCTCGTCTACCGGCACGTCACCGTCTCGATCGATCCGAAGACGCGCGTCGCCGCGCTGACGATGCGCGCGCCCGAGGGCAAGCAGCCGGCCAACGCCGCCGAGGCGCTCGCCGCTGGCGCGTCGTGGTGGAACATCCGCGCGCCGCGCGAGCTCGACGACGCCCTGCTCCGCCTGCGGCTGCTCAACCTCGAGGTCGGCCTGGTCCTCGTGCGGACGAGCGGAGATCTCGCCAGCGCGCACGCGGCGGGCGAGCTGCTCGCGGGCGCAGAGAAGAGCGAGTGGATTGTCCGCGAAGCGCGACTGCTCTGGGGCCGCGTGCTGCGCCGCCTCGACGTGACGGCCAAGAGCTTCTTCGCGGTGGTCGACGCGAACAGCTGCTACGCGGGCCCGCTCTTCGAGTTGCTCGTCGCCGCCGACCGCAGCTATGTGCTCGACGCAGACGGCGTGCAGTGCCGCCCCGGCTCGCTCTCCGGCGGCGCGCTGCCCACCTGGTCGGGGCTCTCGCGCCTCGCGCAGCGCTTCCTCGCCAAGCCCGAGCAGGCCGTCGCGGTGGTCGCCGCCGGGCAGGCCGGGACCATCGACGCCGGGCAGATGAACAAGCTCGGCCTCTGCACCGTCTTCGCCGACGACATCGACTTCGAGGAGGAGCTGCGCGTCGCCGTCGAAGAGCGCGCCAGCCTCTCGCCCGACGCGCTCACCGGCATGGAAGCGAGCTATCGCTTCGCCGGCCCGGAGACGATGGCCACCAAGATCTTCGGCCGCCTCTCCGCCTGGCAGAACTGGATCTTCATCCGCCCGAACGCCACCGGCGAGCAGGGCGCGCTCACCGTCTACGGCAAGCCAGATCGCCCCAAGTACGACTGGCGCCGCACCTAATCGCTCCTATTCGACTTGATATCCACGAATTGAATCCACGAAAGGGACTTTGATATGGCCCTCGACCAATCCTCGATTCCGAACAACGTCGATCTCTCTTCGGATCGCCGCCTGCAGCGCGCCCTCGAGCAGTGGCAGCCGAACTTCCTCAGCTGGTGGAACGAAGTCGGCCCCGAGGGGTTCCAGCTGCACGACGTCTGGCTGCGCACCGCCATCTCCGTCGAGGCGGGCGGCTGGGCGCACTTCGATTACGTGCGGATGCCGGACTATCGCTGGGGCATCTTTCTCGAGCCGAAGGCCGACGACAAGAAGATCGGCTTCGGCGATGTGCAGGGCGAGCCGGTCTGGGACGAAGTCCCCGGCGAGCACCGCAATGCCCTCCGGCGAATCATCGTCACCCAGGCGGATACCGAGCCCGCCTCGGTCGAGCAGCAGCGATTGCTTGGCAAGAGCGCGCCTTCGCTCTACGACCTGCGCAATCTCTTCCAGGTGAATGTCGAGGAGGGCCGCCACCTCTGGGCGATGGTCTATCTGCTCCACCGATACTTCGGCCGCGACGGCCGCGAGGAGGCGGAGGAGCTGCTCCAGCGCCGCTCGGGCAACTCGGACAAGCCGCGCATCTTGAATGCGTTCAATGAGCCGATCGCCGACTGGCTGAGCTTCTTCATGTTCACCATGTTCACCGATCGCGACGGCAAGTATCAGCTCGCCGCGCTGGCGGAGAGCGGCTTCGACCCGCTCGCGCGCACCACGCGCTTCATGCTCACCGAGGAGGCGCATCACCTCTTCGTCGGCGAGACGGGCGTCGACCGCGTCATCCAGCGCACGTCGCAGCTGATGGCCGCCGGCAAGGATCCGCGCACGAACGGCGCGGTGCCGATGGAGATCATCCAGAAGTACATCAACCTCTGGTTCACGCTCTCGCTCGATCTCTTCGGCGGCGAGATCAGCTCGAACGCGGCCGACTTCTTCGCCGCCGGACTCAAAGGGCGCTTCCGCGAGGACGGCTACGAGGAGCACAAAGGCCTCGGCATGTATCGGATGCAGACACCGGCGGCCGGCAAGATCGTCGAGGAGGACGTGCCGCTGCGCAACGCGATGAATGAGGTGCTGCGCGATGAGTATGTGAAGGATTGCCAGCGCGCCGTCGACCGCTGGAACAAGAGCATCGCCAAGGCCGGGCTCAGCGGCGTCTCGGTGAAGCTGCCCAGCCGCCGCTTCCACCGCGGCGTCGGCCCCTTCTCGTCGATCCACTGCTCGCCCGAAGGCGCGGTGTTGACCGCGGAGGAGTATGCCGCGCAGCAGCCGCAGTGGCTGCCCACGCCCGAGGACCTCGCTTATGTGAAGTCGCTGATGGTGCCGGTCTATGAGCGCGGCCAGGTGGCCTCGTGGATCGCGCAGCCGGCCAAGGGCATCGACGGCCAGCCACTCGACTTTGAATACGTGCGCGCGCCGCAGGCTTGATTTCGCGCGATTGCACCGCGACCGGATGCCGCTGCGACCTTCCCGGCGCAGCGGCATCTTTGTATCAACGGCCTGTCCACCCCAACCCGACGGAGGCGTCTCGTGAGCGAAGCGAACAGCGCGGTCCTGGCCACTCTGCACCGCCAGCAGGCCAATGCATTGGTTCTATATCTGAATACCAAGAAGTATCATTGGCTCACGTTCGGGCCCCATTTCCGCGATATCCACCTGCTCCTCGACGAGCACGCGACGGCGTTGATCGCCGAGGTCGACGAGTTCGCCGAGCGCGCGATCATGCTCGACGGCGCGCCGCTGGCGGACCCGGCGAGCTACCTCGCGGCCGCGTCGGTCAAGGCCTCGAGCGGCAAGCTGACGCTGCGGCAGATGCTCGACGAGGCGGTGGCTGCCCACGAGCGGATCATCGGCGAGCTGCACACCGACGCCGAGACCGCGAACCAGGCGGGCGACATCGGCACCGCGGACCTCTACACGCGGCTCGTGCAGCAGCACCAGAAGCAGCGCTGGTTCCTGCGCGAGATCCTGCGCAACGGCAGCGGCATCGGATAGCACGCGCGGCGCGCCCCGGCGAGGGCGCATCCCGCGCTGCTCCAACGCAGCTCCTCGGGCGGTCCGGACATTTGTCCGCGGCCGCCCTTTTGTTGGTATGGAGGGCGCAATTTCCGTGCGCTGCCGCCGCAGGGCGTGCACCGCATGATCAGGAGTCTCGCAAAATGGAGCTGCGCATCTCGGGGCTGTCGAAGCGCTATCCCAATGGAGTGCAGGCGCTCAGCGATATCTCGCTGACCATTCCCGCCGGAATGTTCGGGCTGCTCGGCCCCAATGGCGCGGGCAAATCAACGCTGATGCGCACGCTGGCGACGCTGCAGGAAGCCGACGCCGGCGCCGCGACGTTCGAGGGCATCGACGTCCTGCACGAGAAGGAGCGCGTGCGCGAGATCCTCGGATACCTGCCGCAGGAGTTCGGCGTCTATCCCAAGGTGAGCGCGCTCGACCTGCTCAATCACTTCGCCGTGCTCAAGGGAATCAACGACTCGCGCAAACGGCGCGAGCTGGTCGAGCTGCTCCTGCAGCGGACCAACCTCTTCGAGGCTCGCCACCGCCGGCTCGGCACCTTCTCCGGCGGAATGAAGCAGCGCTTCGGCATCGCGCAGGCGCTGCTCGCGAATCCCAAGCTGCTCATCGTCGATGAGCCGACCGCCGGCCTCGACCCCGAGGAGCGGCTGCGCTTCCTCAACCTGCTCGCCGACCTCGGGCAGAACATCGTCATTATTCTTTCCACGCATATCGTCAGCGATATCTCTGACCTCTGCCGGCAAGTGGCAATCGTCGCGCGCGGGCAGGTGGTGGCGAGCGGCGACCCGCTGGCGCTGATCACGAAGCTCCAGGGGCGCATCTGGCAGCGCTATGTGGCGACCGCTGAATTGGCCGGATACCAGAAGACGCACACCGTGCTGGCGACGCGCCGCTCGGCCGGCCGGCTGGTCATTCGCGTGCTCAGCGATACGCCCCCCGGCGAGGGCTTCGAGCCTTCGCCGCCCGACCTCGAGGACGTCTATTTCCTCGCCATCCACACCGCGCCCGCGGCCGTCCAGCCGCCGGTCGAGGCGCTCCCTGTCGAAGCGCGCGAGAGCTGATTCCATGCTCTTCCAAATCGCGATGTTCGAGCTGCGCAAGCGGCTCACGATGATATCGACCTATGTCTACGGCGTGCTCTTCTTTGCCTGCGGCGTGCTCGCCGCGCTGGCGGGCGGCGGCGCGTTCTCGAACGTCTCCGTGAGCGCCGGCTCCGAGCACGTCTTTGCCAATGCGCCCTATCTGGTGGACCGGCTCATCACCACCATCTCCGACCTCGGCGTGCTGATGAGCGCCGCTGTCTTTGGCCAAGCGATCCACCAGGACTTCGAGAGCCGCACAGACTCGCTGATATTCACGTTCCCGGTCCAGAAGCGCACCTACCTGGGCGGCCGCTTCCTCGGCGGGCTCGTCTTTGTATTCGCCATTTTTCTCACCATAGGGATGGGGCTGTTCGTCGGCGCGCACTCGCCGGTGCTGATCAACAAGGCGCTGTTCGGCCCGGTGCCGGTACGCGCGTATCTGCTCCCATACGCGACCAGCGTGCTGCCGAACCTCATCTTTACTGGCTCGATCTTCTTCGCGCTGGGCGCTCTCGGCCGCAAGATGATGCCGGTCTATATCGGCGCGGTGCTCGTGCTCGTCGTCTATCTCGTCTCGGGCATGCTGCTGCGCGACCTCGACAACCAGAAGCTCGCTGCCTATATCGACCCGTTCGGCAACGCCGCGCTCGCGCTGACCACCCGGTATTGGACCACCGCGGAAAAGAATCAGCTGTTTGTCCCCCTGCGCGGCTTCTATCTGGTGAATCGGGCTCTCTGGACCTGTGTTGGGTTGGGAGCGCTGGCGCTCACCTATCTGCGCTTCACGATGGGGCATGTCGGGACTACGGAGAAGAAGCAGCGCGCCAGCGGCGCCAGCGCGCCGATCTCCACCGGACCGATTCCGCTCGCCCCCATCTCTCGCAGCAACCTCCGCGCGCTGCTCACGCTCACGCGTCTGGGCTTTGCCGAGACGGTGAAGAACACCTACTTTGCCGTGCTGGTGCTCGCGGCTGCGGGAATCGCGCTCACCGCGATGGCGATGTCGGGGAAGCTCTTTGGCACACCGACCTGGCCGGTGACGCATTCGATCGCGTCGATTGGCGAGGGGTCATTCTCGCTCTTCCTGCTCATCATCATCACGTTCTATGCGGGCGAGATCATCTGGCGTGAGCGCGACCTGAATCTCGCGCAGATCACCGACGCCCTGCCGATACCGACCTGGGTCATCTATCTATCCAAGCTAATCAGCCTCTGCCTGGTGCCTGCGCTGCTGCTCGCGGTGGTCATCCTCACCGGCGTCACCTACCAGACCGCCGTCGGCTATCACCATTATGAGCTCGGCCTCTACTTCCAGCGGCTCTATCTCTATTCGCTGCCGGGCTATGTATTCCTCTGCGTGCTCGCCTTCACGGTCCAATCGCTGGTGCAGAACAAGTATGTCGGCCACGCGCTGATGGTCACTTACTATGTGTTCACGCAGTTCATGGACACGCTGGGCCTCGAACACGGGCTGTTGAAGTACGGCGACACGCCCTCGGTCGAATACTCCGACATGAATGGGTTTGGCCATTTCATCCGGCCCGCGATTGCATACGATGTCTATTGGAGCGGGGTCGCGCTGATCCTCGCAGTCGCAGGCTCTCTCTATTGGAGCCGCGGCACGGAGGCGCCGTTTGCAGCGCGCAGCAGGATCGCGCGCGAGCGCTTCACCGCGATCCCCAGAGCCGCGGCCGCGCTCGGCCTGCTGGTGGCGCTCGGGGGCGGCGCCTTCATTTATTACAACGAAGACATCCTCAACCATTTCCGCACCGCGCATCGCAAGCAGGAGCTGCAGGCGGAGTACGAAAAGAAGTACAAATCGCTCGAAGGCGTCCCGCAGCCGCGGATCACGGAGGTCCGCGCCGACTTCGACCTCTTCCCGGAACGCGAGACGCTCGAAGCGCACGGCAGCTATCTGCTCGAGAACAAGAGCGGCCAGCCCATCTCGACCGTCTATGTCCAACTCGACTCCGAGCAGAAGTTCCACACCCTGTCGGTCGGCGAGGTGGCGGCGCCCACCGAATCGGATGAGCTGCTCGGGTTCTATACGTATCGATTGCCCACGCCACTCGCCCCAGGGGCGAAGATCCCGCTGGTCTATTCCATCCGTTTCCACGACGTCGGATTCAAGCATGGAGGAAACCGCACCGACCTGTCTGCCAATGGGACGTTCTTCAACAGCGGCGCCCTGCCGCACCTGGGCTACGACCGCAACGGCGAGATCACGCTCGACAACCGGCGCAAGAAGTACGGGCTCGCGCCGCGCGCGCGCCTGCCCGACCTGAACGACGCCAAGGGCCTCGCGAACAACCTCATCTCCAACGACGCGGACTGGGTCACCTTCGAATCGACCGTGAGCACCAGCGAGGACCAGACCGCGATTGTGCCCGGATATCTGCAGCGGGAGTGGACCGAGGGCGGGCGGCGATACTTCCATTACAAGATGGACGCGCCGATCCTCGACTTCTAT
>Ga0302196_10000309_pt1 | contig 48742 bp, 1 predicted proteins | sample II_Bog_N1_3_FD_198794 | JGI IMG/M metagenome (GOLD analysis project Ga0302196, IMG submission 198794) | Peat permafrost microbial communities from Stordalen Mire near Abisko, Sweden - II_Bog_N1_3 | ecosystem: Environmental > Terrestrial > Soil > Wetlands > Peat | place: Sweden: Abisko, Stordalen... | reverse complement strand
CACACGGGTGGGAGCGTCGGCAACGAGTCGGTCAGCGTCTCCGGCAATGGCTACAACCAGAGCTACTCGGGGATCAGCGAGATCCTGCTCAACGACACCACCCTCGACAGCGACACGGTGATGATCGGCGTGAGCAGCCCGGTCAGTTCCAACGTGGTGATCAACGCCGGCACCGGCGCCAACACCTACAATGTCGACACCAGCGGGACGACCACGATCTACGCCGGTTCGGGCTCGACCAGCTTCTTCTCGCTCGGCAGCGGCAACGATTATATCCATGCCTACACCGGGGACACCGCCACGCCCCCGACCTCCAACGGGTCGTTCACCGGCGGTTCGGGGACGAACTATTTCTACGGGGGGACGGGCCAGGACTCGTTCTTCGGCGGCACGGGCACGAATAAGTTCTACAGCGGCACGGTCGGGGGGACCAATGCGTTCTACGGCGGCGGACAGAACAACAGCTCCCCCTCGAACCCGACCACGGTCAACGACTACTACATCCAGGGCAACGGCTGGGGCTCCGACAAGATCTACGCCAACGGCAACTATGCGGCGACGACCTACGATGCCCAGGGCGTGCCGAACGGCACGATCAACGTCTACAATTACGACGCCTCCGACACGATCGACCTCACGGGGGTGAGCAAGAGCCTGACCTTCACGATCGGCGCCTCCGGCCTCTACACCGGCACCGACGGCACCGACACGGTGACTGACACGGAGATGGGCGCCAGCCAGATCCTCGGCGGCACCGGCGGCAACGTCTTCAACGTGACCGGGACCAGCACGCGTCCGCTCACCCTGGTGGGCGACTCGACCGCCCTGGTCCCCAGCGCCAATGTCTACAACGTCACCTTCGGCGGCCTGAAGTCGACGGTGACGATCAACGACAACACGGCGAATCCCGATTACGGCAGCCTCAATATCACGACGCCGGCCTCCACGCTGGTCGACATCACCAACACCTCCGTTACCCAGGGCACCCAGCGGGTGGCCTACACCTCGGACTACGGCAACCTCGAGAACCTCAGCGTCAACGCGGTCGACGCCACGGCCGAGCTGACCGGCTCCAGCGGCGCCCCGATCCTCGACCTCAGCGGCAACCTCAACGTGACCGCCGAGGACATCACCTGGAGCGGCGAGGTGGTCGCCGGCAACATCGACTTCAACAGCCAGTCGGAAATCGACGTCGATTTCAACCTGCTCGCCACCGATAACGGCGGGGTGACCCTCGACACCACCTCGGGGAATATCGTGCTCGATGAGGGTATCTACAGCTCCTCCGGCGTCTACAGCACGACCAGCGCGGAGCCGGCCGGGGCGGTGGGCGACGGCTCGGGCACCGTCTCGCTCGACGCCACCAACGGCGCCATCATCACCGACGGCAACGGCTGGCTGCAGCAAAATGACACGAATGGCGTGACGGCCGGCGGATTCAACCAGTGGCTGCAGTGGGCGCTCTCCAACGGCTTCTACAACTCCGGCTCGGTCAACCTCAACACCGGCCAGATCGTGCAGGAGGGGGCGGCGCCCTACCAGGAGGCGCTTTACCTGAATAACGGCACGGTCCTGCGCGGGGCGGGTGGGGCGCTGATCGAGGCGCAAAACGGCACGCTGATCATGCAGGCGAGCCAGGAAGTCGGCCAGACCGTGACCGGCGACCAGATCAGCCCGCTCTCCATTTTCGCCAACATCAAGCAGATCGCCGTCACGACCCCGACGGCCTACCAATCCTACGTCACGACGATGAACAGTGTCCGGACCAGCCAGGGCGTGGCCGGATACACCGTGACCGCCGGGGGCAGCGGTTACACCACCGCTCCGACCGTGGGTATCACCGGCGGCGGCGGCACCGGGGCGGCGGCCACCGCGCTGATCGCCAACGGCATTGTCATCGGCATCGTCCCGACCAACGCCGGCCAGAACTACACCTCGGCGCCGACGGTCTCGCTCACGGGCGGCGGCGGCACCGGTGCGACCGGCACCGCCCAGATTGTCGGAGGCGGCGCCGGCACCATCGCCGGCCTCAACCTGACCGCGGGTGGCAGCGGGTACACCGCCGCCCCGACGGTGGCGATCACCGGCGGTGGCGGCTCGGGCGCCACGGGTGTCGCCACCATCGCGAATGGCAAGGTCACGGGAGTGTCCGTGACCAACGCGGGCAGCGGGTACACCTCGGTGCCCACCGTGTCGCTCAGCAATTCGGGCATCGGCGGCTTCACGGTGACGGCCGGGGGCAGCGGCTATACCAGCGTGAATGTTGCGATCACGGGCGGCGGCGGCTCGGGCGCGACGGCGACGGCGACCATCTCGAATGGGGCGATCACCGGTTTGACGGTGACGAATGCCGGGACCGGCTATACTTCGGCGCCCACCGTCACGATCACCAACTCGGGTGTGAGCAGCATCGCCGTCACGGCTGGCGGCACCGGCTACACCGCGGCGCCCACGGTCACGATCTCCGGCGCAGGCACGGGGGCCACCGGTACGGCGGTGGTCTCTGCAGGCAAGGTCGTGGGGGTGACGCTGACCAACATCGGAGGAAATTACACCACGGCGCCCACGGTTTCCTTCTCCGGTGGCAGCGGCACCGGCGCGGCGGCGACCGCCAAGATCGGCTCGGGCGCGACGGCGACCGCCCAGGTGGGCGCGGGCTCCGGCGCGGCGGTCACGGCGATCCTCGGCGGTTCGGCGACCTATTCCGGCTCCGTGACCCTGACCAGCCTCTTTGGCACCCAGGCGACGCAGCAGCCGATCACGGTGAATGTCTCGGTGGTGCTCTCGGGCAACCTCCTGTCGATCACCGCGCCGGTCACGACCCCGCAGACGATCACCATCTATCCGTCGAATCCGAACACCAATATCGTCCTCGTCGCCAATACCGGCAACCTGGGCGCCCCGGGCCTCAACGGGGCGGGGTCGGGCCTGGTCCTCACCCAGGCCGAGTTGAACGAGCTCCTCTCCGGCCAGACGGTCTACGTCGGCAACAGCAATCTGCTCAATACCCTTTATATCGGCGACGGCACGGGGACGACGGTGACCCTGCCCGGCCCGACCACCGTGCTGAGCGGCATCGAGCTGACGATCCTGTCGCCGACCTCGGGCAATAACATCGTCGTCAACGGCAGCGGCCACACCACCAACCTCAACGCGCCCCTTTCCTCGGCCACCAGCGTGGAAATCAACGACGGGGTGGTCGTCACCGGCACCCAGTCGATCACCGCCCAGAACGGCGGCATCACGATCGAGCAGCCGGCCGGGACGATTGACGGCAACCAGGCCGATGGCACCCCGTCGAGCGACAACCTCACGCTCGACGCCACCCAGAACATCTACGTCCAGGACGCCGTCGGCTCGGTCGATCCGCTCAACAACCTGACAATCGACACCACCGGGGGCAATGTGACCTTCGGCGCCGCGGTGACGGTCGCCGGGGCGCTCACCGTCACCCAGGGTGAGACCATCACCTTCGAGGGTCCGGTCTCGGCCGGCAGCGTCTCGATTGCCAATGGCGGCTCGGTCAACTTCGAAGGCGGCCTCACGGTCGCCGGCAACGTAAATATCGCGCAGGCCGGTTCGGTCACCTTCGGCGGCAATGTGGCCGTGGGCGGGTCGATCGCGGTCGGCAGCTCGGGCAACTATGCCAACGTCTCCAGCGTGGTCTTCACCTCGAGCTCGCGGCTGGATTACGGCGGCACGGCGAGCTTCTACACCTCGGGCGGACTCACCTTCGGCGGGGCCGTCGGCCTGGATGCGCCGACCCTGACGCCGGGCGCGATGACCCTGGGTTCGGACGGAGCGATCCAGTTCAACACCGGCGCCCAGCTCCTCCTCGGCACCTCGACCCTCACCATCGCGCAAGCCACCGACGTCAACTTTGGCGATGGCTTCACCGCCGGGGCGGTCGCCCTGGCGGGCATCTCCGACGCGCTCGTCGATTCCGGCGACACTTCGGCGCAGGGCATGGCGGTCACGGCGGATAACTCCATTTCCTTCGCCGCCCTGGCGGTGGGTCCCGGCGGCGCGGTCATCACCTCGAACTCGATCAGCTTCACCGGTGGCGACAATTCGGTCACCAATTCCGGGACCGCTTCCAACCTGACCCTCCAGCCCTATACCTCGAGCCAGGCCATCCTGGTGGGCTCGCCCGGGGTCACGTCCTCGGGCAAGCTCAACATCTCGGGCGCCGATCTGAGCGCGGTCGCCTCGGGCTTCGCGCTGCTGACCATTGGCAACGCCACGGCTGGCACCGGCGCGGTCTCGGTGGGCGGTACCCACACCTCCGCCGGGGCGATCCGGAATCCCACGGAGATCGTCGGCGGCACGGTCACGGTGTCCGCCGCCACGCAGGTCGAGCCGACGGCGGGCTACCTGAAACTCGTTTCCACCACCGGCGACATCACCGTCAGCGCCGGGATCAACACCACCGCCGGCGACCAGAACCCCTGGGTCTGGCTGCAGTCGGATGGCAATATCGTGGTCAACGCGCCGATCGAGTCCACCGACACGATATCCCTGGTCGCCGGCTTCGGCTCGGGCACGGGCTCGGTCACCGTCAATGGCACGGACGGCAACACCGGCGCCCTGACCACCCTCGGCACCACCGGCCTGGGCAGCCCCGGCACCGCCCTGGGCGAGCCAAACAACCGGATCGAACTCGTGGCGGGCTCGACGTCGGGCTCCATCTCTATTGGCGGGACCGGCAGCACCAGCGAGGTGAGCGCGGCGGGCACCGCCAGCTCGGTGGTGCTGAGCGCGGTCAACGGGGGCGTCGCCCAGACCGGGCTGCTCAGCGCGGGCACCCTCGCGGTCACGGCCGCGAGCGCCGTGACCCTCAACACCAATGTCTCGACGATCGGCACCGAGGTCATCAACGGCGTGGTCCTGACGGGCGGCTCGGGTGCGACGGCGACGACTTCGCTCACCACCGGGGTGGTCACGAGCATCCCGCTGGGCCTCGGCGGCGCCAACTACGCCTCGGCGCCGACCGTCACCCTCGTCGGCGGGGGCGGTTCGGGCGCGACCGCCAGCACCACCATCAGCGGGGTGGTGAACACCATCACCCTGACCAACGGCGGCTATGGCTACACCAGCGCGCCCACCGTCACGATCGCCGGCAACGCGACCGCGAGCGCGACGATCAGCGGCGATGTCAGCTGGGTCGAGGTGACCAACGGGGGCAGCGGCTACACCGCGGCGCCGACGGTTGTCTTCAGCGGGGCCGGCGGGGCGGCCGGGTCCGCCACGGTGATCAATGGAGTCGTCGTCGGGGTCACGGTGACCTCGGGCGGCGCCGGGTACACCAGCGCCCCGACGGTCAGCTTCACCCCGGTCAACGGCGGGACCAACGCGGCCGCCACCGCCATCCTCAACGCCTCGGTCACCGGCATCACCCTCACTCCCGTGACCGGCGGGGGCAGCGGCTACACCAGCGCCCCGCTCGTCACCCTTTCGGGCGGCGGTGGCACCGGCGCGACGGCGACCACGACCATCGCGAGCGCCGTGGCCAGCGTGAGCCTGACCAACGGGGGCAGCGGCTACATCAGCGCGCCCACGGTGGTGTTTGGCACCGGCGGCGGGTCGGTGACCATCGCCGGCATCCAGATGGTGGGCTCCGGCATGGTGACCATCACCCAGGCCGCCGGGATCGCGGTCAATAATGTCAACGAGACTTCGGCGACGGCGGGCGGCTTCTCCCTGACCACCGCCTCGGGCAGCGGCGGCAGCATCGCGGTCGGATTGATCGACACGCTCTCCGGCCCGGTAACCCTGGCCGCCGACGGGGCGATCACCAATGCTCTCGGGGCGAACGGCATCAATGTGGTCACGAGCGGGGAACTGACCGCCAACGGCGGCACGGGGGTCGGCACCGCCGCGGTGCCCCTGGGCACGGCGGTCGGCTCGGTCGAAGGCAATGTGGCGACCTCTGGTGGATTCTTCCTGGCCGAGACCGATGGCCTGGGCATCACCGGGACCGGCATCCAGACCGGCGGCGGCAACGCCCCGATCATCGTGGCGGTCGCGGTCGGCACCCTGACCGTAAATGCGCCGGTGAGCGCGAACGGCAGCGGCAACGTCCTCCTCGAGGCGACTGGTTCCGGCGCGGCGCCCGAGTCCGACGTTCTGGTGGGAGCGGCCGTCTCCAGCGGATCCGGGGATATTTCGATCATCGGCTATCGCAACGTGGCCCTGGCGGGCGCCGGCAGCGTCACCGTGACCGGCAGCGGCGGCACGGCTGATATCTGGGCCGAGAATGGCTCGATCACGGAGGCAGCGGGCTTCGACGTGGCCACGGATGGCGGCAACATCGGCTTCCTGGCGGCGACCAGCGTGCTGCTGGGCGAGATTGACGCCCGGGTCACGTCCGACCGGACCGGCAGCACCACCTTGCTGCAGAGCACCTGGGGTTCCGTCTCGGTCGTCGCCTCGGCTGGGTCGATCACGGACGCCCAGGCCTATCCGACGACGACCACCGAGATTTACGCCAATGCGCTCGGACTGCGGGCCACTGCGGCCATCGGCGGTCTCGCGACCGGGGCGCCCGACCCGGTCGAGACCGAGGTGATCACGGTGGCCGCGGCCACCACGTCCTCGGGCGGGATCTCCCTCTCTGACGCCAGTGCCATCACGGTCAACGGCGTCGGTTCGATCCCGGTCAACCGGGTGTCCACCGGCAGCACCACGGCGGCCACGACCACGGTGCCGCTCGCCGAGCTGACCACGGCGGCCAATGGCGCCATCGTCCTGACGGCCGGCGGCACGATCACGCTCTCGCAGGCGGTCATCGCCAACGGTTCGGGCACCGTTCTGATCCAGGCCTCGGGCGCGAGTTCGAGCGTCACGGCCAACGCCATGGTGGCCTCGACCACCGGCAGCGTCACCGTGGTCGGCGGCCAGAACGTGACCTTCGGCTTCGGGGACAATCTCTCAACCACCGGCAGCGTGGACGTCGAGGCGACGACCGGCTCGGCGACCTTCAATGCGGACAGCCTGGTGAGCAGCGGCGGCGGCAACGTCCGGGTCCTGGCCGGGATGAGCGTCACGGTCGGCGGAATAAACGCGGGCACGGGCAGCGTGGCCCTGGTGGCGGGCTCCGCCGGATCGATCATCGACGGCGGCGACACCTATTATAAGAACGTGATCGCCGCGTCCCTCTGGCTCAACGCCGGCACCGGCATCGGCGCCGCCGGGCTGCCGCTCGAGGCGACGGTGGGCACGATCACGGCCGTGGGCGGCAGCGGCGGAATTTATGCGCAGGTCTCCGGGACGGTGGCGGTCGATGCCGTCACCTTCACCCTCGCCAAGGTCAAGACCGACTCCACCACCACGACGGCGACCGTCGCCAGCCAGCAGGGCCTGACGACCGCCTCCGGCGGCAATATCCAGCTGGAGACCACGAACGGCTCGATCACCCTGACGACCACCACCGGGGCGGTGAGCGCCAACGGCGCCGGCACCGTGACACTGATCGCGCAGGGTGGGGTCTCCACCCTGACCATCAATGCGGTGGTCTCCTCCGGCAGCGGCAGCATCACCCTGGCCGCTCCCGCCAGCGTGACGGTGGGCGCGACCGTGACGACGGTCGGGGGCGCGGTCGGTCTGACCGCCGGGACCACCGCAACCCTTAATGCCGCGATTTCCGCGGGCGGCGGCGCCATCACCATCACCGGCGGGACGGGCGTCGCCCAGAATGCCGCGATTTCCACCTCGGGCGCCGCGACGATCGGCGTCTTCGCCACCGCCAACTCGATCACGATGGCCAACGGCACCACGACGACCAGCGGGTCGGGGGCGATCACCTACACCGCCGCCCAGAACGTCACCGTCGCTTTGCTGACCAGCACCAGCGGGGCCCTCAACGTCACGGCCACGGCCGGGGCGATCATCGACGGGCCGGCGGCGGGGACGACGAATCTGCAGACCACCGGCCTGGCCACCCTGTCCGCGGCGACCGGGATCGGCGCCACCGGCACCGGCCAGATCAACACCGCGGTCGGATCGCTCGTCGCGACCGACGGCACCTCGGGCCTGATCGTCATCAGCCAGACCGGGGCGCTGACCATCGCGGCGCCGGGTGTCCGCAACCTCGGCACGACCAACGCCAATGCCGGGACCGTGCTCATCACCGTAACCGGCGGCAGCCTGACGGTGAACGGCGTGGTCACCGCGGCGGGCGCGGGCCTCGTCCTGCTTAATGCCGGCGGCGCCGGATCGAATCTCACCACCGCGGCGGCCATCAGCTCCGGTTCCGGCGCGATCAGCCTCCTGGCGGCCAACAGCCTCACGCTGGGCGGCGCGGTCACGACCGGCGGCGCGGGCACGCTGGATCTCGAAGCGGCGGCCGGCAGCCTGACGATCGCCAACGGTGAGGCGGTCCAGACCGCGGGCGGCAACATTTACCTGCTGGCGTATGTCTCGGCCGCGGTCACCGGGGTCAATGCCGGCTCCGGCGCGGTCTCGGTCAACGCCACCACCGGGTCGATCACCGACGGGGGCGATACCCTGATTGATGTCAGTGCCGCCTCGGCCCGCTTCAGCGCCGCCCTTTCGATCGGCACCGGCGCGCTCCCGATCGAGCTGGCGGTTGCGACCCTCGCCGCGGCGGCGGCCTCCGGGGCCATTTACCTGAAGGACAACGCGGCGGTCGTGGTTGGCGGAGTTACGAACGTGACGATCAACCAGGTCGCGGCTGCCGACTCGACCAGCTCGCAGGGTGACACCTCCGGCACCCTCAGCGGCCTGACGGCCTCCGGCGCGGCGGGCAACGTCATCCTGGTGACCAGCAGCGGCCAGATCACGATCAACAATGCGGTGAGCGCGGCCGGCACCGGCAACATCCTGATCCAGTCCGGCGGGGCGGCCTCCGACCTCGATGTCACCGCGGGGGTGACGGCGGCGAACGGAAATATTTCCCTGGTGGGCGGCGACGACGTTTACTTCACCAGTGCGGGCGACGTGATCGTGTCGGGGTCCAACGCCACCGGCGGCACGGTCCAGGTGGTCGCACAGGCCGGCCAGATCAGCCAGGGGTCGGCCGACTACGTCAGGACCGACGAAGGCAACATCAGCTTCAACGCCGCCACCAGCATCGTCCTGGGGGTGGTGGACGCCCGCCTCAACTTCGACCGGACCGGCAACGGCATCGGCAGCCAGGGAGCCTGGGGCAATGTCTCGCTCGTCGCCGGCAGCGGCGCGATCGCCAACGCGCAGGCCACGGCGGTGCAGACCGACCTCTTCGCCAACAGCGCGCGCCTGGAGTCCTCGACGGGGATCGGCGTGCTGGGCGGCAGCGCCAATCCGATCATCACCGAGGTGGCGACGCTGGCGGCGCGGACGGACAGCGCGATTTCCGGCGGGATCAATCTCCAGGAAGACACGGCGGTGATCGTGGGCTCGGTCGCCAACTTCACGGTCAACCTCGTCGGTGCGACCGGCGGGTTTACGGCGACGGCGGTGGCGGCCTCGGCCCTCGCCGGCCTGACCACTGCCACGGGCAGCACCGGCTCGATCGTCCTGGTGACCACGCTGGGCCAGGTCACGGTCAGCAATGCGGTGAGCGCCGGCGGCACGGGCAATATTCTGGTCCAGTCCGGCGGGGCGACCTCCGACCTGGATGTCACGGCGGCGGTCCAGGATGCGACCGGCAGCATCACCCTGGCCGGCGGCGACGACGTGTACTTCACCAGCGCGGGCAACGTGACGGTGCTGGGCACGGCCGCGATCGGCGGCACGATCCAGGTGACGGCCGGCGCGGGCGTGATCAGCCAGACTTCCGCCAACTACGCGCAGACCGACGAGGGCAACATCAGCTTCGCCGCCGCGACGGGCATCACCCTGGGGGTGGTCGACGCGCGGTTCAACGGCGACCGCTCGGCGAGCGTCCTGACCAACCAGGCCACCTGGGGCAATGTCTCGCTTGTCACCACCGCGAACGGGATCGCCAATGCGCAGGCCACGGCGGTGCAGACCGACATCTTCGCCAACAGTGCGCGCCTCGAGGCCTCGACCGGGATCGGCGCGCTGGGCGTGGGCGTCGACCCGATCATCACCGAGGTGGCGACGATCGCGGCGCGGACTGACAGCGCGGTCTCCGGCGACATCAGCCTCCGGGAAGCCACCGCGGTCATCGTGGGCTCCGTGACCAACTTTACCGTCAATGCGGTGGGCGCCAATGGGGTGGCGGCAGCCACCGCGGTTGCCGCTTCGGCCCTGGCCGGTCTGGCGACGACGGCCGGCGGCACCGGTTCGATCGTGCTGGTGACCACCCTGGGCCAGGTCACGGTCAACAGCGCGGTGAGCGACGCCGGTTCGGGCAACATCCTGATCCAGTCGGGCGGCGCGACCTCCGACCTCGACGTCACCGCCGGAGTCACGGCGGCGAACGGCAACATCACCCTGATGGGCGGCGACGACGTGTACTTCACCAGCGCGGGCGACGTGACGGTCTCCGGCAGCATTACCCCCGGCGGCACGGTCCAGGTGGTCGCGTCGGCCGGCCAAATCAGCCAGGTGTCGACCGATTACGTGCGGACCGATGCGGGCAACATCAGCTTCCACGCCGCCACCAGCATCGTCCTGGGAGTGGTCGACGCCCGCCTCAACTCCGACCGCGCGGGCACGCTCACCAGCCAGACGATCTGGGGCAATGTCTCGCTGGTGGCCGGCAGCGGCTCGATCACCAATGCGGAGACCACGGCGGCGCAGACCGACCTCTTCGCCAACAGCGCGCGGCTCGAGTCCTCGACCGGGATCGGCGTGCTGGGCGGCAGCGCGAACCCGCTCATCACCGAGGTGGCGACGATCGCGGCGCGGACCGACAGCGGGGTGGCCGGCAACATCAATTTCCAGGAGGACACCGCGGTGGTGGTCGGCGCGGTGGTGGCCTTCACCGTCAATGCCGTGGCCGCCAACGGGGTGGGGACGCCGGCGGCGGTGGCCGCCTCGACCCTCTCCGGCCTGACGACCACCGCGGGCAGCGCCGGCTCGGTCGTCCTGGTTACGACCCTCGGGCAGATCACGGTCAGCAACCTGGTCACCGTCAACGGCACGGGCAATATCCTGATCCAGTCCGGCGGGGCGACCTCGGACCTGGATGACACCGTGGCGATCCAGGATGCGAGCGGGAACGTCACCCTGATCGGCGGCGACGACGTGAATTTCACCGCCACGGGCGATGTCACGGTCCTCGCCAGCGGTACGGTGGGGGTGCAGGCCCAGGCCGGGGCGATCGCCCAGGTCGCGGCCGACTTTGTGCAGACCAACGGCGGCAACATCGCCTTCACCGCGGCGACCTCGATCACCCTTGGCCTGGTCGACGCCCGGCTCACCAGCGACCGCCCCGCCAGCGTAACCAGCCAGTCGGGCTGGGGCAGCGTGGCCCTGACCGCGGGGACGACGATCACCGACGCCCAGGCCCGGAATACGAATGCCGTTAATATCTACGGGTACAGCGCCCGCCTCGAGGCCGGCACGGGGATCGGCCTGCTCGGCCTGAACAGCGACGAGCCGATCGTGACCGAGGTGAGCGTCATCGCCGCCGAGACCGACACCTCGGGCGGAATCGATCTCCTGGAGACGGTCGATACCGCGGTCCGGGTGGACACCGTCGGGCCGATCGCGGTCAACCAGGTGGCCGCCAACGCCTCGACCTCCACCACCTCGTCCACGGCCGCCGCGCTCTCCGACCTCACGACGGCCGGCAGCGGCTCGATCGTCCTGGTGAGCCAGGCCGGCACCATCACCCTCAATGACGGGGCCGATCCGGCCAACGGCACCGCGATCACGGCGGGCGGCGCGGGCAATGTCTATGTCTCGACGGTGGCCGCCGGCACGGATGTGCTGGCCAACGCGGACATCGTCTCGGGCTCGGGCAATATCACCGTCCTGGCCGCCCGCAACGACACGTTCGCCGCCGCGGTCGATGTCGCCACCGGCGGCGGCACGGTCGATGTCGAGGCGGGGACCGGCGCCATCACCTTCAATGCGGACGCCCTGGTCTCGACCGTCGCCAACGCCGCGGCGGGCGGCGCGGTGCGGATGCTGGCGGCCACCAATATCACGCTGGGCGGGGTGACCGCCGGCACGGCCAACGTCTCCCTGACCGCGACGGCCGGGACGATCTACAATGGGGGCACCTCGTTCTACGCCGACAACGTCGCCGCCGCCGGCCTGCGCCTCTCGGCCGGGACGGGCGCGGGCCTGGCCGCCACCCACCTGATCACGAATGTGGGCACGGTCTCCGCAGTCGCCGGCGCGGGCGGCATCTTCCTCAGCAACGACACCGCGGTCAGTGTGAACAGTGTCGCGGTGACGGTCCAGGAAGTGGCCGCGAACTCCGTCGCCGGCCCGATCACCGACGGCGCCCAGGCCAGCCTGACCACCTCGGCGAACGGCGCCATCGTGCTGCAGTCCGTGGCCGGCACCATCACCCTCGCCAGCACGGTTTCGGCGAATGGTGCCGGCAACATCCTGATCCAGGCCGCCGGCGCGGGCACGAGCGTCCTGGGCAACGCGACCGTCCAGTCCGGCAGCGGCCAGGTCACGATCCTCGGCGCCTTCGGCGTCACCTTCTCGGCCACGGATAATATCCAGACGGGCGGGGGCACGATCGACGTCCAGGCCGGGACCGACGCCATCACCTTCAATGCAAATTCGCTGGTCTCGACCGTCGCCAATGGCGCGGCGGGCGGGGCGATCCGCATGCTCGCCGCCACGAACATCACCCTGGGCGGGGTCACGGCCGGGACCTCCAATGTGTCCCTCACCGCCACCGCGGGCACGATCTTTAACGGCGGCACGACCTCCTATGGCGACAATGTCGTCGCCGCGGGGCTCCGCCTCTGGGCGGGCACGGGCGCGGGCCAGGCCGCGACCCACCTGATCACCCGGGTCGGCACGATTTCCGCCACCGCCGGCTCCGGCGGCATCTTCGTCAGCAACGATATCGCGATCGCGGTCGGCACGGTCGCGGCCACGGTCGAGGTGGTGAATTCCGCGGCGGGCGTGGGCCCGGTCACCGATGGCGCCCAGTCCGGCCTCACCACGGTCGCGGCCTCGGCCGGTTCGATCGTCCTGCAGTCGGTCGCCGGCACGATCACGCTCGCCACCACGGTCTCCGCGGACGGCGCCGGCAACATCCTGATCCAGGCCCAGGGTGCCGCGACCGACGTCGCCGGCACCGCCACGGTGGAGTCCGGCACGGGCAATGTCACCGTCCTCGGCGCCCGCAACGTCAGCTTCTCGGCCACGGACAACATCCTGACCGGCGGCGGCACGATCGATGTCGAGTCCGGCACGGGCGCCATCACCTTCGACCCGGATGCCCTGGTCTCCACCGTGCGGAACAGCGCGGCGGGCGGCGCGGTGCGGATGCTGGCCGCGACGAACATCACGCTCGGCGGGGTGACGGCGGGGACCGGGTCTGTCTCGCTCACCGCCACCGCGGGCACGATTTACAATGGCGGCACCACCTCCTACAGCGACAACGTGGTCGCGGCCGGGCTGCGGCTCTGGGCGGGCACCGGCGCGGGCCTGCCGGCCACGCATCTGATCACGAACGTGGGCACGGTTTCCGGCACCGCCGGCGCGGGCGGCATCTTCGTCAGCAACGATGTCGCGATCATCGTCGGTAGCGTCGCGGTCACGGTCCAGAAGGTGAATTCCGCCGCAGTCGCGGCCGGGGTCACCGACAGCGCCCCGATCGGGCTGACCACCGCCACCTCCTCGAACGGCGCCATCGTGCTCCAGACGGTGGCCGGGACGATCACGCTCAACCAGGCGGTCGCCGCCGATGGCAGCGGCAATATCCTGATCCAGGCCGCCGGCGCCCTCACCGACGTCCTGGGCAACGCCAGCGTCACCTCGGTCTCCGGCAATCTCACGATCCTCGGCGCCCGCTCCGTCACCTTTGCGGCCACGGACAACATCGAGACGGACGGCGGCACGATCGATGTCGAGGCCGGCACGGGCAGCATCACCTTCAATGCGAATTCCCTGGTCTCGACCGTCGCGGGCGGGTTGGCCAGCGGCGCCGTCCGCCTGCTCGCCGCCGTCAATGTCACGCTGGGCGAGGTGACGACCGGGCTCTCGAACGTGTCGGTCACCGCGACCGCCGGCACCATCTACAATGGCGGCACCACCTCCTATAGCGACAACGTGGTCGCGGCCGGACTGCGGCTCTGGGCCGGCACCGGCGCGGGCGTGGCCGGCACGGCCCTGGTGACTGACGTCGGCACCCTCTCCGGGGTCGCGGGTTCCGGCGGGATCTTCGTCAGCAACGACGTGGCGGTCACCGTCGGTTCCGTCGCGGCCACGGTCCAGAAGGTCAATTCCGCCGCGGTCGCGGGCGCCGCCACCGACGCCACCCAGTCCGGGCTGACCACCTCCGCGAACGGTTCGATCGTGCTCGCGACCGTGGCGGGCACCCTGACCCTGGCCAGCGCAGTCTCGGCCAGCGGCACCGGCAATATCCTGCTGCAGGCCAGCGGGGCTGGCACCAGCGTCGCGGCCGGCGCCGCCGTCGCATCGGGCACGGGCAACATCACGGTGCTCGGCGCCCAGAATGTCAGCGTCGCGGCCGGCGATAATCTCCAGACGGGCGGCGGCACGGTCGATGTCGAGTCCGGCACGGGCGCCATCACCTTCGACCCGGATGCCCTGGTCTCCACGGTCCTCAACAGCGCGGCCGGTGGCGCGGTGCGGATGCTGGCCGCCACCAGCATCACCCTGGGCGGAGTGACGGCCGGGACGGCCAATGTCTCGCTCACCGCCACGGCGGGCACGATCTACAACGGCGGCACCACCTCCTACAGCGACAATGTGGTGGCGGCCGATCTGCTGCTGAATGCCGGCACCGGCGCCGGGTTGCCCGGGACGCATCTGATCACCAAGGTCGGGATCCTCGCCGCCACGGCAGGCTCCGGCGGCATCTTTGTCAGCAACGACATCACCCTCACGGTGGGCACGGTCTCGGCCACGGTCCAGAAGGTCAATTCCTCCGCGGTCGCCGCCGGCGTCACCGACGGTCCCGCCTCCGGCCTGACCACGCTGGCGTCCTCGAATGGCGCCATCGTCCTGCAGTCGGTCGCCGGCACCATCACGCTCAGCAGCGCAGTCACGGCCAGCGGCACGGGCAATATCCTGATCCAGGCCGCGGGCGCCGGCACCGATCTGCTCGGCAACGCCGCGGTCGCGACCAACGCGGGCAATATCACCCTGCTCGGCGCCCGGAGCGTGACCTTTGGCGCCACCGACAACATCGCGACCGGCGGCGGCACGATCGACGTGGTCGCGGGCACGGGCGCCATCACTTACGATCCGAACACGCTGGTTTCAACGGTGGCCGGCGGCGACGCGGGTGCCGCCGTGCGGATGCTCGCCGCCACCAACATCACGCTTGGCGGGGTGACGGCCGGGACGGGCAATGTTTCCCTGACTGCCACGGCGGGCACGATTTACAACGGCGGCAACGCGGACTACGCGGACAACGTGGTCGCCGCCGGGCTGCGGCTCTCGGCCGGGACGGGCGCCGGCCTGGCCGCCACGCACCTGATCACCGACGTCGCCACCCTCTCCGGCGCCGCGGGCACGGGCGGGATCTTCGTCAGCAACGATGTGGCGATCACGGTGGGCACCGTTGCCGTCACCGTGGCGGCGGTCAATTCGGCCGCTCTGACGGCCGCGGTGATCGACGCCGCCCAGTCCGGGCTGACCACCTCCGCGAATGGCGCAATCGTGCTGCAGACGGTCGCCGGCGCGCTCACGCTGAACAGCACGGTCTCGGCCAATGGCACGGGCAACGTCCTGGTCCAGGCCGTGGGCGCGGGCACGAGTGTGCAGGGCAACGCCACGGTCCAGTCCGGCACGGGCAATATCACAGTGTTGGGCGCCCAGAACGTCGCCTGGGCGGCCGGAGACAATATCCAGACCGGCGGCGGCACGATCGACGTCGAGGCGGGCACGGGCGGCATCACCCTGAACCCGGATGCGCTGATCTCGACCGTGCTGGGCGGGGCGACCGGCAATGCCATCCGCCTGCTGGCCCAGACCAATATCACGCTCGGCGGCATCGCGGCCGGCAACGCAAACGTCTCCCTCACGGCCACCACCGGCTCGATCCTGAACGGCGGCACGGCCTTCACCGACAACGTCGCCGCCGGCGGTCTGCGCCTCTCCGCGGTGGCGGGCGGCGCGGGCATGGCGGTTGCGCACCTCATCACCAACGTCGGCACGATCTCCGCGGTCGCGGACTCCAGCGGCATCTTCGTCAGCAATGACACCGCGATTGCGGTCGGCAGCGTCGCGGTCACGATCCAGAAGGTGACCGGGGCGGCGGCGGTGGCGCCGGTCACGGATGCCGCGCAGGCCAGCCTCACCTCCGACGCCTCCTCCAGCGGCGGGATCGTGCTCCAGACCGTCGCGGGCACGATCACGCTGAACAGCACGGTCTCCGCCAACGGCAGCGGCAACATCCTGATCCAGGCGGGTGGCGCGGGCGCGAATGTGCAGGGCAACGCCACGGTCGAGTCGGTCTCGGGCAATATCACGATCCTCGGCGCCGCGGGCGTCGCCTTCGCGGCCGGGGACAATATCGAGACGGGCGGCGGCACGATCGACGTCGAGGCGGGCACGGCGGCCATCGGCTTTGACCCGGATGCCCTGGTCTCGACCGTCCTGGGCGGGGCCACCGGCGGCGCGGTGCGCATGGCGGCCGGCACGAGCATCACGCTGGGCGGGGTGAACGCCGGGACGGCCAATGTGTCGCTCACGGCCATCGCGGGCACGATTTACAACGGCGGCAACGCCTCCTACGCGGACAACGTGGTGGCGGCCGGCCTGCGCCTCTCCGCGGGCACGGGCGCAGGCTTGGCGGCCACGCACCTGATCACCGACGTCGGCACGGTCTCGGCGGTCGCCGGTTCCGGCGGGATCTTCGTCACCAACGACGTGGCCATCGCCGTGGGCAGCGTCTCGGCCACCGTGCAGGTGGTCAACGGCGCGGCGGGCGCGGCGCCCGTCACCGATCCGGCGCAGTCCAGCCTGACCACCTCCGCCAATGGCGCGATCGTCCTCCAGACGGTCGCCGGCGCGATCACGCTCAACAGCACGGTTTCCGCCAATGGCACGGGCAACGTCCTGGTCCAGGCCGAGGGCGCGGGTACGAGCGTGCAGGGCAACGCGACGGTCCAATCCGGCTCGGGCAATATCACGATCCTGGGGGCCCAGAACGTCGCCTTCGCGGCCGGGGACAATCTTCAGACCGGTGGCGGCACGATCGATGTCGCGGCCGGCACGGGTGCGATCACCTATGATCCGGATGCCCTGGTCTCGACCGTCCTGGGCGGCGCGGCGGGCGGGGCGATCCGGATGCTGGCGGCGACGAGCATCACGCTGGGCGGCGTCAACGCCGGGATCGCCAATGTCTCGCTCACGGCCACCGCGGGCACGATTTTCAACGGCGGCAACGCCTCCTACGCGGACAACGTGGTGGCGGCCGGCCTGCGCCTCTCGGCGGTGGCGGGTGGCGCCGGCCAGTCGGGCGTGAACCTGGTCACCAGCGTCGCGACGATTTCCGCGGTGGCGGGCCCCGGCGGGATCTTCGTCAGCAACGACACGGCGATCGCCGTGGGCAGCGTCGCGGTCGCGATCCAGCAGGTCAATGCGGCCGCGGGCGTGGCTCCGGTCACCGATGCCGCGCAGTCCGGCCTGACCACCAACGCCGCCTCGAACGGTTCAATCGTCCTGCAGTCGGTCGCCGGCACGATCACCGTGAACAGCCTGGTCTCGGCCAACGGCACGGGCAACATCCTGATCCAGGCCGCGGGCGCCGCCACGGGCGTGCAGGGCAACGCGACGGTCCAATCCGGCTCGGGCAACATCACGATCCTGGGCGCCCAGAACGTCGCCTTCGCGGCCGCGGACAATGTCCAGACCGGCGGCGGCACGATCGATGTCGAGGCCGGCACGGGCGCGATCACCTTCAATGCGGACGCCCTGGTCTCCACGGTGCTGAGCGCCGCCACCGGCAATGCCATCCGCCTGCTGGCCGGGACGAATGTCACCCTCGGCGGGGTGACGGCGGGGACGGCCAATGTCTCGGTCACCGCCACGGCGGGCACGATTTACAATGGCGGCACGACCTCCTACGCCGACAACGTGGTGGCCGCGGGCCTGCGCCTCTCGGCCGGCACGGGCGCGGGCCTGGCCGCGACGCACCTGGTCACCGATGTCGGCACGGTCTCGGCGGTGGCCGGTTCCGGCGGGATCTTCGTCAGCAACGATGTCGCGATTGCCGTGGCCAGCGTGGCGGTCACGGTCCAGAAGGTAAGCGCGACTGCGAGCGCGGCCGGCGTCACCGACGCCGCGCAGGCCAGCCTGACCACCTCCGCGAACGGCGCGATCGTGCTCCAGTCGGTCGCCGGCACGATCACCCTGAACAGCGCGGTCACGGCCAACGGGGCGGGCAACGTCCTGATCCAGGCCGCGGGCGCCGGCACGAGCGTGCAGGGCAACGCGACGGTCCAGTCCGGCTCGGGCAATCTCACGATCCTCGGCGCCCTGAACGTCGCCTTCGCGGCCGCGGACAATCTCCAGACCGGCGGCGGCACGATCGACGCCGAGGCGGGCACGGGCGCCATCACCTTTGACCCGGATGCCCTGGTCTCCACGGTGCTCGGCGGCGCCTTCGGCGGCGCGGTCCGGATGCTGGCCGCGACCAATATCACGCTGGGCGGCGTGACGGCTGGGACCGGCAATGTCTCCCTGACCGCGACCGCGGGCACGATTTACAATGGCGGCACGACCTCCTACGCCGACAACGTGGTGGCGGCCGGGTTGCGGCTCTCCGGCGGCACGGGCGCGGGCCTCGCGGCCACGCACCTGATCACCAACGTCGCCACGATTTCCGCGGTGGCGGGCTCCGGCGGGATCTTCGTCAGCAACGACACGGTGATCGCCGTGGGCAGCGTCGCGGTCACGATCCAGAAGGTCAGTTCGGCCGCCGCGGTCGCCGGGGTCACCGACGCCGCGCAGTCCGGCCTGACCACTGCGACCGCCTCGAACGGTTCGATCGTGCTGCAGTCGGTCGCCGGCACGATCACGCTGAATAGCGCGGTCTCGGCCAACGGCACGGGCAACGTCCTGGTCCAGGCCGAGGGCGCGGGCACGGGCGTGCAGGGCAATGCGACGGTCCAGTCCGGCTCGGGCAATCTTACGATCCTCGGCGCCGCGGGCGTGGCCTTCGCGGCCGCGGACAATGTCCAGACCGGCGGCGGCACGATCGATGTCGAGGCCGGCACGGGCGCCATCACCTTCAATCCGGACACGCTCGTCACGACCGTGCTGGGCGGCGCGACCGGCAGCGCCGTCCGCCTGCTGGCTGGCACGGATGTCATCCTGGGCGGAGTCACGGCCGGGACGGCCAATGTCTCGATCACCGCCACGGCGGGCACGATCTACAATGGCGGGACCACTTCCTACGCCGACAATGTGGTGGCGGCCGGACTCCGGCTCTGGGCCGGCACCGGCGCGGGCCTGGCGGGGACCCACCTGATCACCGATGTTGCCACCGTCGCGGCGGTCGCCGGTTCGGGCGGGATCTTCCTCAGCAACGATGTCGCGATCGCGGTCGGCAGCGTCGCGGCGACGGTCGCAGTGGTCGGCGCGGCCGCGGGCACGACGCCGGCAACCGACGCCACGCAGTCCGGGCTGGTCACCTCCGCCAACGGGGCGATCGTGCTCCAGACCGGGGCGGGCGCGATCACCGTGAACAGCACGGTCTCGGCCAATGGCACCGGCAACATCCTGATCCAGGCCGCGGGCGCCGCGGCCAACGTGCAGGGCAACGCGACGGTCGAGTCCGGCTCGGGCAACATCACGATCCTCGGGCCGCAGAACGTCGCCTTCGGCGCCGGCGCCAATCTCCAGACCGGCGGCGGCACGATCGACGTCGAGGCGGGCACGGGCTCGATCGGCTTCAATGTCGATTCCCTGGTCTCCACCGTCTGGAATGGCGCGGCCGGCGGCGCGGTGCGGATGCTGGCCGCAACCAGCATCACGCTGGGCGGGGTGAACTCCGGGACCGGCGCCGTCTCCCTGACCGCGACCACCGGCGGCATCCTGAACGGCGGCACGGCGGACTACACCGACAACGTGGCCGGCGCGGCACTCCGGCTCTCGGCCGCGACGGGCGTCGGCCTGGCGGCCACGCACCTGATCACCAACGTCGGCACGCTCTCCGCCGTCGCGGGTTCCGGCGGCATCTTCGTCAGCAATGACACCGCGGTGACGGTGAACACGGTCTCGGCCACGATCCAGAAGGTCGGCTCCGACGCCTCCGTCAGTGCCGTGACCGACGCCGCGCTCTCCGACCTGACCACTTCCGCCAACGGCTCGATCGTGCTCCAGACGGTCAACGGCTCGATCACGCTCAACGACGGCACGGCTCCGGCGAACAATGACGCCATCGTGGCCAATGGCACCGGCAACGTGCTCGTCCAGGCGCAGGGCGCGAACGCCAATGTGTCCGCCACGGCGGCCATTGTCACCGGCACGGGCAGCATCACCGTCGCCGCGGCCAACAATGTCACCCTCAGCGGCACGGCCAATCTCACGGTGGCGGGGAACGGCGGGACGATCGACGTCGTGGCCACGGCCGGCACGATCAGCCAGGCGGCCGGCCTGAGCGCCCAGACCGACGAGGGCAATATCAGCTTCAACGCCGGCGCCAGCATCGTCCTGGGCATCATCGACGCGCGTCTCAACGCCAACCGGACCGCGCTCTCCCTGGCGAACCAGTCCATCTGGGGCAATGTGGCGCTGACGGCGGGCAGCGGCACCATCACCGTGGCGTCCGGGAGCAATGGCACGAATATCTACGCGAGCGCGGGCCGCCTCGAGGCCGGGGCCGGCATCGGCGCCCTGGGCGGCTCCGCCGCCCCGGTCGTGACCGAAGTCATCACCCTGGCGGGCCAGACGGATATTTCGGGCGGCATCAACCTCCTTGAAGACACCAGTCTCGCGATCGACACGGTCGCCGCCGTCCCGGTCAATGTGATCAATTCCGCCGCCGCGGCCGCGGCCACGTCAACCCCGTCGACCGCCCTGGCGGGCCTCACCGCCGCCGCGGGCGGCTCGATCGTCCTTGTGGCCGTCGGCTCGATCACCCTCAACCAGGCCGTCGGCGCGGGCGGCAGCGGCAACGTGCTGATCGAGAATCTCGGTGGCAGCGCGAGCGTGATCGCCAACGCCGCGATTTCGAGCGGGAGCGGCAATCTCACCGTCATCGGCGCCACCAACGTGACTCTCACCGGCACCGCCAACCTGACCGTGAGCGGGACCGGCGGAGTGGTCGGGGGCACGATCGATGTCGTGGCGACGACCGGGACGATCAGCCAGGCGGCCAACCTCACGGCGCAGACCGACGAGGGCAATATCGCCTTCACCGCCGGAACCAGCATCATTTTGGGCACGGTGGACGCCCGGTTCAATACCGACCGGGGCAACTCCGGCACGGGGAGCCAGCCCGCCTGGGGCAACGTGGCCCTCACCGCCATCAACGGCACGATCACCGACGCGCAGGCGCGCACGGTCAACGCCACCAATATCTATGCGGACAACGCCCGCCTCGAGGCGGGCACGGGCATCGGCGCCCTGGGTTCCGGGATCGACGAGCCGATCGTGACGGAACTGCTCGGGGTCGCCGCGAAGACCGACACCTCCGGCGGGATCAACCTGCTCGAGGACACCGCCATCACGGTGGGTGCGCTGGCGGCCATCCCGGTCAACCTCGTGGCGGCCAATGGCACGACCTCGACCGCGAACTCGACTGCGGCGGCCCTCTCGAACCTGGCGACCGCGGGGAACGGCGCGATCATCCTGGTGACGACCAACGGGTCGATCACGGTGTCCGGCACCATCACCGCCGGCGGCAGCGGCAACGTCCTGGTCGAGGCGCAGGGCACCGGGTCGGGGGTCGCCGCCACCGCCGCGATCGCGAGCGGCAGCGGCAGCATCGCGGTGGGCGCCGCGGGCGGCGTGACCCTGTCGGGCACCGCCAACCTCATCGTGGGCGGCCTGAGCGGCACGATCGACGTGGTCGCCCAGGGCGGCTCGATCAGCCAGGGCGCCAGCCTCACCGCCCAGACCGATGAGGGCGATATCAGCTTCACCGCCTCCGCCAGCATCATCCTGGGCACGGTGGACGCCCGGCTGAACTCCGACCGGCAGGCCTCGAGCACGGCGAACCAGCCGAGCTGGGGCAATGTGGCCCTCACGGCGGGCACCGGGACGATCACCGACGCCCAAATCCGCGGGCTGAATGCGACCAACATCTATGCGAATGGCGCCCGGCTTGAGGCCGGCGCGGGTATCGGGCTGGTCGGGACCACCGGCTCGGACGAGCCGATCGTGACCGAGGTCAGCCTGATCGCGGCCAAGACCGACACCTCCGGCGGCATCAATCTCCTCGACGAGGTGACGAGCCTGGCGGTCGACTCCGTGCCGACCATCCCGGTCAACCTCGTCGCCGCCAATGGGACCGCCTCGGCGGCCTCGTCCACCGCCTCCAGCCTCTCCGACCTGACCACCGCCGGCAACGGCGACATCGTCCTGGTCGCCGCCGCCGGTTCCATCACCCTCAACGACGGGGTGGTGGCGAACGGCCTGGCGGTGAGCGCGGGCGGCAGCGGCAACGTCCTGGTCGAGGCGCCGGGCACGGGCGCGAGCCTCACGGCCAACGCCGGGATCAGCAGCGGCTCGGGCAGCCTCACGGTGAGCGCCGCCAACAACCTCACCCTCTCCGGCACGGCCAACCTCACGGTGGGCGGGACGACCGGGACGATCGAAGTCGTGGCGACGGCCGGGACGATCAACCAGGCCGCCAACCTCTCTGCCCAGACCGGCGGCGGCAACATCGCCTTCACGGCTGGAACCAATATCGACCTGGGCATCGTCAACGCGGGCGCGGGCAATGTCGCCCTGACCGCCACATCAGGGATGATCGTCAATTCCGAGGCGCGGCCGGCCAGCGTGACCAATGTCACCGCCACGGACGCCCGGATCGAGTCGGCCACGGGCATCGGGCTGATGGGCGCCGGGGCGGACAACCCGATCATCGTCGCCGTCACCGTGCTGGCGGCCCGGGCCGACGTGTCCGGCGCGGTCAATATCGAGGGCGTCACGGGTTATGCGCTGGGTGCGGTCGCGGCCGTGGCGGTCAACCAGGTGGCGGTGGATGGCACGACGGCTGCGGTCACCGCGGCGGGCAGCCTCTCCAGCCTGACCCCGGCCCCGGGCGGCTCGGTCATCCTCGCGACCGTGAATGGCGCGATCACGATCTCCAACGCGATCACCGCGACCGGCAACGGCAACATCCTGATCGACGCGGGTGGGGCCGGCTCCGACCTGACGATCTCCGCCGCGGTCCAGACCGCGACCGGCAACATCACCCTGATCGGCGGACGCAACGTGATCCTCGGCGGCGACGTCACCGTGGCCGGGGCCGGCGGGACCGTCGGCGTGACCGCGCAGACCGGGGCGATCACCCAGACCGCCGGCCTCTACGTCGAGACCGACGGCGCGAACATCATCTTCACCGCCGCGACCAGCATCGCCCTGGGCACGGTCGACGCGCGGGTCAACAGCGACCGCGCTGGCACGCTCACCAGCCAGACGAACTGGGGCAGCGTGGCTCTGACCGCGATCGCGGGCGCCATCACCAACGCGCAGACCGCGTCCGCCACGAACGTCTACGCCAACAACCTCCGCCTGGAGTCCGAGAGCGGCCTGGGGACGCTGGGCGGTAGCGGCGTCCCGCTTGTCACCGAGGCGGTCACCCTGGCGGCCGCCACCGATGGCACCGTTTCCGCCGGCATCAATCTGCTGGAGAACACCGCGGTGGCGGTCGGCTCGATCGGGGTCTTCTCGGTCAACCAGGTCGCGACCAACGGGTCGACCGCGACCGCCTCGACCACGGCGCTGGCCGGCGTCACGACCGCGGCGGGCAGCTCGGGGGCGATCGTGCTGGTGACGACCAACGGCACCCTCACGGTGAATAGCGCGGTCGGCGCCGGCGGGGCCGGCAATATCCTGCTCCAGGCGCAGGAGAGCGGCAGCTCGACCTCCGACCTGGATGTCAACGCCGGGATCACCGCGGCGACCGGAAGCATCACCCTGACCGGGGCCAACAATGTGAACTTCACGGCCAGCGGCAATGTGACGGTCAGCGGCACCGGCGGCACGGTCGAGGTCACGGCGCAGGCCGGGGCGATCAGCCAGGCGGCGGGGCTGGCGGTCCAGACCAACGGCGCCAACATCATCTTCACCGCGGCGACGAACGTCGCGCTGGGCATCGTCGACGCTCGGACCAACGCCGACCGCAGCGCCGGGGCGCCCGGGACCCTGGCGAACTGGGGCGATGTGGCCATCACGGCGACCGGCGGCGCCGTCACCAACTCTCAGATTCGTCCGGCCAGCGTCACCGGCGTCTATGCGGATTACCTGCGGCTGGAGTCGCAGAGCGGCCTCGGGGTGCTGGGCGGGAGCAATAACCCGATCATCACCGAGGTGGCGACCCTGGCGGGCCAGACCGACAGCACCGCGAGCGGCGACATCAATCTGGCTCAGGGCACGGCGGTGACGGTGGGGGCGGTGCCGGTCTTCTCGGTAAATCAGGTGGGCGCGGGCGGTTCGACTTCGCTCACCACGACCACCGCGCTCGCGGGGCTCGCGACGGCGGTCGGAAGCACGGGGGCGATCGTCCTGGTGACCGCCAACGGAACCATCACCGTGGCCAGCAAAGTCACGGCGGGCGCCAGCGGCAATGTCCTGCTCCAGGCCCAGGGCAGCGGGTCGAGCGTGCTCGGCCAGGCGGGCATCAAGAGCGTGACCGGCAACATCACGATCGTGGGCGCGAACAACGTGACCTTCACCGCGGGCAGCGTGAAGGTGACGGGCGCCGGCGGGACGATCCAGGTCATCGCCCAGGGCGGTTCGATCAGCCAGGCGGCGGGCCTGGTGGCGCAGACCGACGGCGCGAACATCATCTTCACCGCGGCGGTGGGCATCACGGTCGGCGTGATCGACGCCCGGGTGACCTCCGACCAGGGCGGCACGGTCAACAGCCCGTCGGCCTGGGGCAATGTCGCGCTGACCGCCTCCGCTGGGACCATCGTCAGCGCGGGCAGCAGCATGGTGAATGTTTACGCCAACGGCGCCCGCCTGGAAGCGGCGCTGGCCATCGGCGTCCTGGGCTCGGGCGCCAATCCGCTCATCGTCGAGGCGACCACGGTGGCCGCCCGGACCGACAGCACCGCGACCGGCGGCATCAACCTGGATAGCCCGCTCGCGGTCACCGTCAACACGGTGGCGGCCTTCACGGTCAACCAGGTCGCGGCCAATGGGTCCGCCGCGACCGCCTCGACCACGGCACTTTCCGACCTCGCCACCGGCACCGGCTCGATCGTCCTCGCGACCAACAACGGGTCCATCACGCTGGATGACGGCATCAATGCGGACGCCTATGCGATCAACGCCGGCAGCGGCGGCAACATCCTGGTCGCGGCGAACGGCACGGGCGCCAGCGTGGTGGCCAACGCCGGGCTCATCAGCGGATCCGGCAGCGTCACGGTGTCCGCCGCGGACAACGTCACGCTGACCGGCACCGGCAACCTGATCGTCAGCGGCGGCTCCGGGACGATCACCGTGCAAGCGGTGGCGGGCGCCGTCGCGCAGGGCGCGACCCTCGTCGCCCAGACCAACGGCGGCAATATCGGGGTCGAGGCGGGCGCGGGTATCGTCCTCGGGATCCTGGACGCGCGGGTCAATGCGGACCGGACCGGCCACACCCTTGCCAGCCAGTCCGTCTGGGGCGACGTGGCCGTGAATGCCCAGGGCGGGGCGATCACCAACGCCCAGGCGCAGCCCACCACCCTGACCAATATCTACGCCAGCGGGGCCGACCTGGTCGCGGCCACCGGCGTCGGCCTGCTGGCCCCCGGTTCGAGCAATCCGATCGTGACCGAGGTCGCGGTGGCGGCGGCGGCCACCACGGTTTCCGGCGGCATCGACCTGCTGCAACAGACGGCGGTCGTCGTCGATGCCGGACCGGCCTTCAACCTCAACGTGGTCGGCGTCAGCGGCACGACCAGCCCCTACGCCGTGCCTTCCCTCGCGACCGGCCTGGCCACGGCGGGCAACGGCGCGATCACCCTGGTCACGATCAACGGCGGGATCACGCTCAATGCCGCGGTCAACCCCAGCGCGGTGGCGGTGGATGCCGCGGGCGCCGGCAATGTGCTGATCGAGGCCCAGGGCGCGACTTCGGACCTGACCGTCAATGCCGCCATCGACACCGGGACCGGCAACGTGACCCTTTCCGCCGGCCGCAATGTCCTGTTCGGCTCGGCGGTGACCCAGACCGTGTCCGGCTACCTCGACGTCGCGGCCACCGGTTCGGTCGGGATGAATGCGAATAATGTCCTGACCAGCGGGAGCGGCATCCTGGTTTCCGCCGGCGTCAACGCCGCGCTGGGCCAGGTCGACAGTGCCGACGTCTGGATCAACGCGACCGGCTCGGTCACCAATGCCGGCGGCGCGAGCACGACCAACGTGACCGCGACCAACGCGGTGATCGACGCGGGCAATGCGGTGGGTACGGCGGCCGCCCCGATCGAGACCGCGGTGACGACCCTGACCGCCGCCGCGGGCGCCGGCGGCATCAGCCTGGCCCAGGCGGGCGCGACGACCCTCGGGCCGGTCAGCTTCTCGATCCTCTCGGTCAATGCCGACAGCAGCACCTCCTCGGCGACGGTGACGCAGGCCGGGATCACGACCGGCACCGGCGGCGGGGCGATCGCGCTCGCGGTCACCGGCGGCGGGATCACCCTCAATGAGAACATCTCCAGCCCGGCGGGCGTGACCCTCACCGCTTCCGGGGCGATCCAGGAAAATATCGCCCTGGCCGACGCGGGCGCCTTCACGGTCGCCGGCAGCTCCGCCATCACCATGGCGGCCGCGGCCACGCTCACCGCCGCCTCGGTCGCGCTGACCTCCGCCGGCAATATCTCGGTCAGCGCCATCGCCACGGGCGCCGGCGCCATCGCGATCACCGGCGGGGCGTCCCTGATCAATGTCCTGGGCAGCGGGGGCGCGGCCAACCTGACCGGCGGGACGGCGGCGATCCAGACCGCCGGCTCCATCGGCACGACTGCGGATGTCCTCAATACCGCCGTGACCGCGCTGAGCGCGACGGTGACCGGCACCGGCTCGATCGCGGTCGCCCAGACCGCGGCCCTGATCCTGACCAATGCGACGACCGCCAACGGTCTGATCCAGGTGAACATCGCCGGCAACCTGAACGCGGTTGCGGTGGCGCAGGGCGGCACCGGCGGCGTGGCCCTGGGCACCCTGGGCAGCCTCTATGTCGGGAGCGTGACGGCCGCCGCGGCGGTGACCGCCAGCGCCGCGGGCCAGATCGACCAGGCGACGAGCGAGACCTCGACCGCCAATATCACCGCGCCGCAGCTCATCCTCACCGCCGGGACCGGGATCGGCGTCCCGAGCTACCTGGTGGTCGCCGTGCCGCTCCTGGCCGCCTCCAGCACGACCGGCAACATCCAGATCCGCAATCTGCTCACCACCGCGGTGACCGTGAGCAGCCTGACCACGGGCACGGGCACGATCAATTACAGCCAGGCCGGCGGCACGGCCAACGTGACCAGCGCGACCACGACCAATGGGTCGGTCAACCTGAGCATGGACAACGGCGCCCTCAACGCGGGCACGGTGACGGCGGGCGGCTCGGGCAACATCAACTTCAACGTGACCGGCACCGGCCAGGTGCAGTACAATACCGCCACGGCGGGCGGCGGCACGGTCAGCATCTCGACTTCGCAGAGCGCCACCCTCAGCCAGAATATCGTCACCAACGGCCAGAACGTGACCCTGAGCGGCCCGATCACCCTGACGCAGAATACCACGATCACCACCAACGGCGGCGCGGTCACCTTCATGAACGCCCTCAACGGCCCGTACGCCCTGACGATCAACGCCGGCTCCGGCGCGGTCGACTTCGCCTCGGCGGTCGGCTCGGGCACCGGCAATCCGCTCACTTCGCTCACGGTCAACACCACCTCCACGATCACGGTGGGCAAGACCCTCGCGGTCCAGGGCAACATCAGCTTCACCGGCGCCAGCCTGACCCTGAGCGGCGGCGCCAACTCGGTGTCCACCACCAATGGCGGACAGTTCATCGTCCAGGCCCTCGGCTCGGCCAGCACCGTCGGGGTGGGGGCGGTCGCCTCCGCCGGCGGCTACACCCTGGCCCTGACGCCGACTGACATCGCCGCGTTGGCCCCGGGCTTCTCCACCATCGTCATCGGCAGCGCGACCGCCACCGCCCGGGTCGACGTGGCCTCCGCCTCCTTCACCAGCCCGGTCCTGATCCAGTCGGACGGCACCGTGCAGGTCCTGGCCGGCCAGACCCTCGCGATCAGCGGCGCCAACGCCCTCGCCCTCACCGCCGGCGCCGGCGACAGCGGCCAGGTGGTGATGCAGATGGGTTCCGCCATCGCCGCCGGCAGCGGCACGGTGACCCTCACCGGCGACGAGCTGGTCCTGGGCTCCAGCGCCGGCAGCATCACCGGCACCGGCACCCTGGTGCTCGAGCCGCTGACCCTGTCCCGTCCGATCATCGTCGGCTCGGCCGGAGTCTCCGGCCAGTTTGCCCTGACCCTGCCCGAGCTGGCCGTCCCGGCCACGACCATGAGCGTGGTCATCGGCGACGCCGCGGGCACGGGGGCGATCACGGTCTACCCGACCGAGTTTGACACCCCGGTGACCTTCCAGGCCGAGGCGACCACCGGCTCGCTCACGATCAGCGGCAACATCGGGACCACCCTCGCCAACGAAGGCATCACGGCCAACATCGGCGGCAATATCACGGTGGCCGGCAACGTGGTGATCGGCACCAGCGGCTCGATCAGCCTCAACGCCGGCTATGGCAGCGACGGGGTGGGGAGCCTCACCGTCGCCCAGGCCACCAACGAGTTCATGCACACCGCCTCGGGCAACATCAGCCTCTCGGGCCAGAACGTGATCCTCGGCACCTTCAGCCTCTGGACCCAGATCATGGCCTCCGGCTCGATCAACGTGACGGTCGGGGCGGTCGGCGGGACGCTGCAGGTCAACGACATCTACTCGGAGATCAAGGCGGGCGGGAATGTCGTGATCGCCTCGGGAGCCACCACCGCCTCAACCACCGGCCAGCTCGAGCTCGAGGGCCAGGTCCAGGCCGTGGGGACGATCAGCGTCACGAGCAACAGCTCGATCAATCTGGACAACTCCACCCTGGTCGCCCAGGGCAACATCGCGATGCAGTCGACCGGCAATATCCAGCTCTCCGCGGGGTCGATCAACAGCCAGAAGGGCACGGTCACGATCACGGCCAACTCGGGCCAGAACGGTACCGGCACCCTGTCGCTGGGCGGGATTTCCCCCATCCTGATCAACAGCAGCGGCGGGGTCAGCCTCACCGGCGAGAGCGTGGCGATCGGCAACAGCGTGGCCTTTGCCCGGATCGTCACCACCTCGAACCTGAGCATCCTCGCCAACAACTATGTCGCCGGCCAGGGCACGGTCAGCTTTGCCAATGCCAGCACCCAGGTGCAGGTGACCGGCAACATCCAGATCGGCGCCTCCAACTATGGCGCCGGCACGCCCTACAACGTCTCATTCGCGGGCGGCACGATCGGCGCGGGCGGGACCTTCAGTCTCTACGCCCTGGACAATGTGACCTCCGCCAGCACGACCTTCACCGCCACCGGCGCCTTCTCGATCGCCGCGGACGACAATCTCACGCTCAATGCCGGCACGGTCGTGACCGACGGCTCCGCCCTCACGCTGCTGGCCGACGCCGGCACCGGCCTGCAGGGCGCCCTGGCGCTGGCTTCCGGGGTCACCATCACCGACCCGAGTTCCACCGTGACCCTCTCCGGCTACACTGTTGCCAACAGCGCCACCATCTCCGCGTCCCACGTTACTACGACTCCTGGTCACTGATATGTCTTTCAAGCTCCCAGGATTTTCGGTGGTCGCGGCGATTGTCGGGTTTTTGCTTTGCCCGGCGGTCATGCGGGCGCAGGTGGCCGGGGCGCCCACCAACGTCACCGGTTCCGGCCTGAACGGCCAGGCGCTCGTCAGTTTCACGGCGCCGGCGTCCCACGGCGGCAGCGCGATCACCAGCTACACCGTGACCGCCACGCCCTCGATCAGCGGCGCCCCGTACTCGACCGTGACGGCCAGCGGCTCCAAGTCGCCCATTTTGGTCACCGGCCTGTACGATTTTTCGCCGCCCACTTACAACGCCCTGTACACCTTCACCGTCACGGCCAACAACACCAGCGGAGCCGGCCCGGCGTCCGCCGCCAGCCCAGCGGTGGTCATGAGCTCCGATATCCCCACTGCGCCCCCCATCGGCACTGCCGTCACCGCCGGCGGCGCCGTGGTGGTCAATTTTAGCCAGCCGGTCAATGCCAACAGCGGAGGGGTCGCCACCATCACCGGCTACATCGCGACCGCCAGCCCGGGGGGATCCCAGGCCGCGAGCTCGCAAACCCCCATCATCTTCGCTCCCGGCCAGCTGACTCCGGGGGTCAGCTATACCTTCGTGGTCAACTCCCAGATCTCCTCCGGGGGCGGCATTGGCGATTTCTCGACGGCGTCCAATGCCGTGACGCCGGTGGCCGCGCCGGATACCCCGACCGGCATCTCGGCCACCGCCGGCGATGGCGAGGCGACGATCACCTTTACCGCGGCGACGACCGGTGGAACTCCCACCGGGTACACGGCGATTTCCAGCCCCGGCGGTTTGACGGGCACCAGCGTCGGCACGGGCACGAGCATCACCGTGAGCGGCCTGACCAATGGCACGGCCTACACCTTCAAGGTCACCGCCGTCAATTCCTCGGGCGACAGCGCCGCGACGGCCGCCTCCAATTCCGTGACCCCCAGCGGCGCCACCCCCGTGGTCGCGCCCACCGGCAAACCGGGCGCGCCGACCGACGTCATCGGGATCGGGGCACCCGGCCAGCCCACCTACGTTTACTTCAATCCCCCGACCACCAATGGAGAAGCCGCCATCACCAACTACACGGCGACGGCGGGAGACGGGACTAGCACGGTGCAGGAGAGCGGCTCCTCCTCTCCGATCGAGTTTCCCGTGGGCTCCCTGACCGAAGGATCCGCGTGGACCTTCACGGTCTATGGCACCAACGCCGCCGGCGCGGGCACCCTCTCGGCCGTGTCGGACGACTCGGTGACCCCCGCGGCGATCCCGGCGGCACCGGCCGTCTATTCTGCCACCGCTGAGCCCTATGCTTCGACCTACCAATATTCAGTGTACCTCGACCTGTTTGAGGCTGCGGGCAATCCCCCGTTGGCTGGCTACGAAGTGCTGGCCAGCCCGGGGCAGATCGTCAGCACGAGCGGGAGCGCGGGCACGTTCAATCTGGGGGGCACCGATTATTACTCGCCCACTTATGTCAATGTGGGCGGCCTGACCTATGGCTCGATGTACAGCATGCAGGCGGCGGCGATTGGGGCCGCCGTCGGCACGTTTGCTCCCGTGCCCGATGGGCCGTTCATTCCCATCGCGCCGCCCGACCCGCCCAGCCCGGTCATTGCCACGGCCGGCAACGGCCAGGCCACGCTGAATTTCAGCATCCCGCCCTATAATGGCGGCACCCCGATCACCGGCTATACCGCGACCTCCAGCCCGGGTGGCATCACCGCATCCAGCACCGGCGCCGCTCCGGGCATCGTGGTCACCGGTCTGACCAACGGGACGACCTACACCTTCACCGTCACCGCCACCAACGGCACCGACACCAGTGTGGCCTCCCTGGCCTCCAATGCGGTGACACCCTCCGGCAGCGCGTCGGACTCCTCGATCGCGTCGGGCACGGCGCCCGGGGCGCCCACCAGTGTCGTGGCGGCGACCAGCGCCGACCAGATGCTGGTCACTTTCGGACCCCCGACGACCAGTGGCAGCAGCGCGATCACCAGTTACACGGTCACTTCCAACCCGGGGAATATCTCCCTGGTCGTCCCCGCTCCGCAGCCGGTGACGCAGGCTGCGGTCCCGGGCGCGCCGACCGGCGTCGCGGGCACGCCGGGCGACGGCCAGGTGACGCTCACCTTCAGCGCTCCGGCTTCCAATGGCGGCAGTGCCATCATCGGCTACTACGCCACGTCAAGCCCGGGCGGAATCACCGGCACGAGCATCGGCGCGGCCACCAGCATCAACCTGAGCGGGCTGACCAACGCCACCGGCTATACCTTCACGGTTTACGCCATCAATGCCGCCGGCGTCGGGCCGGCGTCCGCGGCTTCGGCCACGCTGACCCCGCTGGGCTCGACGCCGATCGCGGCTCCGACCACCACGCCGGGGACGCCGACCGATGTGGTCGCCGTGCCGGGCAATGGCTCGGCCACCGTCACTTTTGTCCCGTCGGTCACCGATGGCAGCACGGCGATCACCGGCTACACCGCCACCGCCACCCCGACTTCCGGCGCCGGCGGTCAGGTGATGGGCACCAGCAGCGGCGCCACGCCCAGCATCACGGTGAGCGGGCTGACCAACGGCACCGGCTACACCATCACGGTGACCGCGACCGACGCCGCCGGTGACGTCAGCTTCGCTTCGGATCCTTCCAATTTGGTGGTGCCCGGTTACGCGGGCAGCGCGGTCTTCACCGGATTGACCGCGGGGACGGGCTACACCTTTACGGCCACTGCCACCAATGGCTACGGCACCAGCTCGGCCTCGGCGGCTTCGACCTCGGTGAGCCAGGGCCAGCTGCCCGGCGCGCCGACCGGTGTCACTGCCACCCCCGGTGCCGGCGAGGTGACCCTCAGCTTCACGGCGCCGGCGACTGGCAACAATATCACGGGCTATGAGGCCACCACGCCGGATGGCATCACCGGCACGAGCGTCGGCTCCAACCCCAGTATCGTGGTAAGCGGCCTGGCCAATGGCACGCCCTACACGTTTACGATTACCGCCACGAATGCCGCGGGCACCGGTCCCGCCACGGCGGCCACCAGTGCCGCGACCCCCACCGGAGCCAATCCGGTCGCCGCGCCGACCGCCGTGCCGGGCGCGCCGACCAACGTGGTCGGCAATCCCTCCAGCGGCCAGATCTTCGTCAATTTCAACGCGCCCACCACCAATGGCGAACTGGCGATCACGAGCTATAAAGTAACCGCGACCTCGCCCACGGGCACGACCGCGACGGCGACGGGCTCCGCCCCGCCCATCACGGTATCGGGTCTGACCAATGGAACCCCCTATGTCCTGACTGTCACCGCCACCAATCCCAGCGGGACGAGTGCGGCCTCCGCCGTGTCGGCGCCGGTCACTCCGACCACGACGCCGGGCGCGCCCGCCCACATCACCGGGGTCGGGGCTGCGGGTCAGGCGTCGGTCAGTTTTGTCGCCCCGCCCGATGACGGCGGCAGTCCGGTGACCGGTTATCTGGTGACCGCCACGCCCGCGGCCGGCACGCCGCTGACGACCGCGCTGGGCGACGCCTCGCCAATCGTGGTCACGGGGCTGACCAATGGCACCACCTACACGTTCGCGGTCCAGGCCGCCAATGCGAACGGCTTCGGCCAGTCCTCCAATTCTTCGGCCGCCGTGACCCCGGGCGGCCCGCCGGACGCGCCGACGATCGGCACCGCGACCGCCGGCAATGGCCAGGCGATGGTTTCCTTCACCGCGGGGGCCGACAATGGCAATGCCATCACCGGCTTCACCGTGACGGCGACGCCGTCGTCCGGGCCGACCGTGACTGCAACCGGCGGGTCTTCGCCGATCACGGTCACCGGCCTGACCAATGAGGTCGCCTACACCTTCACGGTCACCGCCACCAATGCCGACGGCACCAGCGCCTCCTCCTCGGCGTCGTCCTCCGTGACCCCGGCCGGGTCGGCGGTCGCACCCACCAACGTCACCGCCGTGGCAGGCAGCGGCCAGGCGACGATCAGCTTTACCGCCCCGACCGACACCGGTTCCTCCAATTATACCATCACCGGCTACACCGCCACCTCGAGCCCGGGCGGACTCACCGGCACGAGCGTGGGCAACACGCCCAGCGTCACCGTGACCGGCCTGACCAATGGCACCGCCTACACTTTCACGGTTACCGCCACCAACTCGGGCGCGTTTGTCAGCCTGCCGTCCGCGGCGTCCAACGCCGTCATCCCGGGTGCGGTGCCGGGAGCGCCCACCGGAGTCTCGGGGACGCCGGGCAACGGCCAGGTCACGCTGAGTTTCACCGCACCGGGCAACAACGGAGGCAGCGCAATCACCGGTTACACCGCCACCTCGAGCCCGGGCGGGATCACCGGCACGAGCATCGGGGCGACGAACAGCATCGTCGTGTACGGGCTGACCAACGGCACCGGCTATACCTTCACGGTCACCGCCACCAACGCCATCGGCACCAGCGCAGCCTCCTCGGCCTCGTCCGCGGTGTTTCCGGTCGGGCCGCCGGGTGCGCCCACCACGGTCACCGGCATGGCGGGCAACGGCCAGGTGACGCTCAGTTTTGCCGCTCCGTCGAATAACGGCGGCAGCGCCGTGACCGGATACACGGCTACCTCCAGCCCCGGACTCAAGACGGGCGCGAGCGTGGGGACCGCCACCAGCATCACCGTAACCGGCTTGACCAACGGGACGGCCTACACCTTTACGGTCACCGCCACCAATGCGCTGGGGACGAGCGCTCCGTCCACCGCCTCCGGCGCCCTGACTCCGTATACGCTGCCGGGCGCGCCCACCAACGTGGTCGGCACGCCGGGCAATGGCCAGGTGACGCTTAATTTTACCGCGCCGGCCAACAACGGCAGTGCGATCACCGGCTATACCGCCACCTCGAGCCCGGGTAACTTCACGGGCACGAGCGTCGGCCCCGCCACCAGCATTGTGGTGAGCGGGCTGAGCAACGGCACGCCCTACACCTTCACGGTTACGGCCGCCAATCTCGCCGGCACGGGCTCCGCCTCCAGCGCCTCCGCGTCCGTGACCCCGGCCGCGCCGCCGGGCGCGCCCACCACTGTGGCGGGCACCTCCGGCAATGGCCAGGTCTCGCTCACCTTCAACGCCCCGGCGAGCAATGGCGGCAGCGCGATCACCGGCTACATTGCGACCTCCAGCCCGGGCGGCATCACCGGCACGAGCGCCGGCAATACGCCCGCGATCACGGTGACCGGCCTGACCAACGGGACCAGCTACACCTTCACCGTGGCCGCCATCAATGCGGCGGGAACCGGAACTTCGTCCAGCGCCTCCGGCGCCGTGGTGCCGGCCACCGTGCCGGGCGCGCCCACCGGGGTGACCGGCGCGGCGGGCAACGCCCAGGTGACCCTAAGTTTCACGGCGCCGGCCTCCACGGGCGGCAGCGCGATCCTTCACTATACCGCGACCTCGAGCCCGGGCAATTTCACCGGCACGAGTTCGGGTGCGACCCCGAGCATTGTCGTGAGCGGTCTGACCAACGGCACCGCTTACACCTTCACCGTCACCGCCACCAACAGCGCCGGCACGGGCGCGGCCTCGGCGGCGTCCGCCACCGTGACCCCGGCCATCGTCGCGGCCGCGCCCACCAATGTCGTGGCCACCTACGGCAACGGGCAGGCGACGCTCAGCTTCACCGCCTCGGTAACGAACGGCAACCCGATCACCGGCTACACCGCGACCTCGAGCCCGGGCGGATTTACGGGGACGAGCGTCGGCAATGCCACGAGCATCACGGTGACTGGACTGACCAATGGAACCAGCTACACCTTCACGGTCACGGCCACCAACGTCGCGGGGGTCAGCCTGGCCTCGTCGCCCTCCAATGCCGTCGTCCCGGCCACGTTGCCGGGCGCTCCGACTGCGGTGTCGGGCACGGCCGGCAACGGCCAGGTGACACTTTCTTTCGCCGCTCCGGCCAATAACGGAGGCAGCGCGGTCACCGGCTACACCGCGACGTCGAGCCCGGGCGGGCTGGTCGGGACGAGCTCTGGCGCCGCCACCAGCATCGTGGTCAGCGGTCTGACCAATGGCACCGCTTACACCTTCACCGTCTATGCCACCAATGGCGTCGGGCCCGGCGCGGCCTCCGCCGCCTCCAGCGCGGTGATTCCGGACACCGTGCCCGGTGCTCCCACCGGGGTGGTCGGAACGTCCGGCAATGGCCAGGTGACGTTGGCCTTCACCGCCCCGGCATCCAACGGCGGCAACGCCATCACGGGATACACGGCGACGTCGAGCCCCGGCGGCCTCACCGGCAGCAGCGTGGGCGCTGCGACGAGCATCGTGGTCAGCGGCCTGACTAATGGGACTGCCTACACCTTCACGGTCACTGCCACCAACGGCGTCGGGCCCGGTGCGGCTTCCACCGTCTCCAGCGCGGTGACTCCGGCGACGCTGCCGGGTGCGCCCACTCTCGTCACCGGCACCCCGGGCAACGGCCAGGTGAGCCTCAGCTTCACCGCGCCGGCTTCCACCGGGGGCAGCGCGATCACCGGCTACACCGCGACGTCCAGCCCGGGTGGATTCACCGGCACGAGCAGTGGCGCCACGCCGAGCATTACCGTCAGCGGCCTGACCAATGGCACCGCCTACACCTTTACGGTCACCGCCACCAACGGAGTTGGGACCGGTGCGGCTTCCACCGCTTCCAGCGCCGTCACGCCGGTCACGGTCCCGGGCGCGCCGACGGCGGTCGCGGGCACGCCCGGCAGCGGCCAGGTGACGCTCAGCTTCACCGCGCCGGCCGTCACTGGCGGCAGCGCGATCACGGGTTATACCGCCACCTCGAGTCCGGGCGGAATCGTCGGCGGCAGTGTCGGCGCCGCCACCAGCATCGTGGTGAGCGGGCTGACCAACGGGACCTCCTATACCTTCACGGTCACGGCGACCAATGGCAATGGGACCGGCGCCGCTTCCCTGCCTTCCGCAGTCGTGACCCCGGTCAGCGTGCCGGGCGCACCGACGAGCGTCGTGGGCACGCCCGGCAATGGCCAGGTGACGCTCAACTTCACCGCCCCGGCCAACACCGGCGGCAGTGCGATCACCGGCTACACCGCGACGTCAAGTCCGGGCGGATTCACCGGCACGAGCACCGGGACCTCGCTGGTGGTGAGCGGCCTGACCAACGGCACCACCTACACCTTCACGGTCGCCGCGATCAATGCCGTTGGCACCGGGACGACGGCTTCTTCCGGGAGCGTGACCCCGGTCAGCGTGCCGGGCGCGCCGACCAGCGTCGTGGGCACGCCCGGCAATGGCCAGGTGTCGCTCACCTTCACCGCCCCCACGGCCACGGGTGGCAGCGCGCTCACCGGCTACACCGCCACCGCGAGCCCCGGCGGACTCACGGGGACCAGCAATGGCACCGCCACCAGCATCGTGGTGAGCGGCCTGACCAACGGGGTCGCCTATACCTTCACCGTGACCGCCGCCAATGGCGTCGGCTCCAGCGCCGCTTCCGCGGCGTCGGCGGCCGTGACTCCTGCCACCTACGCGGGCGCGCCCACCGGCGTGGTCGGCGTGGCGGGCAATGGGCAGGTGACGCTTAACTTCAGCGCCCCGGCCTCCAACGGCGGGAGCGCGATCACCGGTTACACCGCCACGTCCAGCCCGGGCAACGTCACCGGCTCGAGCGTCGGCGCGGCCACCAGCATTGTGGTCAGCGGCCTGACCAATGGCACGGCCTATACCTTCACGGTCACCGCCACCAACGGGGTGGGGGCCGGCGCGGCCTCGTCGCCTTCGGCCGCAGTGACCCCGGCCACGGTGCCGGGCGCGCCCACTGCCGTGAGCGCGGTGATCGGCAACGGCCAGGTGACGCTCAGCTTCACCGCCCCGGCGGTCACCGGCGGCAGCGCGGTCACCGGCTACACCGCGACCTCGAGCCCGGGCGGGTTCACCGCGACAAGCGTGGGCGCGGCCACCAGCATCGTGGTCGGCGGCCTGACGAATGGGACCTCCTACACCTTCACGGTCACCGCCACCAATGCCGCGGGCACCGGCGCCGCCTCGTCCGCCTCCACCGCCGTCACGCCGGCCACCCAGCCGGGCGCCCCCACCTCCGTGGTGGCCACCGCCGGCAACGGCCAGGCGACCCTGACCTTTACCGCTCCCGCCGCCACCGGCGGCGACCCGATCACCGGCTACACGGCGACCTCGAGCCCGGGCGGACTCACCGCCAGCAGCGTGGGCGCGGCCACCAGCATCACGGTGACCGGACTGACCAATGGCACCACCTACACCTTCACGGTCACTGCGAGCACCACGGTCGGCGCCGGCGCGGCCTCCGCCGTCTCCAATGCCGTGATTCCGATCACGGTGCCCGGCGCCCCGACCGGCGTTGCCGCGGCGGCCGGCAACGGGCAGGTGACACTGACCTTCACCGCCCCGGCATCCAATGGCGGAAGTGCCATCACCGGGTACACGGCAACGTCGAGCCCGGGCGGCCTGACCGGCACCAGCACCGGCGCCACCCCGAGCATCGTGGTGAGCGGCCTGACCAATGGCACGGCCTACACTTTCACGGTCACCGCCACGAATGCGTCGGGCACGAGCGCCGCTTCGACGGCCTCCACCGCCGTCACTCCCTTCACCGTGCCGACCGCGCCCGTCGGGGTCTCCGGCACGGCGGGTAATGGCCAGGTGACGCTGACCTTCACCGCCCCGGCCTCCAATGGCGGCAGCGCCATCACCGGTTACACGGCCACCTCCAACCCGAGCGGGATCACCGGGACGAGCGTCGGCACGGCCACCACGATCGTGGTGAGCGGCCTGACCAACGGCACCGCCTACAGCTTCACGGTCACCGCCACCAACGGCGCCGGCGTCGGCGCCGCCTCCACCTCTTCCCCGGTCTCGATTCCGTTCGCGGCGGCGGGCGCCCCCACCGCGGTCGTCGCCACGCCGGGCAATGGCCAGGTGACGCTCAGCTTTGGCGCCGCGGCTCAGAACGGCAGCGCGATCACCGGGTACACGGCGACGTCCAGCCCGGGCGGCATCACCGGCACCAGCGTGGGCAATGCCACCAGCATCACGGTCACCGGGCTGACCAACGGAACCAACTACACCTTCACCGTCACCGCCACCAACGGGGCCGGGGCGGGTGCGCCGTCCTCTCCGTCCAACGCGGTGACGCCGTTCACCGCGGCGGGCGCGCCCACCAGCGTGGTCGCCACGGCCGGCAACGGCCAGGCCACGCTCGCGTTCAGCGCGCCGGCGAGCACCGGCGGCAGCGCGATCACCGGCTATACCGCCACCTCGAGCCCGGGCGGATTCACCGGCAGCAGCGTCGGTGCCGCCACCAGCATCACGGTGACCGGCCTGGCCAATGGCACCTCCTATACCTTCACGGTCACGGCCAGCAATGCCGCCGGGGTGGGGGCGGTCTCCGCCGCTTCCAATGCCGTGATTCCGACGACGGTGCCGGGCGCGCCGACCGGTGTGGTCGGCACCTCGGGCAACGGGCAGGTGACGCTCAATTTCACCGCCCCGGCGAATAATGGCGGCAGCGCCGTGACCGGCTACACGGCGATTTCGAGCCCCGGCAACATCACCGGCACGAGTGTCGGCGCCGCCGCCAGCATCGTGGTGAGCGGCCTGACCAATGGCACGGCCTACACCTTCACGGTCACCGCCACGAACGGAGCCGGCACCAGCGTCGCCTCCGCGGCGTCGGCGGCCGTGACCCCGGCCACGGTGCCGGGCGCGCCGACCAACGCGGTCGCCACGGCCGGCAATGCGCAGGCGACGATCGCCTTCAATACCCCGGCTTCCACCGGGGGCAGCGCGATCACCGGCTACACCGCGACCTCGAGTCCGGGCGGGTTGACTGGGTCCAGCGTCGGCACCGCCACCAGCATCACGGTGAGCGGCCTGAGCAATGGCACTTCCTATACCTTCACCGTCACGGCCACGAATTCCGCCGGGACCGGATCCGCCTCGGTCGCCTCCAACGCCGTGGTCCCGGTCACGGTGCCGGGCGCCCCGACCGCCGTCTCCGGCGTGGCGGGCAACGGCCAGGTGACGCTCAGCTTCACCGCGCCGGCTTCCACCGGCGGCAGCGCGATCACCGCCTACACCGCCACCTCCAGCCCGGGCGGCTTCACCGGCACGAGCACGGGCTCCCCGCTGGTCGTGAGCGGGCTGACCAATGGCGTTTCCTACACCTTCACCGTGACCGCCACCAACGCGGCGGGGACCGGCACGTCGTCAAGCGCCTCCGCGGCGGTCGTTCCCACCACGGCGCCGGGCGCGCCGACCGGTGTGGTCGGCACGCCGGGCGCCGGCCAGGTGACGCTCAGCTTCACAGCCCCAGCGAACACGGGCGGCAGCGCGATCACCGGCTACACCGCGACCTCGAGTCCGGGCGGGATCACCGGGACCAGCGTCGGCGCCGCCACCAGCATCACCGTCAGCGGCCTGACCAATGGCACCGCCTACACCTTCACCGTGACCGCGACCAACGGCACCGGCACCGGGGCCGCCTCGGCCGCCTCCGCCAGCGTGATTCCGGCGGCCACGCCGGGCGCGCCGACCGGTGTCGTGGGCACGTTTGGCAACGGCCAGGTGACGCTCGCCTTCAGCGCGCCGGCCAGCACGGGCGGCAGCGCGATCACCGGCTACACCGCCACGTCCAGCCCCGGCAATTTCACCGGGTCCAGCGTCGGCGCCGCGACGAGCATTGTCGTGAGCGGATTGGCCAACGGCACCTCTTATACTTTCACCGTCACCGCCACCAACGCCGCGGGCGTGGGTGCCGCCTCGGCTCCTTCGGCGGCCGTGGTTCCGGCCACCGTGGCAGCCGCGCCGACCGGCGTGGTGGCGACCGCAGGCAACGGCCAGGCGACCCTCGCCTTCAACGCCCCGGCGAGCACGGGCGGCAGCGCAGTCACCGGCTACACCGCCACCGCCAGCCCGGGCGGATTCACCGGGGCGAGCGCCGGCGCGGCCACCAGCATCACGGTGTCCGGCCTGACCAACGGGACGTCCTACACCTTCACCGTCACCGCCTCCAACGCCGCGGGCGCCAGCGCCGCCTCTTCCCCCTCCAACGCGATCGTTCCGGCCACGGCGCCGGGCGCGCCGACCAATGTGGTCGCGACGGCGGGCAATGCCCAGGCGACGCTTAATTTCAGCTCTCCGACGTCCACCGGCGGCAAGCCGGTCACCGGCTATAGCGCGGTCTCGAGCCCCGGCGGCCTCACCGGCACGAGCACGGGGACGACCCTGGTCGTAACCGGCCTGACCAACGGGACAGCCTACACCTTCACGGTCACCGCCACCAACGCCGCGGGCACCGGCACCGCCTCCGCCGCCTCGAACTCCGTGACTCCCGCCACCGTGCCCGGTGCGCCCACCAGCGTGGTCGGCACGGCCGGCAACGGCCAGGTCTCGCTCGCGTTCACCGCCCCGGCGAGCACGGGCGGCAGCGCGATCACCAGCTATACCGCCACCTCCAATCCGGGCGGCGTGATCGGCACGGGCTCTGGATCGCCCTTGGTGGTCACCGGCCTGACCAATGGCGTCGCCTACACCTTTACGGTCACCGCCACCAACGCCGCCGGCGTCGGTACGGCCTCGGCGGCCTCCAGCTCCGTGACCCCCGACACGGTGCCGGGCGCGCCGACCAATGTCGTGGCGACCGCCGGCAACGCCCAGGCGACGCTCGCCTTCAGCGCTCCGTCCTCCAATGGCGGCAACGCGATCACCGGATACACCGCCACCTCGAGCCCGGGCGGGCTCACCGGCACGAGCACGGGCGCGGCCACCAGCATCGTCGTGAACGGGCTGACCAACGGCACCGCCTACACCTTCACGGTCACCGCGACCAACGGCATTGGGAACAGCATCGCCTCCGCCGCGTCCAACGCGGTGACCCCGGCCGCGGCGCCCGGCGCGCCGACCAGCGTGGTCGCGACGGCGGGCAACGGCCAGGCGAGCCTCGCCTTCAGCGCGCCGGCCAGCACCGGCGGCAGCGCGATCACCAGCTACACCGCCACCTCCAATCCGGGTGGGCTGACCGGCACGAGCGTGGGTTCGGCCACGAGCATCGTCGTCAGTGGTCTGGCCAATGGGACCAGCTACACCTTTACCGTCACCGCAACGAATGCCATCGGGACCAGCGCTCCCTCCGCCGTATCCAACGCGGTGACCCCCGCCGCGGTCCCGGGCGCCCCGACCGGCGTGGTGGGCAGCGCGACGGGCAGCGGCCAGGTGACGCTCACCTTCACGGCGCCGACCGTCACGGGCGGCAGCGCGATCACCGGCTACACCGCCACCTCGAGCCCGGGCGGGCTCACCGGCGCGAGCACGGGCGCCGCGACCAGCATCGTCGTGAGCGGCCTGACCAACGGAACCACCTACACTTTCACGGTTACCGCCACCAATGCCGCCGGCACCGGACCCGCTTCCGCCTCGTCCAATGCCGTCGCGCTGTCCGCCGTGGCGGGCGCGCCCACCGGCGTGTCCGTGGTGGCGGGCAATGGCCAGGCGACGGTCAGCTTCACCGCCCCGACCAGCACGGGCGGAGCCACGATCACCGGCTACACCGTGACCGCCACGCCGGCGTCGGGACCGGCGGTGACTGCGACCGGCACGTCCTCGCCCATCCTGGTGACCGGGTTGACCAACGGCGTGGCCTACACCTTCACGGTGACGGCGACCAACAGCGTCGGCACCAGCGCGACCTCTTCGGCCACGGCGGCGGTGACCCCCGCCACGGTGCCCGGCGCCCCGACCGGCGTCACGGCGGTCGCCGGCAACGCCCAGGCGGTCGTCTCCTTCACCGCTCCGGCCTCCAACGGGGGCGCGGCCATCACCAGCTACACGGTCACCGCCACCCCGGGCACGGGCTCGACGGTGTCCGGCAGCGGCTCGGCCTCGCCCGTCACCGTCACCGGCCTGGCCAATGGCGTCAGCTACACCTTCACCGTCACGGCGACCAATAGTGCCGGGACCGGGGCCGCCTCCACCGCTTCCGCGGCCGCGACCCCCCAGACCGCGCCCAGCGCTCCGACCGCCGTCACGGCGGCGTCCGGCAGCGGCCAGGCGGTGGTCAGCTTCACCGCTCCCGCGAGCAACGGCGGCTCGGCCATCACCGGATATACGGTGACGGCCACCCCGGCCACCGGCCCGGCCGTCACGGCCTCCGGCGCCTCGTCGCCGATCACGGTCACCGGCCTGACCAACGGCGTCGCCTACGCCGTCACGGTCACCGCCACGAATGCCGCCGGCACGGGCGCCGCCTCTGTTTCCTCAGCCGTCACGCCGCTCGCGGTGCCCGGGGCGCCGACCGGCGTGTCGGGCGCGGCCGGCAATGGCCTGGCGACGGTCAGCTTCACCGCCCCGACCTCCACGGGAGGCGCCGCGATCACCAGCTACACCGTGACCGCGACCCCGGCGACCGGGACGGCCATCACCGCGACGGGCGCGTCTTCGCCGGTGGTCGTGACCGGTCTGTCTGAATTCAGCTCGTACACATTTACGGTGGCTGCGACCAACAGCGTGGGCACGGGGCCGGCCTCGTCGGCCTCCGCCGCCGTGACCCCGGAGGGGCCGCCCACCATCACCGCGCAGCCGGTGAGCCAGACGGTGAATTCCGGCTCGGCGGCCAGCTTCACCGTCACGGCCGCGGGCACGGCGCCCCTGAGCTTCACCTGGCAGCAGAGCGGCAACGCCGTCACCAGCGGGGTCGTCAGCTCCGGCACCACCTCCACCCTGACGATCAGCAGCGCCCAGTCGGCCAATGCCGGGAGCTACACCGTGCTCGTCACCAATGCCTTCGGCCAGGCGACGAGCAACACGGCGATGCTCACCGTCAACCTGACCGGCACGGCGCCCGCCATCACCCAGCCGATCGCGAACCAGACCGTGACTGCGGGCGCGACGGTCACCTTTACCGTCACCGCCACCGGCACGGCGCCCCTGAGCTATGCCTGGACCCAGAATGGCACCGCGATCACGAGCGGCGTCGCCAGTAGCGGCGGGACCTCGACCCTGACCCTCGCCAATGTGACGACCGCCAGCAGCGGCACCTACAACGTGGTCGTCAGCAACAGCCTGGCCACGGCCAGCAGCACGGCGAGCCTGACGGTCAACCCGCCGGTCATCGCCCCGGTCATCGTCAGTTCCCTCACGGCCGCCGGCACGCTCAATTCCGCCTTCTCCTATACGATCGTCGCGGCCAACACCCCGACCAGCTTCACCGCGACGGGCCTGCCCGCCGGGCTGACCCTGAATACGACGACCGGCGCCATCACGGGGACACCCACCGCCGCCGGCACCTTCACGGTGACCCTGGGGGCCACCAACACCGGCGGCTCGGGCAGCGCGACCCTGACCCTGACGATCCAGCAGCCGGTGCCCGTGATCAACAGTTCGGCGGCGGCGATCGGCCGAGTCGGCGCGACCTTTGCTGGGTACACCATCACGGCGAGCAATTCGCCCACCTCGTTCAGCGCGACCGGGCTGAGCGGCAGCGGGCTGACGCTGAGCGGCGCGGTCATTTCCGGAACGCCCACGGCCTCGGGCACCTTCACGGTCAACCTCACCGCGACCAACAGCGCCGGCGCGAGCGCGGTCTTCCCCCTGACCCTCACGATCTCGCCCTCGCTCAGCGTGCCGGTCGTGACCGGCAGCGCGACCGCCAGCGGCACCGCCGGCCAGGCCTTCACGCCTTACACGATCGCGGCGAGCAATACTCCGACCTCGTTCAGCGCAACCGGCCTGCCCGCCGGGCTCACGGTCAATGCCTCGACCGGCGTCATTTCCGGGACCCCGACGGTGTCCGGGACCTTCACCGTGCTGGTGGCCGCCAGCAATGCCTCCGGCACCGGCCCGACCCTGCAGCTCACGATCACCATCGCCCCGGCGGCGGCCGCGCCGGTCATCAGCAGCAACCTGAGCGCGGGTGCCACCTATGGCGTCGCCTTCTCCTACACGATCGCGGCGAGCAATACTCCGACCTCGTTCAGCGCGACCGGTCTTCCGGCCGGGCTGAACCTCAGCGGCGCGGTCATCTCCGGCACCCCGACGGCGGCGGGCACCTTCAACGTCACCCTGGGAGCCACCAATGGTGCCGGCACGGGCACGGCGACCCTGGTCCTCAACGTCGCGGCCGGGTTCGCGGTGCCGGCGATCTCGAGCAGCTCGCAGGCCTCCGGCCAGGTCGGCGCCTCGTTCACCTACACGATCCTGGCCAACAACACCCCGACGCTCTTCACCGCGACGGGCCTGCCCGGCGGATTGGCGCTGTCGGCCACCTCGGGGGTCATCTCCGGGACGCCCGCGGCGGCCGGCACCTACACCGTGCGGCTCACGGCCAGCAATGCCGCCGGGACCGGCCAGCCCTTCACTCTGACGCTCACGGTCGCCGCCGCCACCGCCTCGCCGTCGATCACGAGCGCCGCCTCGGCCAGCGGCACGGCGGGCGTCCTCTTCAGCTACACCATCACGACCAGCGTCGCGGCCACGAGCTATGCGGCGACGGGCCTGCCCGCCGGCCTCGCGCTCAACCCGCTCACCGGGGTGATTTCCGGCACGCCCGGCACCGCCGGCACGTACCTGGTCACGATCACGGCGAGCAATGCCACCGGGTCCAGCGCGCCGCTGACCCTGCTGATCGCGATCGGCGCGGCCGCCCAGGCGCCGTCGATCACCAGCTCCATCACCGCGGCGGGCACCCAGGGTGCCAGCTTCACCTACACCATCACCGCGACCAACATGCCCTCGTCGTCACCGCTGCCCGCCGGCGACGTCTATGCGGCGACCGGGCTCCCGGCGGGCCTGGGGCTCAATCCGGCGACCGGGGTCATCTCGGGCGCGCCGACAGCCGTGGGCACCAGCACGGTCGTCCTCACCGCCGCCAATGGCGTCGGGACGAGCAGCGCGGTTAACCTCACCCTCACGATCAATCCGGCGCCCAATGCCCCGACGATCACCAGCGGCAACACCGCCGCGGCCGCGGTCGGCACCGCCTTCGCCTACCAGATCAGCTCGACCCCCGCGGCGACGAGCTACGCGGTCACGGGCAGTCCCGTCTGGCTCGGGATCAACACTTCCTCCGGGCTCCTCTTCGGTACGCCCAACGGCGCTCCGGGCACGTACACCGTGCTCCTGACGGCGACCAACACTGTCGGCACGAGCGCACCGCTCACCCTCACCGTCACGGTGGGCGCGGCCGCCGGGACTCCGGTGGTGACCAGCTCGACTTCGCCCGCGGCGGGCACGGCCCAGACGAGCTATCCGGACACCGCGGCCGGCGCCCTCTACCAGATCCAGGCGCTGCCCAGCACCCAGATCCAGTACTATTTCGTCAGCGGCGCGCTGCCGGCCGGCCTGAGCCTGGATCCGGCTTTGGGGCTGATCTACGGCACGCCCACCGTGCCCGGCACCTACACGGTCTCCGTGGGCGCCGCCAACGCGGTCGGCATCGGCGCGACCGCGGCGGTCACCCTCACGATCAACGCGGCCGTCGGCACGCCGCAGATCACCAATTCGGGCGGCTCCTCGAGCTCGGCCCTGGAGCAGGGTGAAGTCAGCGCCGAGGGCTCGCCCAGCGTGAGCGGCAACGTCGGCACGGCCTTCACTTTCCAGATCGTCGCGACCGGCAGTCCCACGAGCTACACGGCGACCAGCCTGCCCGCGGGCCTGGCGGTCAATCCCGCCACGGGCCTGATCTCCGGCATCCCGACGACCGCGGGCACCTTCACTTCCCAGATCAGCGCCTCGAATGGGATCGGCACCGGGGCCAGCACCAGCCTGGTCATCACGATCAGCCCGCCGACCGCGGCGCCCACCGTCACCAGCGCCCCCACCGCGACGGCCACCGCCGGGACCGCCTTCACCTACCAGATCGCGGCCAGCAACAGCCCGAGCAGCTACAACGCCGCGGGCCTGCCGGCCGGGCTGGCGCTCAACGCCACGACGGGCGCCATCACCGGCACCCCGACCGCGCCCGGCGTCGATACCATTTCGCTGAGCGCCAACAATGCGAGCGGCACCGGCCCGGTGCTCCCCCTGACCCTCACGGTCGCCTCGGCCTCCGGCGCCCCGGTGATCAGCAGCGTGTCCACCGCGAGCGGCACGGTGGGCGCGGCCTTCACCACCTACCAGGTGACCGCCAGCAACGGGCCGCTCACGGCCTTCACCGCGAGCAACCTGCCCGCGGGCCTGGCCATCAGCACCTCCTCGGGCGCCATCACCGGCACGCCCTCCACCGCCGGGACCTTCACGGCGACCCTGACGGCCAGCAACGCGACGGGTCCCAGCGCGCCCTTCGCGCTCCAGGTCACCATCGTTCCCGCCGCCACCAGTTCCACCGTGACCAGCAACCCGATCGCGGGCGCCGTCGCCGGCGGCGGCTTCAGCTACCAGATTACCGGGAGCAACTCGCCCACCAGCTTCAATGTCACCGGGCTGCCCGCGGGCCTGACTCTCAACACCACGTCCGGCCTGATCACCGGCTCGGTCGCCGCCGCCGGCACTTACGTCGTCACGGTCAGCGCCAACAACGCGACCGGCACCGGCGCGACCTCCAACCTGACGATCACCGTCGTCAATCCGGGCTCCTTCGCCCGGCTGAGCAACCTCTCGGCCCGTGCCTACGTCAACTCCGGCTCGAGCGTCCTCATCGCCGGCTTCGGCGTCGGCGGCGGGGGCACCAAGAACCTCCTCCTGCGCGGCGTCGGCCCGGGCATGGGCACGACCTTCCCCTCGATCACCGACGCCCTGCCCGACGCCAAGCTGAGCCTGGTGGACAGCGGCCCGTCGCCGGAGCCGGGACCGGAGCTGATCGCCTCGGACAACGGCTGGAACAACAGCCCGGTCCTGGGCAATTCCTCGGTCTCCGCGGTGGTGACCGACACGACGGCCACAGTCATCAGCAGCCTGGGCGCGTTCCCCCTCGTGGCCAATTCGCTGGACGCCGCACTCGACGTCACGCTGCCGGTCGGCAACTACACCTCGCAGGTGAGCGGCGTGGGCGCGAACCCCGTCGGGGTGGCCCTGGCGGAGATCTACGATGCCGACACTGGCACGCCGGCCGCCCGCCTGGTGAATCTCTCGGCCCGCGCGCAGGTGGGGACCGGCTTCAACGTCCTGATCGCCGGCTTCGGCATCACCGGCAACACCTCGGAGACCGTCCTGATCCGCGGCATCGGCCCGGCGCTGGGGCTGAGCCCCTTCAACCTGACCGGCGTCCTGGCCGCGCCGCAGCTGACCCTCTTTGACAGCATCGGCTCCGGCAACGTGATCGCGGCCAATTCCGGCTGGAGCGCCGCCCCGACCACCGGCAATTCGACGGTGGTGGCCGTGGTCCAGCAGACGACCGCCGCCGTGATGTCCTCGGTCGGCGCCTTCGGCCTGACCCCCGGCAGCAACGACGCCGCGATCCTGGTGGCGCTGCCCCCCGGCAACTACACCGCCCAGCTCGCCGGCGCCGGCGGCACCACCGGCATCGGCCTGATCGAGGTCTACGAAGTGCAGTGAGAAGTAGCGCAGGCGTCTCGCCTGCCGTCGGCGATGCTGGCTGCCTGAACGTGGCTTCCAGCCCAAGAGCTCATGGAATGGGCGGAACGCCAGGTATTGAAGGCTCGAATAAAGCATGGGCCCGGGCCCATGGGCCAATGAGACACGGGCAGGATGCCCGTGCCACGGTAGGTGCTTGAA
>Ga0302196_10000304_pt1 | contig 49057 bp, 45 predicted proteins | sample II_Bog_N1_3_FD_198794 | JGI IMG/M metagenome (GOLD analysis project Ga0302196, IMG submission 198794) | Peat permafrost microbial communities from Stordalen Mire near Abisko, Sweden - II_Bog_N1_3 | ecosystem: Environmental > Terrestrial > Soil > Wetlands > Peat | place: Sweden: Abisko... | reverse complement strand
CGGATCGACTCGATCCGGTCCCATAGCACCGCGGCCGCGTCGGCGCCGCCGAAGCGCTTCAGCTGTTGGGCGCCGGTCGGGGAGGTGACGTTGATCTCGGTGAGGAACTCGCCAATCACGTCGATGCCGACGAACAAAAGACCCCGACGCTTCAGTTCTGGCCCGATGATCGCGCACAGCTCCAGATCGCGGGCGGTCAGCTCGACCGCCGCCGCCCGGCCGCCGCGGGCCAGGTTCGAGCGCACCTGGCCGTCGGCGGGAATGCGGTTGATCGCCCCGACCGGCTCGCCGTCGACCAGCAGCACCCGCTTGTCGCCCAGACTGACCGCCGGGATGAATTTCTGCGCGATCACCGGCTCGCGGCCGATCATCGCGTGCAGCTCCAGCAGGGCGTCGAGATTGGGGTCGTCGGCCTTCAGCCGCACCACCCCAGAGCCGCCGCCGCCATAGAGCGGCTTCAGCACCATGTCCCCATGGCGGGCGCGGAAATCATAGATCGCCTCGGGGTCGCTGGTGATCAGGGTCGGCGGTTGCACGCCGGGAAAGCCGGTGACGAACAGCTTCTCCGGCGCGTTGCGAACTTCGGCCGGGTTATTGACCACCAGGGTGCGCGGATGGATCGCCTCCAGGAAATGGGTGGCTGTGATATAGGCCATGTCGAACGGCGGGTCCTGGCGCATCAGCACCACGTCCATCTCCGACAGGTCGCGGGTTTCATAGGCCGCCAGCCGATGGTGATCGCCCTTGACCGCCTGCAGATTCAGCGCCCGCCCCCGCGCCCTCACCCGCCCGTCCTCCAGCGCGATCTTGTCGGGGGTATAGACCCACAGGGCATGCCCCCGCAGCTGCGCCTCCAACATCAACAGAAAGGTTGTGTCTGTGTCGATATTGATCCCCTCGACGGGATCCATCTGGACGGCGACCTGCAGGGACATGGGAATGACGCGCTCCGAACCAGCGGCTGATTTAGGCGCTCGTGAGCGGCGGAGCTAGGGGGCGTTGATTTGGCGGTGGCGTTAGCGCCGCGCCGGGTGGAGCGGGTTGCGACGCACTTTACGAGCGACGCTCGTTATGACTCGTGGCGCGAAGTGGAGCGGAGCCGATCGGTCGCCTCAACCCCCCGCTGCGCGGCCCTGCGGGCCAAGGGGGTTGACCCGCCCGCCCGGCTCCACTCTGGGCTCGGCAAGATCGTTGGCACGATCTGCTTCCAGGGAAAGCGATCGATCAGGAGCGCGAACAACGCCGCGATCTCGCTTACCCCCCCTCGGGCATCGGCTTCGTCTGTCGAAGCGGCGATCTCGCCAGAGATCATGCCAAGCCTAGAGTGGAGCCGGGCGGACGGGTCAACCCCTGAGCCCGAAGGGCCGCGCAGCGGGGGGTTGAGGCGTGCGACTGGCTCCGCTCCCCGCAGATCAATTTCAAAGGCGCGTCTCAGCAGCTTCCTTATCGCAGGCTCCTGACCCATAGCCGACCTTCCCAAGGCCTGCTATCCGGCGCTCTGGATGCTGGTCAACAGAGCCGATCCTGCCCGATCCCGAGCTGACCCCTGAAGACCTTCAAGATCGGCATCGGCTCCGACCACGCCGGCTTCAAATATAAGGAGGCCATCAAGGCCATGCTCGTCGCGGAGGGCCACACCGTCCGTGACTTCGGAGCCTATTCGCCCGAGCCCTGCGACTACCCCGATTTCATTCGACCGACCGCGGAAGCCGTCGCCCGCGGCGAGTACGAGCGCGGCATCGTCCTGGGTGACTCCGGCAACGGTGAAGCTATGGTGGCGAACAAGGTCAAGGGCGTTCGCTGCGGTCTGTGCTGGACCGAACAAATCGCCATCTGGAATCGCGCCCACAATGACGCCAACGTTCTCTCCCTCGGCGAACGCACCGTGACCGAAGCGGAGGCGCTCAAGATCGTGAAAGTCTGGCTCGCGACCGAATTCGAAGGCGGTCGCCACGTCGCCCGCGGTCGTGTCCCATTTGGTGGTGTAGCTCGCGGGGGGTAGCGAAGCCGCTCGCGAAGCGCGCTGTCCCCAAGCGCTGTAGCGAGCGAGCGGCGTAGCGGGCCGCCGCGTTGGCGGTTGGCGGTCATCGACGATTCTTCGGTAGGTTTGGGTCGCCAAACTTCACCTTGAACCGGAGATCGAAGATGACCGATGAGATGATGGCCTTTCGCGGGCTGATGGAAAAGGGCGCCGACGCCGATTTGCTGCGCGAGATGATCGGCTTCGCCGCCGAGCGTCTGATGGAGCTGGAGGTGGGCGCCCTGACCGGAGCCGCGCACGGCCAGAAGAGCGCCGAGCGGCTGGTCCAGCGCAATGGCTACCGCGACCGCGACTGGGAGACGCGGGCGGGGACGGTGGAGCTGCGAATCCCCAAGCTGCGCAAGGGCAGCTACTTCCCGTTCTTTCTGGAGCCCCGGCGGCTGGCCGAGAAGGCCCTGACCGCGGTGATCCAGGAGGCCTACATCCATGGGATGTCGACCCGATCGGTCGATGACCTGGTCAAGGCCATGGGCGGCAGCGGGATCTCCAAGAGCCAGGTCAGCCGCTTGTGCGAAGACATCGACGGCCGGGTGAAGGCCTTCCTGGACCGACCGATCGAGGGCGACTGGCCCTATCTGTGGATCGACGCCACCTACGTCAAAGCCCGTCAGGACGACCGGGTGGTCTCTATGGCCGTGATTGTCGCGGTCGGGGCCAACACCGATGGCCGGCGCGAGGTGCTGGGCATGGATATCGGCCCCTCGGAGGCGGAGCCCTTCTGGACCGAGTTCCTGCGCAGGCTGGCGCGGCGCGGCCTGCGCGGGGTCAAGCTGGTGATCTCCGACAGCCACGAGGGGATCAGGGCCGCTGTCTCCAAGGTGATGAACTGCACCTGGCAGCGTTGCCGGGTCCACTTCATGCGCAATGTCGGCGCCCACGCCGGCAAGAGCGGCCGCCGGGTGGTCTCGGCCTTCATCGGCACCGCCTTCGCCCAGAACGACGCCGCCGAAGCCCGGCAGCAATGGCGAAGGGTCGCCGACCAGCTCAGACCCAAACTGCCCAAGCTCGCCCGCCTGCTGGATGAGGCCGAGACCGACGTCCTGGCCTATATGGCCTTCCCCGCCGCGCATCGGGCCAAGCTCCACTCAACCAACCCGCTGGAGCGCCTGAACGGCGAGATCAAGCGCCGCACCGATGTCGTCGGCATCTTCCCCAACGAGGCCGCAGTCGTGCGCCTGATCGGGGCGATCCTGCTGGAGCAGAACGATGAGTGGTCGGTCCAGCGGTCACGTTACATGACCCTGGAATCCGTCGCACCGTTGAGCGATGATCCCCTCGTCAGCCTGCCCATCCTGCAGAGCTGATCGACACGGTCCTGCCGGAGATCGCGGTGATCATCCCGCCGCAGTTACACCACGGGATGGGACACGATCTCGCCCGCGTTCAGAAGATCGAGTAGCCGACCTCCGCCGTCGGCTTTGAGCGGACTCTGGGCAGTGACGGCCAGAACGCTTAAGCCTTCGGAGGAAGTACCGGGGGCGACTCATGCCTCCATACCCAAATAGTGTTGGAGCACGCCGATCCGCCTTCGCACGATCATCGCCATTTTCGCCTGCGCGCTCTTGACGACGTGCGCGTCCGGTCGATCGTCAGACGACCATCGAACTGTGCAGCTATTTCATGGCCCTGAACAGCTTCTTGATCAGTTCATCACTGCGTCCCGTCAATGTGGTTACGCCGGGATCGAAAAGTCGCTTGGGAGTCACGCGGAGCCCTTGGATGTGCTTACAATTCCACCTGGAAACCCTCCCGATTTTGCGTGCGCGTGGGCCTGGGCCAAAGCGCATGCCCAAGAAGGTCTGACCAACGAACTCCCAGAAGGCTATTGATAGGCGGTCCATCGGGGTCCGCTCACGACCCATAGAGGCTCGCAAATCTCTGCCTCTCAGCCCCTCCCCCCTAGTTCAACTGTAACCTCACCCGCTCCCGCGCCGCCCGTGCGGCGATCGCCGCGCCGCCGTCCAACGCCTGGGCGCGGCCGAGCGCCTCAAGCGCGCCGGCCAGGGCGCCTTGGCCTTCGCGGGCGGCGGCGACGTCGATCCAGGGGCGGTGGTCGCGCGGATCGAGCAGGGCGCGGCGCAGGGCCGAGCGTTCGGCCTGAGCGAAATCCCGGCGGCGCACCGCGCGGGCGAAGATATTGTTCTGCAGCCGGATCAGCACCGCCCGATCATCGACCGGGGCCATCAGCGCTTCCAGCCGCTCGGCCACGTCGGGGGTGAGGCCCGCCATATAGGCCCGCCGGCTCAGCTCCGACGGCAGCACGATGCGGCCTTCGCTGAACGGGTCCAGCGCAAGCGGCCCTTCCCCCGTTTCGATCCGCAGCAAGAAGTGCCCTGGAAAATCCACGCCGCGCACCGGCAGGCCGCAGCGGCGGGCGGCGTCGAGATAGATCACCGCCAAGGCCACCGGCAGGCCCTTGCGGCGTCCCCAGACCGCCAGGATGTCGGCGTTATCCGGGTGCTCATAGGTCATCAAATCCCCGGCCAGCCGCATATCGCCGGCCATGGTCTCGGCCAAGGCCTCTTCCGGCGATTCATGCCGCTCTAGCCGGCCCATCAGGCGGGCGGCCGCGTCGGCGGCCTGGGCGATCACGGGACCGGGGTCGCGGGCCGGATTTTCGTGCAGCGCGCAGGCCACTGCCGCGTCAAACAGAGGAAAACGATCGTCAGCCAGGCCGCCAAAGGCGCGCAAAGCCTGCTCCGCCTCGTCGCGAGTCATGCTGCGACCTTGATCTGCGGACCTCTGCATCTCTGTTCCAATATGGCGTCTCCCCGGCCGCACGAACGCCGACTGCGAATTTTACGGGGCCATCGGACATTCGCCAAGCGTCGGCGTGGCCGCAGCAATCGGAGTCTCAATCCCGGATCCGAGCCCGGCCGCTAAGGTCGCAACGCGGCGCCGTCCTCGTCCTGGGCCCAGGCGTCGGCGATATGCCGGGGCCAGCGGCCGGGCGCCACAGCCATCAGGTCCAGCCGAACGCGCACGCCGTGCAGAGTCCTGCGCCGGGCGGCCAGCTGGGCCCCGGCCCGGCGTAGCCTCTGGCGCTGCTCCGGGCTTACCGCCTCAAGCGCCGCTTCAAGCGCACCGCGGGTCTTGACCTCAACCACAGCCAAGACATCGCCGCGCAGGGCCAGGAGGTCGATCTCGCCCTGGGCCGTGCGGAGCCGAAAGCCCAGGATCCGATAGCCCTTGGCCAGCAGCCAGAGGGCCGCGATGACCTCCGCCCGTCGGCCGGCCTGGCGCGCCAGGGCGCCGCGGCGCTGTCGGACCTCGTTCACGTCACGCCCTTCAGGGCCAGCGCTCGCCGATAGAGATCGCGCCGGGGCAGGCCCAGGCCGGCGGCGACCTCGGAGGCGGCTTCCGCGGGGCCGACCCGGCTGAGCGCCTCAACGAGGGCGGCCTGAGCGTCAGCTTCGGTGGCGGGGGTCTCAATCCCCGGCGCGACCAGCACCACCACCTCGCCCTTGGGGGCTGCCAGGCTCGGGTCGGCGGCGAGGGTGTCCAGCGGTCCGCGGGTCAAGGTCTCGTAGAGTTTGGTCAGTTCGCGGGCCACCACCGCCTCACGCGAGCCGAAAACCGCGGCCATGTCGGCCAGACAGGCGCCCAGCCTTGACGCGCCTTCGTAAAAAACCAAGGTCGCGCGCGCCGAGACCAACTGCGCGAACATCGCCCTGCGGCCGGCGGTCTTGTGCGGCGGAAAGCCGACAAACAGAAACCGGTCGGTGGGCAGGCCGGCCACGCACAGCGCGGTGATCGCCGCGCTGACGCCTGGGATCGGGATCACCGCGGCGCCCAACTCGATCGCGGCGCGCACCAGCCTGAAGCCCGGATCGGAGATCAGCGGCGTGCCGGCGTCCGAGACCAGCGCCACGCGGCGTCCCTCGGCCAGCGCCGCCAGGATCCGCGGCCGCGCCCGCTCGGCGGCGTGCTCGTCATAGCGCTCCAGCTTGCACGACAGACCATAGGCGGCCAGCAACTTGCCTGTGACCCGCGTGTCCTCGGCCAGCACCAGATCGGCGCCGGCCAGCACATCCAAGGCTCGCAAGGTGATGTCGCGCAGATTGCCGATCGGGGTGGCCACCACGTAGAGCCCCGGTGACAGCGGGGAGAGGTTCAGCGGCGGCGGCGGGGGTTTTTCGGCCAAGGCGACGGACTTTGTTTCGGTTTGGGTCCGCATGATTAGTGCGGTTTGCGGTCGAGGGCCATCACCGCGGCGATCGGCCCGGCGCGCGTCAGGCCAAATCGCCGTTCTCGTCGATGTCGAACACGACTCCGTCGTCGGTCGTCTCGATCAGGGCCAGACCTGCGCCCAGCTCGCGCAACAGCGCCCCCGCCCCGCGATCTCCGGTCAGGCCGTCCAGGGCGGTCAGCAATGATGCGCCCAGCAAGACTGGATGACCCCGACGGCCTGCGAACACCGGCGCCGCGGCCAAGGCGCCTGTCTCCAGCGCACGCGTCAACCGCGCGAAGATCTCGACGGGAATCCGCGGCATGTCGCCCAGGAAAACGAAGGCGCCGGCGCTATCAGGCGTCAGGCTGGCCGCCCCTGCCTTTAGTGAGGCGGAAAGCCCCTGGGCGTGCGCTCGCGCCTCCACCAGCCGAAGCCGACGATCGACGTCGGCTCGGGCCGCCCAGTCTCGCGCCGCCTGCGCCACGGCCGCGTCCGCGCCCCAGACGACCGTGACGGCGCGAACCGGCGCGGAGAAGGCGGCGGCGAGGGCGGCGTCGATCAGCCTTCCCCCGCGCCAGGGGGCCAGCAGCTTGCCGCCGCCAAATCGGGTCCCAGCGCCGGCGGCCAGCACGAGGGCGTCGAGACGCGAACTTTTCGCAGCCTCTGTCGTCATCGACGGTTTGCCCCTATCTTCATCGATCATCACGCCCCTGGTTCCATGACGCCGTTCGACGCCTTCGCCCCGCAAGCCCGATCTTCGATCGCCCGCCCAGGGCTTGTCGATGGCTTCGGCCGTGCGGTGCGCTATTTGCGAGTCTCGGTGACCGATCGCTGCGATCTGCGCTGCGTCTACTGCATGGCGCCGGAGATGACGTTTCTGCCCAAGGCCCAGGTGCTGAGCCTGGAGGAGCTTGATCGCGTCGCCACCGCCTTTGTCGACATGGGGGTGACCAAGCTGCGTCTGACCGGCGGCGAGCCGCTGGTGCGTAAGGGTATCATGGACCTGATTGGGCGACTGTCGCGGCATTTGGAGAGCGGCGCGCTCAGCGAATTGACCCTGACCACCAATGGAACTCAGCTGGCCGGGGCGGCGGCGGACCTGGCCCGGTTGGGGATCAGACGGATTAACGTCTCGCTTGACACCCTCGACGCCGATCGATTCCGCCGCTTGACTCGTGGCGGTGAACTGGCGCGGGTGATGGCTGGGATCAATGCGGCCCAAGTCGCCGGCCTCGCGGTCAAGATCAACGCCGTGGCGCTGAAGGGCGACAATGAGGACGAGCTTCCCGACCTGATCGTGTGGGCGCATGGGCGGGGCATGGACGTCACCCTGATCGAGACCATGCCTCTGGGCGACACCGGTGAGGACCGCACCAGCCAATTCGTGTCCCTGGAGGTGGTGCGCCGTCGGCTGGAAAGCTTCTGGAGCCTGAGCGACATCCCGCTGACCACCGGCGGCCCAGCGCGTTATCTGACCATCGCCGAGACGGGCGGGCGGCTGGGGTTGATCACCCCGATGACCCACAATTTCTGCGATGGCTGCAACCGCGTGCGGGTGACCTGCACCGGTACGCTGCACACTTGTTTGGGCCGTGAGGACGCCAGCGATCTGCGCGCCGTCCTTCGATCGGGCGGCGATGACCCGGCGCTGAAGGCGGCGATCCGTGCGGCCATTGACGCCAAGCCGAAGGGGCATGATTTCCACATCGCGCGGGGCGCGGCGCCGGCCCTTCGCCGACACATGTCGACCACCGGGGGTTGAGATGACGCGAGTGCTGCTGTTTGGCCGACTGTCGGACATCGCCGGATGGCGCGAGCGGGCGATCGAGCCGGAGCCCGCCAGCCTGTCCGTCCTGCATCAGACGATCGCAACCCTTGATCCGATCCTCGGCGAGGCCCTGACCGGTCCTGGCGTGCAGGCCGCGGTGAACCGGATACTGGTGCGCGGCGACGTGGCCCTCGATCGCGGGTCCGAGGTGGCGTTCATGCCGCCGATGAGCGGGGGCTGAATGGAGGTGCGGCTTCAAACGGCGCCCTTCGATCCAGGCGATCTGCTCTCGGTGTTCTGCGCTGAGCGGCGGGAGACCGGCGCCGTGGTCAGTTTCACCGGCTTGGCTCGCGCCGACGGCGGCACTACGACGACGCTGTGGCTGGAGGCCTATCCGGGATTCACCGACCTCGAGATCGAGCGCCTGGGGCGTGGGACCATTGCGCGGTTTTCGCTGCAAGACCTGCTGGTGGTCCACCGGATCGGCGCGATCGAGCCGGGCGCGCCGATCGTGTTCGTCGCCGCCGCCGCCGCGCAACGGCGCTCAGCCTTTGAGGCGGTCGACCAACTGATGGACTATTTGAAAAGCCGCGCGCCGTTCTGGAAGAAACAGAGTGGCCCGGACGGCGAATGCTGGATCGAGCCGACCGCACGAGACGTCGCCGACGCGGCGCGGTGGGACTGAGGCCGCGCCTTCGCACATCGGGGGCGCCGATCCTCGATTCCACGCTATAAGGCTTGACCCTTTCGCTTCCCATCGCCGAGCCCCGCCATGACCGCCCTCACCCCCGCCCCTGGCGGCAAGATCGATCTCAGCCTGCCGATCACGCCGGTCCGGGTCGCCGTGCTCACCGTCTCCGACACCCGCGATGAGGAGAGCGACACCTCCGGCCACCTCCTGGCTGAGCGGATCACCGCGGCCGGGCATGCCCTGGCCGGCCGCGCCCTGGTCGCTGATGATCGCGGCGCCATTCGCGCCCAGGTGCTGGCCTGGGTCGCGTCCGGCCAGGTCGACGCGGTGATCACCACCGGCGGCACCGGACTGACCGGCCGCGACGTCACGCCCGAGGCGCTCGAGCCTTTGTTCGACAAGCGCATCGACGGCTTTTCGGTGATCTTTCATCTGGTCAGTTATCAGTCCGTGGGTCTGTCGACCCTGCAGTCGCGGGCCACCGCCGGCCTGATCGGCGGCGTGTTCGTCTTCTGCCTGCCGGGCTCAAACGGCGCGGTGCGCGATGGCTGGGACAAGGTGATCGCCGCCCAGCTCGACAGCCGCCATCGGCCCTGCAACATGGTCGAGCTGATGCCACGTCTGACGGAGGTTTGAGTGCGATGAGCCGGCTCACCCACCTCGACGACCAGGGTCGCGCCCGGATGGTCGACGTCTCGCAAAAGCCGGCCAGCGTGCGCGAGGCGGTCGCCGCCGGCCTGGTACGCATGGCCCCGGCGACCCTGGCCCTGGCCCTGGGCGGTGGCGGCAAGAAGGGCGACGTGCGGGCGGTGGCCGAGATCGCCGGGGTGATGGCGGCCAAGAGGACGGCCGAACTGATCCCCCTGTGCCATCCGCTCAGCCTGTCCCATGTGTCGGTCGAGGTCGCCGAGGCCGACGACAGCGTGGGCCTGACGGTGACCGCGCGGGTGACCACCACCGGTCCGACGGGTGTGGAGATGGAGGCCTTGACGGCGGTCTCGGTCGCCTGCCTGACGCTTTATGACATGCTCAAGGCCGCCGATCGCGCGATGAGCATCGAGGCGGTGCGGGTGTTGCGAAAGACCGGCGGCGCCTCGGGCGAGCACCGCAGGGATGATCGGTGAGCGAGGATCCGCCGCTGGATCAGCTGAAGGACCTGCCGAGCGACGTCGCGCGGGCGCGGATGCTGGCCGACGCTTCAGTTCTCGGACTGGAATCGGCGTCCTTGAGCGAGGCGCTCGGCAGGGTGCTAGGCGAGGACATTATCGCGACTCGCAATCAGCCGCCGTTCGACGCCTCGGCCATGGACGGCTGGGCCGTGGCCGGCCCAGGCGAGCGTTTTGAGATCATTGGCGAGAGCGCAGCCGGCCATGGGTTTTCCGGCCTTCTGACCAGCGGCCAGGCGGTTCGGATCTTCACCGGCGCGCCCGTTCCGTCGGGCGCGCAGCGGGTGGTGATCCAGGAGGTGGCGGCGCGGACGGCGGACACCCTTCGGGCTCCTGCGGACTCACCCGGAGCGCCACGGCATATCCGCCCGGTCGGCGGCGATTTCCGCGCCGGTGAAACCCTGCTTCGCGCCGGCGTTCAGCTCGACCCCTGGCGCATCGCCCTGGCCGCGGCCGCCGGTCGCGCCGAGGTGAGGGTCGCGCGCCGGCCACAGGTGGTGATTCTGGCCACCGGCGAAGAATTGGCTCGCCCTGGTCATCCGCCGCGCGACGACCAGATATACGATTCGGGCGGCCCGGCTCTGCAGGCCCTGGTCCGATCCTGGGGCGCGACGCCAATTCGGCTTGAGGCGATCGGAGACGAGGCCTCGGCGATCGCAGGCGCGGTCGCTGGCGCCGGCGGCGATCTGGTGGTGACGGTGGGCGGGGCCTCGGTCGGCGATCATGACCTGGTCAAGCCGGCGATGGTGCGGCTGGGTCTAACCTTGCGGGTGGAGACGGTCAGGCTGCGCCCCGGTAAGCCGACCTGGTTCGGACGGCTGACTGACGGTCGCCGCATCCTCGGCCTGCCTGGGAATCCGGCTTCGGCTCTGGTCTGCGCCGAGCTGTTTTTGCGCCCCCTGATTTACGCCCTGCAGGGTGCGCGGCCCGGTCCGACGATCGAGACCGCTCGATTGCTCAGCGCCATGCCGGCCAACGGCGCACGCGAGACCTGGTCGCGCGGGCGGCTGTCGATCCTTGACGGCGTCCAACACGTGGCCGCCACCGCCGATCAGGATTCCTCGCTGGTCAGCGTGTTCGCAGCGGCGGAAGCCTTGATTCGGCGAAGGCCCGACGCGGCGCCGTCCGCAGTCGGCGCGGTGGTCGACATCATCCGCCTCGGCCGGCTCTAGCAGGCTGTTGAAAAACGCCTCTGCGAGATCGAAGGGTTTAGTCGATCTGTGCGGCGAGCGTTTGGAGGATCTGGATGAGCTCTATGACTTCGCCGTGAGAGAGTTCGACCGGGTCACCGTTGGGCTCATATGTTTTGAGCATGATCGAGCCGCCCCCTTCGCCGATCCAGATGGAAATTTCCTTCGAGAGGGTGTGGACTTGGGTTGTGTCAGCCATGGGTGAGGCCCGCTTGCAGTAGCTTGGGCAATCGTACCAGATTGTAGGCGGCAAGGCCCATGGTGAAGGCGGCCTCGACCTTGCGCCGGCCACGCAGCTTGATCTTGGCCAGCCCGGCGGCGGCCTTGGCCCAGCCGAACACCTCCTCGATGCGTTTGCGGCAGCGCTGGCTCTGGGCGTAGCCGGGGTGACGCTTGGTTCGGCCGTCGACGGCGGTCGAGCGGGGGACTCCCTTGGGACTGAGGTGGCCGTCGACGGCGACATGCGGGGTGACTTTGCGGGCGCGCAGGTCTTCGATGAACTGGCGCACGTCATAGGCCTTGTCGGCGCCAAGGGTGATGCGCCGTCGGCTCGCGCGACGGTCCAGCATGGTCAGGGCTGCTTCGCGCTCGGCCACGCCCGTGGCCAGGGTCAGCACGCCGTCCACCACCAGGCCGTTGCGGTTCTCCATCAGGGCGTGGCCCAGGTAGCAGAGCCTGGCCGGCTGGCCGTCGCCCTTCTTGTACAGCCGCGCCTCAGGATCAGTGGTGCTCTGGTGGGTGTCGTTGGAGCGCTTCTCCGCCTTGAAGCCGCGCTCGGCGTTGCGGCCCGGGCCGTCTGGGTCGTTGTCCTGCCCGTCCTTGCGACGGAAGCTCTTGATCGAGGCCCAGGCCTCGATCAGCGTGCCATCTACCGAGAAATGATCCGAAGAGATCAGCCGCTTGACCTGAGGCAGGGCCAGCACCGCGCGAAGGAACTTGGCAGCCGCCTCGCCCTCCAGCAGCCAGTCCCGGTTCTTGGTGAAGCTGGAATGGTCCCAGCTTGGCTCGTCCACGCCAAGGCCCACGAACCAACGGAACAGCAGATCGAACTCCATCCGCTCCATCAACTGCCGCTCGGAGCGGATGCCATAGAAGGCCTGCAGCAGCATCGCCCTGAGCAGCCGCTCGGGCGCAACCGACGGGCGGCCCAGCCGTGGCGGATAGAGCGCCGCGAAATCCTCGGTCATGGCGTCCAGCGCTGCGTTGGCGATCTGACGAATTCGCCGCAGCGGATGATCGCCCCGAACCCGGGCCTCCAGGTCCACGTAGGCGAACAACGACCCTGACCGCTCGTCCGACCCGCGCATCCCAAACTCCCAGCATCGCCAGGAGAGTGAATCACGTCAGGGCCAGACTCGCCACGGACTTCTTCAACAGCCTGCTAGCGGGGCCAAGCTCGTGTGTTGCGATTAACCGTCCTCGTTCGCATTCGCATCGACGTCCCCCCAGCCATCAAAATCGGGCATGGCCGCGATCAATCCCAGCAGACCGCCGACCAGGAGCAATGACAGAAGGATTCGGCTGACGGGTTCGTCACCGGAGTCGCGATCGACCCGAAGCCCGGTCGGCAAGACCCAACCGACGGGCATGGCGTTGGGGGTTCCGCAGCGGGTCGGGACGCCGGTTCGGTCCTGGCAAGTCGGCGCGGCCAGGACGGGGCTGGCGAACGCAAGCAGCACGGACACGCTCAGGGCCAGACTTAATCGGCGCATGGCGTCACCTCCTGGTTCGCCAACGGTGTTAAGCCCCATTCGGCTCCGTGGGCGATCGATTATTTTACGTCAGCCTCGGCCCTCTCGATGGCGTGTCGCGCCTGTTTTTGAGCCCGCGTGCGCGTCGCAATGATCTCGCCGAGCACCGCGACCGCGACCTCCCACGGCGCCTTACCGCCGAGATCCAGCCCGATCGGCGCATGCAGCCGCGCTAGCGCCAGTTCATCGACGCCGGCGGCGCGAAGGCGCGCGAGTCGCTCGGGCAGGCGTCGCCGGGCCCCGAGAACCCCGACATAGATGGCCGCGGAGGGCAGCGCGGCGCGCACCGCCGCCTGGTCGTCGCTCCAGTCGTGGGTGGCCACTGCGACATAGGTCCAAGCGTCCAGGCCCAGGACCGCAAACGCTTCATCCGGCTCGGCGCGGCTGTAGTTCAATCCTGCCAGGGGCGGCGGCGTCTGCGGGCCCTTGGGACGAATCAGGTGGGTCTCAAAGCCGGCAAGCAGTCCCAGCTGAGCTATGGCCAGGGCGGTGGGATCGCCGCCGACCACCAACAGGCGGGGAGTCGGAAGATAGAGCCGCCGAAGCTCGAAGGGGTCCGCATCGAAGGCGCACGCCGCCCCATCGGGCGCGGCGATCACAGCCCTGCGCCGGGCGCCGTCGGTGCGCCAAAGGGCCGGCTGGCGCTGGTCGGTCAGGGCCAGTAGCTGCGTGACGGCCGCCTCGCCCGGTGACAGGCGTTCAACCAAAAGGCTGATCTGGGAGCCACAGGGCAACTGTATATCGGCCCACGGGCCGTTCCGTCCGTAGACCAGCCGCCGCGGTGCGCCGTCTCGCAGGGTCTCGCGGGCGTGGATCGCCACGTCGGCCTCGACGCAACCGCCGGACAGGTATCCGCCCGCCTCGGACTCGCAAAACAGCATCTGTGCGCCAGGCGACCTTGGCCCGCCGCCGTCGACGTCGACCAGCGTGACCAGGGCCGCCGGGATCCGGTCCGCCGCCGCCCGGCGCAACATCGGGCGGATATCGTCAGCCCAACCAAACAGCGGCCAGTCCGGTAGGACGCCCGCCTCTGACGCGTCGGGGCGCTCCCGCTCTCGGGTCCTAGCCTGCTCCATGACCTGGAAAGTGGGGCCTTGCGCGAAGACGTCAAGCGTCATGGCGCTACCGCTTCTTTAATCGTTTGCCGGCATGGTCACCGGCACGAGCATAACTTTCGGTGTTGGCGCCTCATGATCACGCCGCTCTCCAAACTTGGATTTGGAGCCGCGCAGTTCCCGCTTGATACCGGCGCGCCGCTCAGGGGTCGTCCCCCCGAGGCGGAAGTCGCCGAGATCCTCGGCCTGGCCGCGCGCTCTGGATTGTCGGTGTTCGACAGCGCCCACAATGAGCCCCATGCCGAAACGGTGATTGGCGAGCGCCTGCCGCATCCGTGCGGCTTTCGCATCATGATCAAGGCCGGTCGGGCTGACCGCGGCCCCGACTTTGTTGAGGACGCCGCCCGCGCCACCTTGCGCCGCATGGGCCTGCGCCAAGCCGATGCGATCATCGTCCAAGTGGCCAGTGACCTGTTCAGTCCGCTGGGCGGCCAGTCCTGGACCCGGCTGCAGCAATTACGCGACGAAGGCCTGTTCAGCGCCGTGGGGATCTCGGTGTTCGCCTCGGACAATCCGGTTGGCTTGGCCAAGCGCTTCCGTCCCGACATCATTCAGGCGCCGGCCAGCCTGCTCGACCAGCGGCTGCTGGTGGACGGCTCTCTGGCCCAGATCGCCGAAATGGGCGTCGAGGTTCAGCTGCGGTCGATCTTCCTGCAGGGCCTGTTGTTCCTGCCGCCCGACCGCGTGCCGGGTCCGATGAAGGGCGCGGCGTCCTGCCTGTCGCGCGTGCGCCGAATGATCGCCGAGGGCCGGTCCGACCCGTTGCAGGCGGCCTTGGGTTTCGCCCTGTCGCGTCCTGAGGCCTCGACGGTTTTGGTCGGGGTGACTTCGGCCCCTGAACTCCAGGCCATCATCGCCGCCGCGAGCCGGCCGCCGCCCGAGCTCGATTGGGATGACATGGCCCTGGCTAATCCGAGCGTGCTCGATCCGGCCGGCTGGGCCGCCGCTTCCTAAACCCCTAGCGTCCAACGATTTGTACGCGGCGACTTGACGACCGCCGTCGGCGTCCCTAGAGCGCTGGTCGCCAAGGTGCGCGCGGTGTCGATCTCAGAAAGCGTCATAACTTTCTGAATTGGAGCTTCATTTCCCCGTTCTGCCAGGGACGGGCCAAGGCCGGGGCTCAACGCCGAGCGCAGTGGCGCAGCCTATGGTGGAATTTGATGCGGCGCCTGCTCGCCCTGACCTTGTCGGCGACGATTCTATGCCCCTCGCTCAGCTGGGCGGCGCAGGCGGAGGCACCGGCCCCCCAAGCGCCCGCACCGGCGTCGCCGCCCGACAAGCCGCGAAGCGAGCCCGCGCAAAGCGCGACGTCACTGGTCGAACCGTCCCACCTTGAGCCGTACCGCCAAGAGCCCCTCCACGTCGAACCGCCGAAGGCCGATCCTGAACTGGCGCGCGCCAACGCCGACATGCTCGCCGTCTATCGCGCGACCTCGGCGGCGGTGTTTGGTGACGCCCAGGCTGACCTTTGGGAAAGTCAGCGGCTGTGGACCCGCTACGCTGATGAGATGTGCCAGTACGCCCAGGACCTGACGACGCGCAGTCCCAGGATCGAGCGTCATGAGACCCAGTCCCAGTGCCTCACCCGCGCGGCGAGCGCTCGGGAGGCGGAACTCAAAGCCGCGCTGCAAACGGTGGGCCCTTGGACCTTTCTGCGGATCACGGATCACCGGGTTCACCCGCCGCATCCGGGGCGCGGCGACGCCTTGGTGCCTGAAGCAATCACGCGCGTCCAACTCGCCAGGCCGGAGACGGACGCGGGGCGCCGATGGAATCTGGCCGTGGCCCGGCAGTTGGAGTTGGTGGTCAATGCGGCGTACGATCAGGCCGACAGTGAAGTTGCGCCGAGCGGCGAGGGGCGCGACATCGCCTTGAGCGCCGGGGTCGATGTGGCGGCGGTCACCGCCGACCTGATCGATGTCAGCGTTCACGCCACCGCCGATCCGGTTGGTCCGCCGGCGCCGCGAACCAGCGCGCGGGGGCTGATCTGGTCTATGCGGCTGGGTCGGCCGATAGAGGACAGCGATCTGTTCGATCCGCGCGAGCGGTGGAGGCCGTCCCTGGCCCAGATGGCCGCGGATCGCCTGGCTCCCGACGCGCCGGCCGGCGCCTCCGCCGCGACTGTGCTGGCGGTCGCGCCCCTGGCCGCAGACCCGACACGCTGGACCCTGACGCCAGCGGGCTTGCAGATTGATTTGCACACCCCCGCCGCCACGGCCGGCTCGGGCGCGGCGCTGGTGCCTTGGTCCCTGCTCAGCCCCTATCTGAAGCGGCCCTGGTTTGTGAACCCGTCGAGCCTGGTTGAGCCCATCCGAGGCTGAGGCTTCGCGCCGTCAGTCGGGGTCCTCCACCATGCGCCGGCCGCTGACCTCGGCGCCGGCGTTCCGGGGCAGAGGCAGGTAGAAGATCAGACCCAGCAGTGTCACCAAGCCGACCACCACGAAGGCTGGGCTGATGTCCTGGGCGGTCAGGCGCGTGGAATGGTGCGCGGACTTGATGGTGGCCAGCAGCAGGGCGGCCAGGCCGATGCCGAAGCTCTGCGATAGCTGCTGAACCATCGACGACAGGCTGCTTGCCCGGCTCATCCGACTGTGATCGACGTCGGCGAAGGCCAGGCTGTTGAGGGCGGTGAACTGCAGCGAGCGAAAGAAGCCGCCGGCCAGCAGGGCTGCGACCATCAGCAGATAGGGGGTCTGGGCGCGAAACAGCGCATAGCTGACGAAGGTCGCGGCGGTGATCAGGCTGTTGACCACCAGCACGGTCTTGAAGCCGAAGCGGCGCAGGATCGGGCCGGCCGTGGTCTTCATGATCAGGGCGGCGGCGGCGCTGGTGAAGGTGATCAGGCCCGAGGCCAGGGCGTTGAGCCCAAAGCCAAGCTGCAGCAGCAAGGCCAGCAGGAACGGCGAGGCGCCCATGGCCATCCGGATCGAGGCGCCGCCGATCAGCGAGGCGGTGAAGGTCGGGATACGAAACAGCGACAGGTCGAGGATCGCATGCGGCGTGCGGCGGGCGTGCAATCCGAACAGGCTCAGACACAGGACGCCGCCGACCAGCAGACCGAGCACCAGGCCAAGCGGCAGGGCGCCGCGGCCGACGTTCTCGAAACCGTAGACGAGGCCCGCCAGGCCCAGGCCTGTGAGCACGAAGCCCCGCCAGTCCAGGGGCGTGCGGACCGGCTCGCGCACGTCGGTGATGAACAGGCTGATCAGCACCACGCCCAACACGCCCATCGGCACGTTGATCAGGAAGATCCAGCGCCAGCTCCAATAGGTGACCATGAAGCCGCCGACCAAGGGCCCCAGCACCGGCCCCAGCATCGCCGGCATGGTCAGGTAGGCGGTGGCCCGCACCAGATCCGATTTCGGCGTGGAGCGCAGCAGCACCAGCCGGCCGACCGGGGTCATCATCGCCCCGGCCACACCTTGCGCGAAGCGGGCGGCGATCAGCTCTGGCAGGCTCTGAGAGACGCCGCAGAGCAGGGAGCTGACCGCGAAGCCGACGATGGCGATGCGGAACACCAGCTTGGCGCCGAACCGGTCGGCCAGCCAGCCGCTGATCGGCAGGAACACGGCGGTGGCCAACAGGTAAACGGTGATCGCGAGGTTGAGGGTCAGCACGTCCTGATGCAGGGCCCGGGCCATGGTCGGCAGGGCGTTGGTGATCACCGTGGAATCGAGCGTCTGCATGAACAGGGCGCTGCCGATGATCAGCGGCGCAGCCACGCCGAGGCGGGTCGGGCTCGCCGTGGGTGTCAGGTCGGCGGACGCTGCGGCGAGCGGGGTAGGGGACATCCGGTTCACGACCGCTCCCCCGCAATCTCGGACAGGGCCCCGATGGCGCCGGCGAGCGCCTCGCGGTCCTTGGGCGCTAGGCCGGCCAATTTCTGCGCCAGCCAGTCGTTGCGCCGCTGGCGCACCGCCTCGCAGGCGGCCTTTCCCGCGGCGGTGATCTCCAGCCCAACCCGGCGACGATCCTGCGGGTCCGGCGCGGCCCGGTCGATATAGCCGGCGGCCTCCAGGCGCTTGACGTGGGCGCTCATCGCCGGACGGGACATCTGCTCGCGATCGGCCAACTCCGACAGACCGATCCCGGGATGGGCGTTGATCGTGCCAAGCAGCATGACCTCGATGGCCGACAGACCCAGGGACTGAGACTGCCGCCGCAGTTGGCGGCTCAGGCGCAGCAGCGCCGGGCGCAGAGCCTCGGCGAGGGCGATGGTGGCTGAATCGGGCATGATAGATAGTTAGGCGACATAACTATCTGGCGCAAGGGGCCGCGCAGCGGGGAGTTGAGGCGTGCGACCGGCCCCGCTACTTGCAGGCCAATTGCAGGCGCGCTTTGCATTACTCCGCCGGCGCACCGGCCTCCGGCGCTTCGCGCGGGGTGACCAAGCGGCCCAGGCGCGGCGTCAACCAGTGCTCGAAATCGTCGATCAGTTCGTAGACCACAGGCACCATCACCAGGGACAGGATGGTCGAGGTGATCAGACCGCCGATCACCGCCACCGCCATCGGCTGACGAAATTCCGAGCCCTTGCCCAGGGCCAGGGCGGTGGGCAGCATGCCGGCGGCCATGGCCACGGTGGTCATCACGATCGGCCGGGCCCGCTCGTAGCAGGCCTCCATGATCGCCTCGCGCTGGGGAACCCCCGCCCGTTCGCGCTCGATCGCATATTCGACCAGCAGGATCGAGTTCTTCGCCGCCAGTCCCAGCAGCATCAACAGGCCGATCAGCGACGGCAGGCTGACCGACTTGCCCATGGCCAGCAGGCCCAGGAAGGCGCCGCCCATGGCCAGCGGCAGGGCCGATAGGATGGTCACCGGCTTGAAGAAGCTGCGGAACAGCAGCACCAGCACGCCGTAGATCATGCTGACCCCGGCCAGGAAGGCCAGTCCAAGCTGGCCAAACAGCTCGGCGAACTGTTCCGCCTGGCCGAGGTTCTCCTGGCGCACGCCATCGGGCAGGTGCTTCATGATCGGCAGGGCGTTTACTTCCTTCAGACCCTGGCCCAGCTGAGCCCCGCCGGCCAGGTCGGCGTCGATGGCCACGAACCGGCGGCGATTGTAGCGATAGATCTCCGCCGGGCCTGACTGGAAGTCCACGTCGGCGACATTGGACAAGACCGTGGTCCCGCCCCCGGCGGTGGGGACCTGCAGATTGCGGATCACGTCGATGTCGGAACGATCGGCGGCGGGCAGGCGGATGCGGACCGGGATCCGTCGTTCGCCGTCAGTCATCTTGGCCACGTTGCCGTCGATGTCGCCGACCGAGGCGATACGGGCGATGTCAGCCAGGGTCTGGGCGTTGACCCCCAGGCGGGCCGCCTCATCCAGCTTGGGTCGGATGGCGATCTCCGGGCCGATCGGCGTGTGATCGGGGCGCGGATCGGCGATGGTCTTCAACCCCTGCATCTCGCGCTCGAGCTCCTCGCCGGCGCGGTCGAGCGCGGCGCCGTCTTCGCCGGACAGCACGACCTGCACCGCCGAAGAACCCCATCCGCCAGCCTGGAACGACACCCTCGCATCGGGAATCGAGCGCAGCGAATCGCGCACCCGGTCCTCAATCTGGGTGACCGTAGCCTGGCGCTTGTCCTTGAGCACCACGATGGCGGTGCCGCTGGACAGGCTGTCGGGGCCGGCGCCGCCCAGGCTGCTGGAGGCGCTATGGCCGACCTCGCTGAACACGGTCTCGGTCTCGGGCATGGCGCGCAGCAGATTGGTGGCCTGCGTCGATATCCGGTCCATCTCCGCGGCCGTGGCGCCGGGCGGTCCTTCCAGACCGACATAGATGAAGTCCGGATTGTCGGGCGGCTGCACTCCGGTCGGCAGCAGGGCGGTCAGGGCGATGGAGGCGATGAAGATGGCCACCCCGATGGCGATGGTGGCCCAGCGATGCGACAGGCACCAGCCCAGGGCGCCGGCGTAGAACCGGTTCATCGGCCGGCGCGGATGCGGATCCTTGGCCGGCTTGAGGAAATAGGCGGCCAGCAGCGGGGTCAGCAGCCGGGCGACCAGCAGGGAGAACAATACGGCCACCGAGACGGTGATGCCGAACTCCTTGAAGAACTGGCCGGGGATCGAGCCCATGAACGACACCGGCGCGAACACCACCACCACCGCCGCGGTGGTCGCCACCACGGCCAGGCCGATCTGGTCGGCGCCCTCCATCGAGGCGCGGTAGGGCCGCGCCCCGGCCAGCACCCGCTTTTGGATATTCTCGATCTCGACGATGGCGTCATCGACCAGGATGCCGATCACCAGGGTCAGGCCCAGAAGGGTGACCACGTTCAGGCTGAACCCCAGAATCTGCATGACCAGGAAGGTGGGGATCAGCGCCACCGGCATGGCGATGGCGGTGATCATGGTCGAGCGCCAGTCGCGTAGAAATAGCCAGACCACAAACGCGGCCAGCACCATGCCTTCGATCAGGGTGCGTAGCGTGGCGGCGTAGCTGAGCCGGGTGTCGTCCACGGTCGAGACGATCTTGGTGAAGGTCACCTCTGGATGGGCGGCCTCCAGCTTGGCGATCGCGACCTTGACCCGGTCCTCGACCTGCACGTCGCTGGAGGCCTGGGTCTTCATCACCTCGAAGCCGATCGCCGGCTTGTTGTTCAGACGGGCGAAGCTGCGTGTCTCAGCCTCGCCGTCGCCGATGTCGGCGACATCGGATAGACGAACGAATCGGCCGCCGGCGGTGGGGATGCTCAGATTGCGAAGGGCCTCGACATTGGTCGCGGCGCCGAGCACCCGCACGGCCTGTTCGCGCCCGCCGACGCTGACCCGACCACCGGGCGCGTCCACATCGAAATCGGCCAGGGCGGTGTTCAGGGCCGGCGCGGTGACCCCTTGGGCCGCCATCCGGTCCGGGTCCATGATGACGTTGATTTCGCGATCGACGCCGCCGACCCGGGCGATCTGGGCCACGCCCTGCTCGCCCTGCAGCGTGCGCGCCACAGTGTCGTCGACGAACCAGGACAGCTTGGCTGGTGACAGGGTTGGAGCCGCCACCGCATAGGTGATGATCGGGGCGTCATCGATCTCAGAGCGGCTGACGTCGGGGGGGTCGATCTCGCGCGGCAGGACGGCGCGGGTCTCGTCGACCTTCTGGCGGACCTCGTCGGTGACCTTTTGCAGGTCTTCGCCAAGCTCGAAGTCGATCACCGTCGTCGAGGCGCCCTGGCTGACGATCGATTCCATGGCGTGGACATTGGGGATGCCAGCCATGGCGTCTTCGATCGGACGGGTGACCTGGGTCTCGAGCTCCGCCGGCGCCGCGCCGTTTTGGGTGATGGTCACCACCACCTCGGGCAGGGTGACGTTGGGAAACTGCTTCACCGGCAAGGCGTGATAGGCCATCAGCCCGGCCAGCACCGCGGCGGTGAACAACAGGGCCACCGGGATCGGGTTTTTGATCCCCCAGGTCGATACCCGCAGCTGAGCCATCAGCGCGCGCTCGGGCTCGGGATGATCTTGTCGCCGGGCAGCACGAAGCTGGCGGCGGCCTGCAGCACCCGAGCCCCGATCGGCGGACCCTGAACCAGCGCGACATAGCCGCCGGCGTGGGCGCCGGTCTTGACCGGGGCCTCGCTGACCCGATCATCGTCCCCTACCACCATCACCGAAGCGCCGTCAGCGTCATAGCGGATGGCGGTCTCTGGCACGGATGGCGCCGGGCGGCCGCCGGCCGCGAACACCGCGCTGGCGAAGCCGCCCGGACGCAGGTCGTCGCGGACCGGCAGGCGGACCAGCACCTTGCCCAGCTTGGTGTTGGCGTCGATGTCGGGCTGGATCAGCCGCACGGCGCCGGCGAGGGTGGTCCCGTCGGACAGGGTGACCTGAACCGGATCCCCAACGCGAACCCCGCTCAGGGCGGCCTCGGGCGTGTCGGCGCTCAGCTCGACCAGGCTGTCGCGCGCCATGCGAAACATCGGCGTCGACCCTTGCGCGGCGATGTCGCCGGGGCGCACGTCGCGCTCCAGCACCAGACCGGCCACCGGCGCACGGATCACCATGCGTGCGTCGCGCACCTTCAGGTCGCTCAGCTGGGCCTGCTGGGCGGCCAGGGCGGCCTTGGCGCCCCGGGCTTGAAAGCGGCGTTGGTCCATCTGTTCGACCGACAGCACCCCTTGGCCCTCCAGCCCTTCGATCCGTTGGGCCTGTTCGGCGGCCTGGTCGGCGGCGACCTGTTGCTGCGCCACCAGGGCGACGGTCTGATCGATTTGGGCGCGCAGCAGCGAGTCGTCGAGCAGGGCCAGGGGTTGGCCCTTGGCTACGCGCGCGCCAGCCTCAACGAGCACCTTGGCGACCGGATAGCCGGTGATCTGGGGATAGACCGCCGCCTCCTCGCGCGAGACCAAGAGGCCCGAGGCTGTCAGCCCGCCGGCGAGGGAGCGGGCGGTGACGGTGGTCACGCTGACCGTGCGGGCGGGGACGGCCGCGGCCGGCGGCGCATGGCGGGCGCAGGCGCCGAGCGACAGGGCGCTCGCCAGGATGGCCAGGCCGGCCACGGACGACAACAGCAAAGGGCGGGATCGGGGGGGCATGGGGCTCACGGTCATCGACGGGCCTGGGTGATCGGGGCGGGCGGCGGCGACCAGCCCCCGCCGAGGGCCTTGAAGGCCTGGACCGAGCGCCGCAGCGCCTGGATCTGGGCCGCGGTCAGGGCGGTGCGGGCTGAGCGCCAAGTCTGTTCGGCGGTCAGCACGCTGGTCAGGTCCTGCAGGCCGGCGCCATAGCCGAGTTGAGCCGAATGTAGGGCCGAGCGGGCCTGGGCCTCGCCAAGCGTCAGCAGCCTGACCCGCGCCTCGTCTGAGGCAAGCTCGACCAGGGCGTTTTCGGCCTCGGCATAGGCGGTCTGCACCGTCTTCTGATAGGCGATCGCCGCCTGATCGGCGCGGGCCCCTTGGGCGCGGATTTGCGATTTCAGCCGCGGCAAGTCGAGGATCGGCTGGGCCAGGCCGACGCCGATCGACCAAAGATCGGTGGTCGTCGCCGCGCCCAGCTCGACATTCGAGCTCAGGCCGACCCCAGGCTGCAGGGTGAAGGTCGGAAACAGGGCCAGTTCGTCGAGTTTGAGCTGGCCGCTGGCCGAGATCAGTTGGGCGGCGGCCTCGCGCACGTCCGGCCGCCCGGCCAGCAGCGCGCCGGGCACGCTCGCCGGAACCGGCGGCGGGGTTCCGGCGCTGGGCGGGGTGGGCAGGCTGTCCAGCGGATCGACGCCGCGGCCGACAAGCACCAGCAGGGTGCGGCGGGCCGCGTGCAGTTGGCTCTGCAGATCCTCAACCTGCGCCTTCGCCTGAGCGACCAGCGAAGCGGCCTGTTCGGCGTCGCCCCGCGCGCCAAGGCCATGGACGTATTTGGCCGAAGCGACGTCGGACAGCTGGCCTTGCAAACGCGCGGTCTCGCGGGCGTCGTCCAGCTGGATGGCCAGGCCCCGGGCCAGGAACAGCGAATCGGCGACATTGGCCGCGAGACTGGTGCGCGACGCCTCGTAGTCGAATCGGGCGGCGGCCAGGTCGGCGTTGGCCTTGCGCCGAGCGGCGCGGCGGCGGCCGAACAGATCAAGTTCCCAGCTGACGTCGAAATTGGCCCCATAGGTGTCGATGGGGGTGGTGGTGATCAGGTTGACCGCATGGCCGCCGAAGTCAACGGTTCCGGCGCCGCTGACCACGCCGGTCTGGCTGCGGGCGGCGCTGGCTGATAGTCCGCCTTGGGGATTGTAGGCGTCCAGCGCCGATGAGCGCACCGCGAGGGCCTCGGCCAGCCGCGCCTGGGCGCTGAGCGCATCCGGCGCGCGGCTGAGAGCCTCTTCGACCAGGCCTTGCAGCTGAGGATCGTCATAGAGCGCCCACCACTGCGCCAGCCGCTGATCGTCTGAAACCGGCGCGGCGGGCGCGTCATAGGCCGCCGGCAGCGTGGTGTCGGCCACGCGCACCGCCGGGCCCAGAGCGCAGCTGCTGAGCGCAGGCATAGACAGCAGAACAATGATCCAGATCGGACGCATGACGCCTTAGTTGTAGGGCACTCGCCGCCCCGATCCCACTGATCGGTGCGCCCTCGCCCACGGCGTGGCCTGGCCCCTGCCTGGAGCTAGACGCACGCGACGAGCGTGGCTTGTTAAGCTTTGGTAACGTGCTCGCTGGGGGTATGATTTGCCGACGGGCGTGTCAATTGAGGCACGCACGTCCTGTCGCCGTGCAGCGCTGGTGACTTATTTCGCAGGCAGGACGCGCCGCAGATCGCAAAAGGGAGGCTTGCGGGTGGACAAGCGTGGATTGATTCGGATCGGTGTCGGCGGCTGGACCTTTGAGCCCTGGCGCGGGGTGTTCTATCCGGACGACCTGCCGCAGAAGCAGGAGCTGGCCTATGCCAGCCGCAAGCTGACGGCCATCGAAATCAACGCCACCTACTATGGCTCGCAGAAGCCTGAGACATTCCGCAAATGGGCGATCGAGACTCCTGACGACTTCGTCTTCACGCTCAAGGGCTCGCGTTTCGCCACCAATCGCCGCGACCTCAGCCAAGCGGCCGAATCGATCGACCGCTTCGTCGGCCAAGGAATCGACCAGCTGGGCGACAAGCTGGGACCGATCCTGTGGCAGTTCGCCAACACCAAGCGCTTCGATGAGGCTGATTTCACCGCCTTCCTGGAGCGACTGCCGGAAAAGCTTGATGGAAGGCGATTGCGCCACTGCGTCGAGGTGCGCCATCCCAGTTTCTGCGATTCCGCCTTCGCCGCCTTGCTGCGCCGTTTCGAGGTCCCTGTGGTTTTCGCCGATCACGCGGTCTATCCGGCGCTGGCCGATGTGACGGGTGATTTCGTCTATGCGCGGCTGCAGACCGGATCAGACGATGTCGAGACCGCCTATGGCGCCGCCGATCTGGACGCCTGGGCTCGACGGCTTAAGACTTGGGCCGAGGGCGGGCGGCCGGACGACCTGGCCTGCGCCGATCCGGATGATCGGCCGGCGACCAAACCGCGCGAGGTGTTCGCCTTCATCATCCATGAGGGCAAGGTCCGCGCGCCCGCCGGGGCGATGGCGCTGATCTCGCGGCTTGGCGGCCCGGCCTCCGAACATGGTTAGCGAGGGCTTAACCGGATCGGCGCCAGGCTTGCGCCCATGCGATCCGCGCGTCCGATCCTGTTATTGATCCTGGCTGTGGCCAGCCTTGCTGGCGCGCCCAGCGAGGCCGCCAGGCGGCTAACAGCCAAGGCGCCGGCCACGGCGATGGCCGGCGGTTTGAAGGGACCCGTCGGCCCTGGCGCCGGCGGGCTGCCGACCTCGATCTATTCACCGCTGCCGGCTGGGTTCGTCGCGCCGGCGTCGCCCGCCGCCGCAGGAGGGTCGGCGCCGCCCGCCCAGGTCGCTGTTGCGGGCCCGACCTTGCCAACCGGTCCGGCAGCGCCTGGCTCTGGCGCCGCCGCGCCGCCATCGGATCCGACCGATTGCCGGCTGGCCTGCGCCCGCAGCTACTATTTCTGCCTGGCCGGCGCCGATCCGACCGACTGCCCCCGCAGCTGGACCCAGTGCCTGGCCGATTGCGGCAAGCCCGCGCCGCCCGGGGCGACCCCGCCCTGACCCGCCAGCGGTTCTTCGCCAGGGCCGCGACACCTATCTATTGAGCGACCTCGCGGCGGAGCACCCAAGACCCATGGCCGACCTGACCGTACAGCGGATGCTGATCAAGGCGCTGCTGTCTTCGCCCGCGCCGATGCTGCGACGGATGGGCGGCGGCGGGGCCGTCACGCTCGGCGGACGGACCCTCGATCCGCGCATCCAGCTGCTCGCTCGCCTTGCGAGCCAATTTCCGCCGATCGACAGCCTGGGCGTCGAGGCGGCGCGCAAGAGCACAGCCGACGCGGCCGTCCTGCTCGGCGACCGTCGGGGGCGGGGGGTCCGCATCGAGAACCTGTCAATCGAGGGCCCGCGCGGACCAATTGGTCTACGCGCCTACCGGCCGGCGAAGCAAAACCCCGCCGCGCCCCTGCTGGTGTTCGCCCACGGCGGGGGTGGGGTGCTCGGCGATTTGGATATTGACGACGGCCTGTGCCGCATCCTGGCGCGCGGCGCACGCGGCGCGGTTTTCTCCATCGACTATCGGCTGGCGCCCGAGCATCCGTTTCCCGCCGGGCTGGAAGATGTGCTGGCCGCGTGGCGCTGGGCGCGCGAGAACACGACCCGCTTCGGCGCGCCAGCGGGTCGCTTGGCGATCGGCGGGGATTCGATGGGCGCCAACCTCGCCGCCGTGGTCGCGCAAGAGTTGAAGCGCCAGGGCGAGCCTCAGCCGGTGCTGCAGCTGTTGATCTATCCCGCGGTCGACATGGTCTGCGACCTGCCGTCGATGACCACCTATGCTGACGCCTATCCGCTCAACCGGCGGGCCATGGACTATTTCCTGCGTCAATATCTCGCCGCCGGCGCCGATCCGACCGATCCCCGCTGCTCGCCGGGCCGCTCAGCGGATCTGTCGGGCCTAGCCCCGGCCTTGATCGCCACCGCCGGATTTGATCCCCTGGTCGACCAGGGCGAGGCATACGCTCGCAAGCTGACCGCGGCGGGCGTGTCGACGACGCACAGGCGCTACGACACCCTTCCGCATGGCTTCGCCACCTTCGCCGGTATGGTCCCGGCGGCGGCCGCCGCCTGCCGAGAAATCGCCGCCCTGGTGCGGACGGCGTTCGAGGGGCCGCCGAGCGGCGGCCTCTGACGCCGCTTGGTCTTGGTCAGTCTATCGGTCGCCAGAACCCGACCTTGGCCCGGGTCTCCTCAAGGATCGGCTCGGCCACCGCCCGGGCGCGCGCGGCGCCGGCGCTAAGGATGCGATCGAGCTCGGCGGGGTCGGACAATAGACGCCGCATCTCAGCGCCGATCGGGGCGATCGTCTCGACCATTAATTCGGCCAGGGCCGGTTTGAACTGGCCGAACCCCTGGCCGGCGAAGCGGGCCAACACCTGCGCCTTGGTCTCGCCGGATAGGGCGCCGAAAATGCCGACCAGATTATCGGCCTCCGGGCGCGCCTTCAACGCCTCAAGATTGTCAGGCAGGGGCTCGGGATCGGTGCGCGCCTTGCGGACCTTGGAGTCGATCACGTCCTTGGGGTCGAGCAGATTGATCCTCGAATTGTCCGACGGATCGGACTTGGACATCTTGGCCTGACCGTCGCGCAGCGACATCACTCGCGCGCCAGGCCCCTCGATCAGCGGTTCGGTGAGCGGGAAAAAGCCGGGGGCGTCGAAGTCGTTGTTGAACTTCTGGGCGATGTCGCGGGTCAGCTCCAGGTGCTGCTTCTGGTCCTCGCCCACCGGCACATGGGTGGCCTTATAGATCAGGATGTCGGCGGCCTGCAGCACCGGATAGGTGTAGAGGCCGACGCTGGCCCGCTCCTTGTGCTGGCCGCTCTTCTCCTTGAACTGGGTCATCCGGTCGAGCCAGCCCAGCCTGGCCACGCAGTTGAAGATCCAGCCTAGCTCGACATGGGCGCGCACCGCCGACTGCGGGAAGATCGCCGCCCGCGCCGGATCGAGGCCGGAGGCGATATAGGCCGCGGCGATCTCGCGAGTCTGGTCCGCCAGCTTGGCAGGGTCCTGCCAGACGGTGATCGCGTGCTGGTCGGCGACGAAGATGAAGCAGTCCGTCTTGTGCTGCAGATCGACAAATTTTTTCAGCGCGCCCAGATAGTTGCCCAGGTGCAGGGCGCCGGAGGGCTGCACGCCGGAAAGAACGCGGACGGGGCCGGCATAGGCGGCGGGGGCTTTATCGGTCATGGCTGACTCGGGCGATGAAGGGGCAGGGATGGGCGCAGGCGCCCACGGCGGCTCAGTCGCGTCCGGCGCGCCATCGTCTGCTGAGACTGTCGACCCTGATCATGTTGGGGGCTTAGCCCGGTGGGGCGTTTAGGGCAAGAGTAGGCCTAGCCCCCGCGCCGCAGCGCCTTGCGTAGCTCATCGCGGCTGATTCCGCCGACGCCGATCAGTAGCACTGGATAGATCAGGGCGGCGGCCAGGGTGGTGAAGGCCACGGCCAGCTCCTTGGCGCGGATGGCCCGCCCGATATGGACGCCGTGGAAAAGGCCCTCGATCGCCGGCCGATAATGCGACGCGCCCGCCAGCAGCGCGCCGAGCAGCAGGCTAGCCAGCAGGCCCCGGCCCAGCCGTGACCAGGCCGCGACGCTTGGCCAATAGGCGCCGCGCCGCGCCAGGGTCACCAACATCAACAAGACATTAACCCAGGAGGCAAGGCTGGTGGCCGCGGCGATCCCGGCCACCCCGACCAGATGAAACAGCACGATCCCGGCGATGACATTGACCACCACCGAGACGATGGCGAAGTTCATCGGGGTCTTGGTGTCCTGCCGGGCGAAGAAGGCGCGCGACAACAACGGAGCCAGCACGAAGGCCGGGACGCCCCAGCCATATTGTTGCAGGGCCGAGGCGGTCTTGAGGGCGTCGACCACATGGAACTCGCCTCGGGTATAGAGGCCGTCGGTGAGAAAAAACGGCATGGCGATCATCGCCGCCGCCGCCGGCAAGGTCAGGGCCATGGAGAAGGTCAGGGCCTCGTCCATCGCCGAGCGCGCCCCGTTCTGGTCGCCGGCGTGCACCGCCCGCGACAGCCGCGGCAGCAGGGCCACGCCGATGGCCACCCCGACCAGGCCCTGGGGCAGCAGATAGAGCCGGTCGCAAACCGCCAGCCAGGTGCGCGCGCCATTGATCGCCGAGACCAGGAATTGCGAAACGAACACATTGATCTGGCTGACGCTGGCGGCGAAGGCCCCCGGCAGGGCCAGGGCGATCAGCTGGCGGATCTCAGGGGTGAAGCGCGGCAGGCGCCAGTCGACGTTCGCCCCCGACTTTCGCACCCCCCACCAGAGCAGACCGGCCTGGGTGATCCCGGCGGCGACCACCCCGATCGAGGCCGCCACAGCCGCATCATGCGGGGTGTGCGTCGGCAGGACGGCGATCAGGGTCCAGATATTGAGAAGGATCGGCGCCGCCGCCGACAGGATGAAGCGGTTGCGGGCGTTCAGCACCCCCGACAGGTGGGCGTAGATGGCCATGCACGGCAGATAGGGCATGGTGATCATGGTCAGGGTGATGGTCAGCTGGGTCTTGCCGGGGATATTGGCGAAATGCGGTGAATAGGCCGCGATGATCCACGGCATGGTCAGTTCGGCGACCACCGTCAGGGCCACGGTCATGGCCAGCAGGGCGGCCATGGCGTCGGCCGCGAGCACGTCGGCGACCTCTTCGCCGTCCCTCTCCAGGGCCTTGGCGTAGGCCGGCACGAAGGCGGCGGCGAAGGCGCCCTCGGCGAAGATGCGGCGGAACAGGTTGGGGAAGGCGAAGGCGGTGGTATAGGCGTCGGCGACGAAGGTGGCGCTGGCTCCCATGTAGTAGGTGACCACCAGGTCGCGGGCGAAGCCCATCACCCGGCTGACCAGGGTCAGGCTGGAATAGACCATCGACGATCGGATCATCCCGGACCGCGCCGAACGGGTGGGCTTTACGGCGATGTCGGCGGCGGGCTCGGTCACCGCGCGGCGGTACGATGCGCTGGGGACCCGGTCAAGACACGCTGGGTGTGCAAAAGCGGGCTACCGCGCGAAGCTCGCCCGCGCGCGCGACAGTTTCGGCCGCCCCGCCGCCAGTTCGCCGGGGTCATAGTCGAGCACCTCGATCAGCGCCGCCTTCAAGGCCGCCAGGGTCTTGGCGTCGGCCAGCTTCTCGCCCCTGGCGTCGCCGACATAGAAGACGTCCACCGCCCGTTCGCCATAGTTATCGACATGGGCCGAGACGATGGTCAGGCCGCTCTTGGCCAGGGTGCGGGCGAGGTCGGCCAACAGACCGGGGCGGTCTCGGCCGGAGACCTCGATCACGCTCGCTTCGTCGGAGGCGTCATTGTCGACGGTCACGGTAGGGGTGATGGCGAAGGCGGCGGCGCGGCCAAGGTCGGGGGCGCGACGAGCCTCGAAACTGACCACCTCGCCCCGCGCCGCAGCCTCCAAGGCCTCGATCAGCCGCTCCAGCCCGCGCGGATTTTCCACCCCATAGGCGAAGCCGGCGGCGTCCTGGACGAAGAACACGTCCAGCGCTTCGGCCCCCGGCACGGTGAAGCCACGGGCGCCGACCACATTGGCCCCGAAGCCGGCGATCACCGCCGCCAGGTCGGCGAACAGGCCGCGGCGGTCGCGGGCGCTGATGATGATCTCGGCGGCGTTGCGATCCGGCTGTAGCCGCGCCTCCGCCGCCGCCCCTCCCTTGGTGTGGGCCCGGCGGGCCAGGGCCGCGTGGGCCGCGTGATCGGTGGCGTCAAAGCCGGTGAAATAGGCGTCCTCCATGGCCTTCGCCCAGTCGGCCGCAGCCGGGTCGGCCGCGGTCAGAGCGGCGCGCGCCTGCTCGGCCGCCGCATGCAGGTGACGGGCGAAGGTCGCCGCCGGGTCGCCGCCGCGACCGCCGCGGAAGATGGCCTCGGTGGCCCCGAACAGCTCGCGCAGCAACTGGCCTTTCCAGCCGTTCCATACCCCTGGTCCCACCGCCCGAATGTCGGCGACGGTCAGCACCAGCAGCAGGCGCAGCCGCTCAGGATTTTCGACAATGCGGGCGAAGGCCGAGACCGTGCGCGGGTCGGTGATGTCGCGTTTCTGAGCATAGTCGCTCATCACCAGGTGATGTTCGACCAGCCACGCGACCAGATCGATTCGTTCACGCTCCAGACCCATACGCTCGCAGGCCGAGCGCGCGGCCCGTGCGCCGGCCTTTTCCTGGCCGCCGACCCCGCCCTTTCCGGTGTCATGCAGCAGCATGGCCAGGAACAGAGCCTCGCGATCCTCGATCAACGGGAAGGTCGACACCGCCAGCGGATGGTCGATCGACAGATCGCCATGGGCGATGTCAGCGATGACGCCTACGGCTTTGAGGGTATGCTCATCGACGGTGTAGGAGTGGTACATGTTGAACTGCATCTGGGCGACGATGTGCCCGAATTCCGGGAGATAGCGGCCGAGCACGCCGCTCTCGTTCATCAGGGTCAGGGTGGCGAAGGTGCGTTTGCCGCGGGCCAACACGTCAAGAAAGATCTTGGCCGCCTCCGGATCGCGCCGCACCTTGGAGGTGATCAGGGGCAGGGACCGGGTCACCGCGGTGAAGGCGTCCGGGTGCAGGTCGAGATTTCGGCGGTCGGCGAGCACGAACAGCCGCAAGATGTTCAGCGGATCACGCTCGAAGGTCTGCACGCCATCAACGGTCAGCCGGCCGCCGTCCTCAGCGAAGCCTGGCACGTCCAGCGGGTTGCGGCCGGGCCGCCGGCCGCGCAGGAAGCGCGATAGGCCCTGCGGCTTTTTCTTGGCTTCTTCGGCTTCGAGCTTGGCGCAGAATTCGCGGGTCAGCACCCCGACCTCGCGGGCGATCAGGAAATAACGGCGCATGAATCGCTCGACCGCGGGGGTGTTATCGCCGTCCTTGCGCGGGCGGTCGTGATAGCCCATCCGCCGGGCGATCTCCGGCTGCAGGTCGAAGGTCAGCCGCTCCTCCGGCCGGCCGGTGACGAAGTGCAGTTGGCAGCGCACCGCCCACAGGAAGTCGAAGGCCCGGATGAAGGCGCGCACCTCGCGGCGGTCGAACATCTCCAGGCTCAGGGCCTGATCCTGGCTGTCCATCGGATGCAGGTACTGGGCGATCCAGAACAGGGTGTTCAGATCCCGGAGGCCGCCCTTGCCCTCTTTGAGATTGGGTTCGACCAGGTAGCGCGAAGCGCCGGCGCGGGCGTGACGGGCGTCGCGCTCCTTCAGCTTGGCGACGACGAACTCCTCGCCGGTGCCGCGGATCACCTCCTCGCGGAAGCGGACCTTCAGGTCCGCCGCCAGGGTCTCATCCCCGATCAGTCGGCGCGATTCCAGGATCGAGGTGCGGATGGTGAAGTCCTCGCGGCTCAGCCGCACGCATTCCTCGACCGTGCGCGAGGCGTGGCCGACCTTGAAGCCCAGGTCCCACAGCGCATACAGCATGAACTCGATCACGCTTTCGGCGTGTGCGGTCTGCTTGTAGGGGCGCAGGAACAGCAGATCGAGGTCCGAAAACGGCGCCAGGGTGCGCCGGCCATAGCCGCCCACCGCCATCAGGCACAGCCGCTCGCCCTCGGTCGGATTGCGGGCGCGGAACACGTGCACGGTGGTGAAGTCATAGAGGGCGGTGACCACTTCGTCGGTGACGCTGGACAACAGCCGCGCGGTCTCAATGCCGCCGCCGCCGTTCTCCAACCGCTCCTTGGCGATCATCCGACCGCGGAACAGCGCCTGGCGCAACACCTCCAACGCCGCGCGACGTTGCTCGGCGGCGTCGCCCGGTGCAGAGAAGGCGGCCGAGGTCAACTGGGCGCGGAGTTTGACTCCGTCGACGACGTGTTCGATTCGGGTGGGGCGCAGGCGTGGGGGCATGGAGGGTATATAGCGAGAGAGTCGCAACTTGTCCGGTGGGACGTTTGGGCGGGGCGAGGGCTGGGCGGAGACCCTCACGATTGAGCGGGTCCGGACTTGTCTTGATTTGTTCTGCACCTGGCGTGGAATCTCAGGAATCTCCTCGCATCAGAAGCCACCCCTCGGCTTTGGCCATGAAGCAGAGGATCGTCGTTGCTGGTTGAACGCATTTACAAGCAATGGCGTCGTCGCGAGCTCACGGCGCCTTTCCATAGGGTCGTGCCCTTCAAGGCGACCAGGCTTGTGCTGGGCCCCGAGACATTTCTCGCCCCTGTTGACCCGCTGTCGGGTCTCTCCCGCAAGGCTGAGATCGAAACGCGGTTGTTGGCGCTTCTGTCTGTCGCGTACCGGCGACCGATCAACGCCGTCGTGCTTCAACACGTTTGTAGGGCCTGATTTCCTACCTGTCCGCCCCTCTGGCCCAAGGTTTCGTTCCTCCGCTTGATATTCAAACAGAGCGAACGGCCGACGGCGGGCTGTTCATGATCACCACGAGGGAGCGGTTCGATCCGAAAGACGCTGAGCAGTTGGCACGGTCGAGATTGATCTCCGAGATCATGATCGAACGGCTCTGTTCAACCGATCGCGTCAACCCCCGTAACGTCGTTGCGGCGCTCTCGTTGACCGGTAAGGTCTGAGTTCGTTGGCCGCCAACGGTTAATCGCGGCCCAGCCACCCTTCAGACCCGATCCGCCTTAGGGAATATCGCCCAAGAATAGACCGCCGCCGCCACCGCTGGGCCCAGGGCCGAAAGCAGGATCGCCCCGAAGAGCACCTCGTTGATTGCGACCAACAGACTCGTCGCGACGAGCAGCAGACCCGCGACCACCATCAGCCGCCCGGCGAAGCGCTGAGTCTTGTCCCACACGGCGGAATCGGCCAGCGTCCAGGGCGTGCGGACGCCGAAAAACTCATTGCGCCGCACCTTGCCCAGCACATTGCCGAGGGCCACGAACAGGGCGCCTGTTGCGCCCGCGATTACTCGGGGCACATCCAGCGCCACGCCCGCGCTCTGAGCGGCGATCATCGCCTGGACGACCAGCATCACCGCCGCCACGCCGACCATGGCGACGCCCCGCGCCCCGCTGGCCTTGTCCAGCGCCGGGCCGAAACGCGATAGGCGCGGCAGGACAAGCAGCAGGGCGGCGAGAAGACCCGTGACCAGGGGCAGGAGCGCAAGGTTGAGCGCCAGCCCGGCGCCCTTGCGTGCGAAGCCATTGGCTTGACCGTGCAGGTCCCAATGGATGGCCACCACCGCGCCGTCAGGCAGGCGCGTATAGGCCCAGGCGCCGATCGCCGCCGAAAGAACCGTCAAGCCAAAGGTGATCAGCACATAGGGGGTGATTTTCATCGGTTTTCTCCGGGCGGGCGGGCGGCCCCGAGCTTAAAGCCGTCCATCAGGGCCAACAGCGCCTCTTCGAGCACCGAGACGTTGAGCCGATAGGTGATACTGGTTCCCGATTTCTCCGGATCCACCAGGCCGGCGGCCTTGAGCACGGCGAAATGGCCGGACAGGGTCGGTTTAGCCAGATCGAAATGGCTGGCGATCTCGCCGGCTGTCATCCCACGTTGACGCAGCAGCTGGAGGATGCGCCGGCGTGTGGGATCGGACAGGGCCTTGATCACATCGGACATGAACGCTTCGGTCTTTTGCTAATTACCGAAATAGTCCCGACCGGAAAGCCGGTCAAGGATTATTCGGCGGCCGCCGAAATAGGGCGGTTCGGCGGGAGGGTTATTCGCCGAGCATCGCCTCCCGAGCCGCCCGGCCCGCCCATCCCAACCCAATCTTCAGCGATCTGCCGACCCCATCTTCGAGGTCATGCCTTGCTCGGCTCGAGAGGCCAGACGGTCAATCTAGGCCAGGGATTTCCAAACGACCCGGCGACGATCAGGACGGCGGCGATGAAGACCACCCTGGTTGGAACATGCATGTAACGGCTTGTTTCATAATCCTACCCACCCGCGCTGATCGGCGCTATTGCCCGGATTAGCTGCAGCCAGCCATGCCTTACGCTAGGGCCATTGGAATACGAACCGGCTTTCACGGTCTTCGGCCAGCATTCATGCGCGTTCTGCCAGCATCATGTGTACGCTCAGGAAACCGGGGTGGGTCCGAGCCGATCCGTTTCGGCCTGGCGTCGGAGCGTTAAAAGCACCATGGACACTATCAATGTGGTGATCATGAAGTAAACACTCATCGCGATCGGAGCCCATCTGACCAAGTTTAAAAGGATCAGCGCTGCGAACAGGGAAAGGAACACTATAACGGCGAAACTGATATAGAAGATAATTTTTACCTGCACCTCCACCGCCCGTAGGCGGTACGCGGGCGTCTCGAGCGGCCACCTCTTCCTGCGATACAGCAGCCAATACAGGGTAATTGCGCTCAGGACGTAAGAAAACGTGACGTCGGCAAGAAGGATGTAGCCGAAATTTCCCGCGATCGGGTGCTGCTGGATATGGATCGCGAACGCGGCGAACAGGAAATAAGCCGCGACGGCGAATACAACGGTGAACGGTGAGACAATTTCAAATAGCCCACGACGCTGCAGACTGGCCGTCCGCTTAGCCTGCGGCGGCGCGCTGAGGAGCGCCTTCCCTTTGATCCGGGCGCCGATCAGCGAAGCAACAACAATTGGCGAAAACTGCGCCATGCTATAGCCGGTTAACAGGAGTATCACCGGAGCGATATCCCAATGTGGGCTCCGCATTTGGTTGAACAGATAGCCGAGCAGCGGTAGGCCAAGCAACGCGATGCCTGTGGTCACCACACGATATAGACTCAGAAATCGATCGAGGGATTTTCTGTCCAATCCCGGAAACTGCGCATCCGCTTTGGCGCGAACATATCGTGTGAACCAGATCGGTTGCAGCACTGAACCGACCAGTATCTGCAGCGTGAACGCGGCAAGGAATGTACAGGCTTCAATCATGACAGAGCCTCACTTTGCTGAAGGGCGCCGCCCGATCGCGGCGGTGAACGCGTTGCGGATTTCGGAATCGGTCACACCGGCCTCGCGCAGCTCGGCGACGGTTTGGGTGAGCTTGCTCAGGGTCCAGTCCTGAAGGTCGACCTCGCAGTTGGCCTGAGCGTCGGGGTGGACGAAGGTGCCGCGGTATCCCTTGGTTTCGATGATCGAATCCCGCTCCAGCAGCTTGTAGGCCTTAGCCACGGTCTTGCTGTTGAGCTCCAGATCGTTGGCCAGCTGGCGGATCGGCGGCAACGCGTCGCCCGCCTTCAGAGCGCCGGCCGCGACCGCGGCCTTGATCTGTTCGATCAGCTGCTGGAACTGCGGCACGGGATCGTCAATGTCGATGGTGACGTCCATCAAAGGAGCTGCCTATATGTACCATTTGATCCTAGGGTACAACTGGATCGCTGGAATTGCAAGCCCCACGATCGAGGGCTTTGCTTCAATGCGGTTTTCACTCATTGCCGCTTGCTAGGGCCGCCATGTCGCTTGGCGCCGACCAGCATAAGCCTAAGCCAATGATGGGGATGACCGCGTGCGGGACCGCGCTATAGTCTGCGCCCATGCCCAACCCGATCTTCGCCGACCTGCCGACCACCATCTTCGAGGTCATGTCCGCCCAGGCGCGCGAAACCGGGGCGATCAATCTGGGGCAGGGGTTTCCTGACGACGCCGGCCCGGAGCCGCTGCGGCGCAAGGCGGCGCAAGCGGTCATCGACGGTTCCAACCAGTATCCGCCGATGCGCGGGCTCGCGGCGCTGCGCGAGGCGGTGGCCGAGCATTATCGCGCGCGGCAAGGCTTGGCGCTCGACTGGGCCCGCGAGATCACCATCACCTGCGGCGCCACCGAGGCCCTGGCCGCCAGCCTGCTCGCTCTGATCCGACCGGGCGACGAGGTGGTGCTGTTTCAGCCGCTCTATGACAGCTACCTGCCGATGGTCCGCCTGGCCGGCGGCGTCCCGCGCCTCGCCCGGCTGACGCCCCCGGATTGGCGGATCGACCGGGCGATGCTGGAGGCCGTGTTCACCTCGGCGACCCGACTGGTGGTGTTCAACAATCCGCTCAATCCGGCCGGCGTGGTGGCCAGCGCCGAGGACCTGGCCCTGCTCGCCGAGTTCTGCGTCGCCCACGACGCCGTCGCCGTCTGCGACGAGGTGTGGGAGGCGGTGGTGTTCGCGCCCCAGATCCACCGCCCGCTGATCGGATTTCCCGGTATGGCGCAGCGCTGCGTCAAGATCGGCTCGGCCGGCAAGATGTTCGGCCTGACCGGATGGAAGGTCGGCTGGGCCTGCGCCGCGCCGCCGCTGAGCGAGGCGATCGCCAAGGCCCATCAGTTCCTGACCTTCACCACCGCGCCCAATCTGCAGGCGGCGGTGGCCTGGGGCCTGACGCAGGACGACGACTGGTTCGACGCGATGCCGGCCGCCCTGGCCACGTCGCGCGAACGGCTCGCGGCGGGGCTGCGACGCGAGGGCTTCGCGGTGCTGGACGGGGCTGGGACCTATTTCCTCAACATCGACCTGCCCGCCTCGGGCGTAGCGCTTGACGACCGCACCTTCGCCCTGCACGCGGTCCGCGCCGCCGGGGTGGCGAGCATTCCAGTCTCGGCCTTCTATGAGACCGATCCGGTGACCCACGTGCTCCGGCTCTGTTTCTCGAAGGCCGACGCGACCCTTGATGAAGGTGTCAGGCGGCTGGCGCGGGCGCGCGACTTGGCCGAATCGCTGCCTATACCGGCGGCGCCGGCGGGGCGGTGATCACCTCGACATTGTCGTTCAGCAGATAGGCCATGTCGCGCAGGGCCAGGTCCTGGTCGTGGCCGGTCTTGGCGGCGACCACGGCGGCCAGCTTCAGCGGCAGGTCCTGGGAGATGCCGTGCAGGATGCATTTCAAGTCGCCGTCGGTGCCGCGGGCGGCCAGGATCACATGGCCCTGTTGATCCAGGGTCGAGAGCTGGCCGATGCGGGCGGTGAAATCGTCAAAGCCGTTCAGGGCGATGGCGGTGACGCTCGATCCCAGGGCGGTGCGGTAGGCCTCGACCTGGGTCTTCAGCCCGCCGGCGCGGGCGACGATGTCCATAAAGAACGGGTCCTTGCCCACTGGCGTGGGCGCGGCGGCGGCCACCGCGGGGATCGGCTGAGCCGGGGCGGCGCCGGCGCCGGGGGCGGAGGCGAACAGGATATAGGCGGCGATCGCGACATCACAGGACATGGCGGGGCTCACACGAGGTTTCCAGGGTATGGTTTGGTTAACCTTGATTGGTGAACGAGCCCCTAAGACCGCGGTTTTCTTGCCCCGGACGGCATGATCCTTTAAGCGCCGCGCATGACCGACGCAGCCCGTCCCATCGCCCGCACCCCGCGCGGCTTCATCGACAAGCGCGCCGCCGACCTTGCGGCCGAGCGGCGGATCGTCGACGTGGTCTCGCGTGTCTATGAGCGCTACGGCTTCGAGCGGCTGGACACCGGCGCGTTCGAATACGCCGACGCTCTGGGCAAGTTCCTGCCCGACGCCGACCGGCCCAATGAGGGCGTGTTCGCGTTGCAGGACGACGACGATCAGTGGATGGCGCTGCGCTATGACCTGACCGCGCCGTTGGCCCGGTTTTCCGCCCAGTTCTGGTCGTCGCTGCCCAAGCCGTTCCGCCGCTATGCCGCCGGCCCGGTCTGGCGCAACGAAAAGCCGGGACCGGGGCGGTTTCGGGAATTCATCCAGTGCGACGCCGACACCGTCGGCTCCGACCGGCCCGAGGCCGACGCCGAGATGATCGCCATGATGGCTGAGGGCTTGGGCGCCCTTGGCCTGGGCGACGGCCGCTCGGTGATCCGGATCAATAACCGCAAGCTGCTCAATGGTCTGCTCACCGCCGCGGGCGTGGACAGCGCCGGCCAGAAGATGGCGGTGCTGCGGGCGGTGGACAAGCTCGATCGGCTGGGTCCGGACGGCGTGCGGTATCTGCTCGGCGAGGGGCGTAAGGACGAGTCCGGCGCCTTCACCCCCGGCGCCAAGTTGGGCGCGGCGGCGGCCGAGCGGGTGCTGGCCTTCGTCGCCGCCGGCCGGCCCGATCGGGCCGCGACCCTGGCCAGTTTGGCGCAGGTGATCGGCGGCTCGGTCGAGGGCGACGCCGGCCTCGAGGAGCTGGCCAAGATTGACACGGCGCTGACCAGTCTCGGCGTAACGCCGGCGCAGGCCAATTTCGATCCGTCGGTGGTGCGCGGGCTGGAATACTATACCGGCGTGGTGTTCGAGGCCGAGCTGCTGCTGGAGACCACCGACGAGCGCGGCCAGCCGATGCGGTTCGGCTCGCTCGGCGGCGGCGGGCGCTATGATGATCTGGTCGCCCGCTTCACCGGTGAACGCACCCCGGCCACCGGTTTTTCCTTCGGGGTCTCGCGCATGGCCGCCGCCCTGCGCGCCGCCGGGCGCGAGGAGGCCGCCGCCCCCCGCGGGCCGGTGGTGGTGATCGTGTTCGATCCGGCCCACATGGGCGCGTATTTCGCCGCGGCCGCCGAGCTGCGCGCCAGCGGGATCGCCGCCGAGGTCTATCTGGGATCGTCGGGCATGCGCGCCCAGATGAAATACGCCGACAAGCGCCTGTCGCCCGCCGCGGTGATCCTGGGCGGGGACGAGATCGCCGCCGGTCAGGCCACGATCAAGGACCTGGACCTGGGCCGCCGACTGGCCGCCGGGGTCAGCGACAACAGCCAGTGGCGCGAAGAGCGCCCTGGCCAGATGACCATTCCGCGCGCCGAACTGGTCGAGCGGGTGCGCGCGATCGTGGACGCCGCCCTATGAGACCCGAGCCCCCGGTCCCCGCCGATATCCTGACGGCGATCCGCGCGCCTTTCGCAGCCCTGGGCGCCCAGGCGATCGACCCGCCGGTGATCCAGCCCCTGGGCCTGCTGCTCGACCTGTCGGGCGAGGCCATGCATGCGCGGCTGTTCATCGTCCAGGGACAGGGCGGCGAGGAATCCTGCCTGCGTCCGGACTTCACCATTGCGGTGGCGCGCGCTCACATCGCCTCGAGCGCCGCCGCGGGTCGGTATGTCTATGAGGGCAAGGCCTTCCGCGTCTCCCCGCCCGGGCTCAATCATCCCGAAGAGTTTCTGCAGATCGGGCTGGAATCGTTCGGCGATCCGCGCGTCGCGCTCGTCGATGGCGAGACCGCTAGCCTGGCCTGGCGCGCTTGCGTCGCCGGGGGGCGCAGCGACCTGTCGCTGTTGCTCGGGGATGTCGGGCTCTATCACGACTTCATCGCCGCCCTGGGCTTGGCCGCGCCGTTGCAGGCGCGGCTGGCGCGCGCCTTCTCGCGCCCCGGCGCGATGGACGCCGAGCTTGACCAGGCCCAGACCAGCGACGGCCGGGTGCGGCAGGGCGATCGCATCGCCGCCTTGCTCTCCGGCCTGCCGGAAGCCGAGGCCGCCGCCGTGCTGCAGGACCTGTGGGGCCTGGCCGGCATCGCCCAGGTCGGTGGCCGCACCGCGGCCGAGATCGCCCATCGCCTGGCGCAGCGGGCTCAGGCGGCCAATGCGCCGCGCCTGTCCGCGGCCCAGGCGCAGCTGATCCGCCGTTATCTGGCGATCTCGGCGCAGCCCCAGGCGGCGCTCGACCAGATCGCCGCCCTGGCCACGACCGGCGGTCTGGACCTGAGCGCGCCCTTGCGGGCCTGGTCGCAGCGGCTGGCGGCGATGGTCGCCGGCGGCGCGCCAAGCGAGCGGATGACCCTGGCCACGGCCTTTGGCCGCGCCTTTGGCTATTATGACGGCTTCCTGTTCGAGGTGCGTGGCGAGGGACCGGACCCCACCGCCCCGATCGCCGGCGGCGGGCGCTATGACTCTCTGCCGGGACGGCTGGGCGGTACCGGCGCCGTGGGGGCGGTCGGCTGCATGGTGCGTCCATCGCGCGCTTGGTCAGGAACCTTCGCATGACCGCCCAGTACCTGATCTTCGCTTTGCCGTCCAAGGGGCGGTTGAAAGAGCAATGCGAGGATTGGCTCGCCGACTGCGGGTTCCGGCTTGAAGTCGAGGGCGGGGCGCGCGGCTATCGCGCAGAGATCGCCGGCCTGCCGGGGGTGACGGTGACGCTGCTGTCCGCCGCCGACATCGCGGCGGCCCTGGACGCCGGAGAGGTTCACCTGGGAGTCACCGGCGAGGACCTGCTGCGCGAACGCGGCGAACAGGTGGCCGAGCGGGTGATGTTGCTGCGCGCGCTGGGCTTTGGCCGCGCCGACCTGGTGGTGGCTGCGCCCAAGAGCTGGATCGACGTTGAGACCATGGCCGATGTGGATGAGGTCTGCGCCCACTACGCCGCCCGTACCGGACGCCGACTGCGGGTCGCCACCAAATACACCGCCCAGACTCGGGCCTTCTTCGCCCGCCAGGGCATTGTCGATTATCGCATCGTCGAATCCGGCGGCGCAACCGAGGGCGCGCCCGCGGCCGGCGCGGCGGAGCTGGTGGTCGACATCACCACCACCGGAGCGACCTTGCAAGCCAATGGCCTGCGGGTGCTCAGCGACGGGGTGATCCTGAAGAGCCAGGCCCAGCTGGCCGCCGGTCTGACGGCGGTGTGGACGCCGGCCCATGTCGAGGCGGTCCGCCGCCTGCTCGGCGTGGTTGAGGCACGGTCCCGGGCGCGGCGGCTAAGTCTGTTGTCTTGGCCGACCGAGCAGGCGGCCGCCGCCGAAACCGCGACCAAGCCCTTTCTTGTCCGGGGCGCCACCCGCCGCGCCCATGGCCTATTGGCCCGAACCGAGGACCTGTTTGAGATCGCCGCCGCGCTCAGCGTCAAGGGCGTCGGGCCGGTATCGGTCACGAGGCCGGAATTCGCATTTGAACCAAGCTCGCCCGACGCCGAGGCCCTGGCCGCGCGCCTGGGCTTGATCAGGGGCTAAAAAATTGTCGGCCACGCCGGCCGCCCGTCTGGGCTCAATGTCGCGCGTTTTGGCTGCATAGCCTGGATTTATCACCCGAATCCCTTTGCAGGACAGGTTTTTTACAATGTTGTCAAATATCACGCTCTAGTGAGACCTCCATCTTGGCAAAATGGCCTGGGAAGATTGACACGCCCGCCAAAATGCGGTTTTGCTTGTCCTGCGAGAGACAATAAGGGTCGTCAGATACCCAAGGTCTCCGGCGTTTCGGGGAGGAAACGCCCACCGCCCTTAGGCTAGGAGCCCGCCGCGTTAATCCCCCGCGGCGGGCTCTGACTTTTTCCGATTAAATAAACTGATTTTGACTATTCAGTCAAAAACAACCTTGTCCTTGGGATACGGTTGCGATCGATCGTGCACGGCCCGCGTCCGCAATGCCTTGGCGCCCGGCGCGACCTGCGACATGGTCCGGCCATGCCCGCCGCCAAGCCCAAACCCGCCCGTCGCCGCCTCTCCGCCGCCGAATCGACGCGGATTGCGACCATCTTCGCCCGCTTCGAAGCGGCCACCGCCCATCCGCGCACCGAGCTGGTGTTCACCAGCGCCTACACCCTGCTGGTCGCCGTCGCCTTGTCGGCCCAGGCCACTGATGTTTCGGTCAACAAGGCCACGTTGAAGCTGTTCGCCGTCGCCGACACTCCCGCCGCTATGCTGGCCCTGGGCGAGGAAGGGCTGATTCCGTTCATCGCCTCGATCGGCCTCTATCGCACCAAGGCCAAGAACGTGATCGCCGCCGCTCGCATCCTGATGGAGCAGCACGGCGGCGAGGTTCCGCTGCGGCGCGAGGCGCTGGAGGCCCTGCCCGGCGTCGGGCGCAAGACCGCCAGCGTCGTGCTCAATGAGCTGGACATCGAGCCGGCCATCGCCGTCGACACCCATGTTTTCCGCGTCGCCCACCGGCTCAAACTGTCCGACGGCAAAACCCCCGACCAGGTCGAGCACGACCTGATGGCCATCATCCCGCCCCCCCTACGCACCCGCGCCCACCATTGGCTGATCCTGCACGGCCGCTATGTTTGCGTGGCGCGAAGGCCGAAGTGCGAGGTGTGTTTGATCGCGGATCTGTGTCCGTCGCGGGAACGGGTGGCGTAGGATGGTCGATGGAAGCGCGGCGGGAGAGGTATTGTTCGGACCGATAAGCAAGGTCTTCGAATTGTCGTCGCCGGGGTGCTGGGTCGCTGTCGATAACGACCGGATCGCGCCGAGTGCGGTTCTCAGAATTGGGGATAGGGTGGTTCTCCGATACGCCGAAGGACGTCTCGTGACCGCGGTCCGGCAGATCGAATATATTGACGGCGCGACGCATGCCGTGGGCGTGCTGCTTGGCGATGAAGCGTCGAGACGTGATGTTTCGGTCGGCGCCGAGTTGTGGAAGATAGAGTAGACTCGATAGTCGCACGCGAGGACGTTGGGTGTCTTCCGCCCATGCGCGAAGCGCGGGCGAGGTGGCGCGAGGCGAAGCCCCGTGACGGAGGGGGCCAACCGGTGGATCATTCTGCCCCCCGCTGTACACTTGATTCTGCGCGGGCCCCTCCGTCACGCCGCTTCGCGGCGCGCCACCTCCCCCGTGTCGCTTCGCGATACAGGGGACGAGAAGGCCTGAGAACGCGTAATGCCGCTCCCAAAGTTTTTTTGGGCCGCTACCCAACCCAACCCAGCGCGACCGCCGCCGCCAACACCCCCGCCACCGTCGCCCCTCCCAAAAACCAAACCACCCGCCCTGGCCAAGGATTGCGCACGACCACCACCGCCGGCTCTGGAGCCTCGGCCAGCCGCGCCAGCGCCCGCACCGCCTTGATCCCCTCGGCGGCGAACTCGCGCGCCCTCGCGGCCGGGGACAGCTCACGCATGATCCAGCGGCGGACGACGGGCTCGGCCGAGGCCCACAGATTGTGGCCAGGATCTATGCTGCGAGCCACGCCCTCGACGGTGACCATGGTCTTTTGCAGCAGCACCAGCTCCGGCCGCAGCTTCATGTCGAACAGGGCGGTGATCTCGAATAGCTGGCCCAGCAGCCGGCCCATCGAGACATTGGCCGCCGCCTGGCCCACATTTGGCTCGCCGACCGCGCGCAGGGCCTGGGCGAACAGTTCGACCGAGTGTTTGCGCGGCACATAGCCGGCGTCGAAATGGGCGCGGGCCACGCGCATATAGTCGCGCTGCAGAAAGCCCCACAGGATCTCGGCCAGATGGCGGCGGGCGACGGCGTCCAGTCGTCCGATGATGCCGAAATCGACCGCCATCACCTTGTCCGGCGCAGCGACGAACAGATTGCCCTCGTGCAGGTCGGCGTGGAACTCGCCATGGTCCATGGCCTGGGCCAGGAAGGCGCGGATCAGGTTGTCGGCCAGGGCCTTGCGGTCGATGCCGGGCTGCTCCAGCGCCGCCGGATCGGTCAGGGCCATCCCTTGCGCCCAGGCCAGGGTCAGGACCCGCTTGCCCACGCCCTCCCAGATCACCGCCGGCGCGCTCATGAAGCCATCGGCGGTCATCAACTCACCCAACTCGCTAGCCCCGGCCGCCTCAAGCCGCAGATCCAGCTCCAGCATCAGCGAGCGCGCGACCGTCTCGGTCAGGGCCTGCGGCTCCAGCCGCCGCGCGGCGGGACCGGCCATCGCGGCCAGGCGGCCAGCCAGGCGCAAGGCCTCGACGTCGCGGGCCACCCGCCGCTCGATCCCCGGCCGCAGCACCTTGACCGCCACCTTGCGCCCGTCGGCCAGGGTCGCCGGATGGGCCTGGGCGATCGAGGCCGCCGCAATTGGCTCGCCAAAGCTGGAAAACAGCGATTCAAGCGGCCGGTCCAGCTCGTGGGCCACCACCGTCCGGGCGATCGCCGTCGAAAACGGGGCCAGGTTGTCCTTCAGGTGCGACAGGTCGCCAGCGAAGGCCGCGCCAAAGATGTCGGCGCGCGTCGATAGCACCTGGCCCAGCTTGATCGACACCGGCCCCAACCGTTCGAGCGACCTGGCCAGCCGCTCGCCGGGACGGCCCTGCCTGCCCTGGGGGCCCGACAACAGGCGCAGCAGCCGCGCGCCCAGCCGGACCGTCGGCGGCAGGTGCGGATCGAGCTCGCGCGGGATCACCGCGTCGGCGCGCACCAAGACAAAGGCGGCGCCCACCAACCGGGCGAAGGCGAACGGCCGGCTCATCGCGGCGTGAGCGCCCAGCCTTGGTGCAGGGCGGCGACGCCGCCGGTGAAGTTGGTCCAGCGGGTGTTGGAAAATCCCGCCTCGCGCATCAGCTGGGCGAAGGAGGCCTGATCGGGGAAGCGGCGAATGCTCTCGACCAGGTACTGGTAGGAGTCGCGATCCTTGGCCACCCAGCCGCCGATGGTCGGGATCACCTTGAACGAATAGGCGTCATAGGCGCCGCGCAGGGCTTCAGTCACCGGCCGGGAGAACTCCAGGCACAGAAAGCGGCCGCCGGGCTTCAGCACCCGGCGCGCCTCGCGCAAGGCGGCGCTGATGTCGGTGACGTTGCGGATACCAAAGGCGATCGAATAGGCGTCGGCGCAGGCGTCGGGCAGCGGCAGTCGTTGGGCGTCGCCGACGCTCCAGGTGATCTCCGGCGCCCCGCCACGCTGGCGGCCGGCGTCGATCATCTCGGCGTTATAGTCGACCACCACAATATTGGCGTCCGGGCCGCCGCGGCGCAGTTGGGCGCCGCGCGCCAGCTTGGCGTAGCGCAGGGCCATGTCGCCGGTGCCGCCGGCGCAATCAACGATCACCTCGCCCGGCTGCGGGTTCATCCGCGCCGCGGCCATGTCCTTCCAGAGGCGGTGGACGCCGCCGCTCATCAGGTCGTTCATCAGGTCGTAACGGCGGGCGACACGGTCGAACACCCCGCGCACCAGGCGCGGCTTGTCCTTGGGATCCACGTCCTGATAGCCGAAGCTGGCGGTGGTCTGGCTCATAGGGCCTCATAGCCTTGAAGACGCCGCCCCGCCATAGGGGGCGGGCGTTTGCGGGCGCCGCGACCTAATCGTCGCAAAGCGCCTCGACCAGGCGGGTCATGAAGGCGGCGCCGCGCTCCATCTGCGAGACCTCGACATATTCGTCCGGCTGGTGGGCCTGGTCGATGAAGCCGGGGCCGCAGATCACCGTCGAATAGCCGGCCTCCTGGAACTGGCCGGCCTCGGCGGCGTAGGGCACGGCGCGGGGCGGGCCATTGTCGCCGGCCAGGCGGCGGGCGAAGGCCTCGGCGGCGCCGTCCGCTTCCGGGGCCAGGGCCGGGGTGATCGCCCGCACCTCGATCCGGGCGCCGGCTTCGGGGAAGCGCGCTTTCAGCGCAGCGTCGGTCTGGGCCACCTTGGCATAGAACTCCGCCAGCAAAGCTTGCGGATCGAGCCCTGGCGGGGTGCGAAGGTCGAACAGGAACACACATTCGCGGGCCAGGATATTGACCGCCGTGCCGCCATTGACCTGGCCGATGGTCAGGCTGGCCCCCTTGGGGGTGAAGGGCGAGGCGGGATCGGCCTCGCGCGCCAGCTTGTCGGACAACTCGACCAGATCATGCATCAGCCGGATCGCCGCCATATTGGCCGAGGCGCCCAGATGGGTCTGGCTGGAATGGGCCTCGTGTCCGTTCACCGTCACCCGGAACGAGGCGATGCCCTTGTGGCCATTGACCGCGACCATGCCGGTGGGCTCGCCGACGATGACCACGGCGGGGCGCGGCGTGGCGGCGACGATCTGGGCGATCAAGTCCGGCGCGCCCAGGCAGCCGACCTCCTCGTCATAGGAAAAGGCCAGATGCGCCGGACGCTTCAGCGGCGCGGCGGCCAGGACCGGGGCGGCGGCCAGGGCCAGGGCCAGGAAGCCCTTCATGTCGCAGGTCCCGCGCCCGAACAGCTTATCGCCTCTCGGGGTCAGCACGAAGGGATCGCTGGTCCAGGGCTGACCGTCGACCGGCACCACGTCGGTATGGCCCGACAGAACCACCCCGCCGGCCACGTCGGGGCCGATGCTGGCCAACAGATTGGCCTTGATTCGGTCGGCGCTGGCGACCCGGCGCGAAGCCACGCCAATCTCGCCCAGCACCGCCTCGACATAGGCGATCAGGTCCAGGTTCGACCGGCGCGAGGTGGTGTCGAAGGCCACCAGCCTGGCCAGGTGCTCGGTCGCGCGCGCGCTGAGGTCCTGCGAAAGGGTCATCGGCGTCAGCCTAGCCTCGGCGGTCGATGGCCCCAAGCCAAAAGCTTGATTTGCCCCGCCGCCGCCCCACTTGCCTCAATAGCTGTCAGGAGCAACCGATGATCACCCTCTACACCTGGGGCACCCCCAACGGACACAAGGTCTCGATCGCGCTGGAGGAGCTGGCGCTCGATTATGAGGTGGTCTCGGTCAATATCGGTAAGGACGAGCAGTTCGATCCGGCCTTCCTGAAGGTGGCCCCCAACAACAAGATCCCGGCTATCGTCGATCATGACGCCCCCGGCGGCCCGCTCAGCCTGTTCGAGAGCGGCGCCATCCTGGTCTATCTGGCCGAGAAGACCGGCCAGCTGCTCGCCCCCTCCGGACCGGAGCGCTACAAGGCTCTGGAATGGACCTTCTGGCAGGTCGGCGGCCTAGGGCCGATGCTGGGCCAGCTGGGCTTCTTCGCCATGCGCTCGAAAGAAAAGTCGCCCGAGGCGATCGAGCGCTTCACCACCGAATCGGCCCGGCTTCTCGGCGTAATGAATGCGCGGCTGAACGAGACGCCGTACCTGGCCGGCGAGGCCTATTCGATCGCCGACATCGCCAGCTTCGCCTGGACCCGCGCCGCAGCAACCCGGCTGAAAGACGCCGCCCCCGCCGCCTGGGGTGATTTCGCCGCGATCGAGCGCTGGCTGGAGACGGTCGGCGACCGCCCAGCGGTCAAGCGCGGGATTGCGGTGCCGCAGGTTTAGGCGCGAGACCTAACGGCGATTCGACTCAGCGCAATGACTGCGGCGCGCCCAGTCGCATCCGATCGGCCACCAATGCCAAGCGCGGGTCCCGCGTCCATAGGCGCGCGCCCGGCGTTAACCGGACAGCAGCCAGCAGATGGGCGTCTACATAGCCAACGCCCAACCCAAACAGGGCGTCCGACTGGATCAGAAGCAGAACCTCGACCTCCGTCGCGATCGTCGCTGACGGCAGCCGCTGAAGCGCTTGGATGACCAGCTCGCGCTGACGCAACCGGCCCAAGGCGATTTCGCCGATCACATGCGGGTGGACCAGAACCTCGCGGTCGTCGAGCAGCAGCGCGAGCGCGGCGTCATCGCCGCGCAGGTGGTCGATCCAGACCGAGGTGTCGACCAGGATCACGCCGGGTCGGCGCGACGCCGGGGCGCAGGTTCCAAGTCCGGTTCGCTGCCTCCAAGGCGCGCCAGGCGACGCCCGGCCTCGCGTTCGATCAGCGCTTTAAGCGCCTCGCGGACGAGGCTGGATTTCTCCTTCAAACCCGTAAGCGCTTGCGCTTCGGCGACGAGGTCATCGTCCATCGCCAGGGTCGTACGCATTGAGGGCCTCCTCCGCCTCGCCGAGAAGCACGGAAAATAGCATCAATTGATGCTATTTCTACACTGCTGTCTCGAAAGCAAAAGGGCGGAGCCTTGCGGCACCGCCCTTCGCTTTACGCGTGTGTTGAGGAGAACGGACTTAGAAGTCCATGTCGCCCATGCCGCCCATGCCGCCGCCCGGAGGGCCGCCGGCGCCGCCGCCACCCTTCTTGGGGGCTTCGACGATCGCCGCTTCGGTGGTGATCAGCAGGCCCGCGACCGAGGCCGCGTCCTGCAGGGCCGTGCGCACGACCTTGGCCGGGTCGATGATGCCGGCCGCGATCAGGTCGACATATTCTTCGGTCTGGGCGTTGAAGCCGAAGGTGGCCGAGGGGTTGTCCAAGATCTTGCCGACCACGATCGAGCCTTCGACGCCGGCGTTTTCGGCGATCTGGCGAATCGGGGCCTGCAGGGCGCGGCGCACGATGGCGACGCCGGCGTCCTGGTCGTCGTTGTCGCCCTTGAAGCCGTCCAGCACCTTGGAGGCCTTGAGCAGGGCGACGCCGCCGCCGGGGACGATGCCTTCTTCAACCGCCGCGCGGGTGGCGTTGAGGGCGTCGTCGACGCGGTCCTTCTTTTCCTTCACTTCGACCTCGGTCGAGCCGCCGACGCGGACCACCGCAACCCCGCCGGCCAGCTTGGCCAGACGTTCTTGCAGCTTTTCCTTGTCGTAGTCCGAGGTGGTGTCTTCGATCTGGCGCTTGATCTGGCTGATGCGGGCCTCGATGTCGGCCTTGTCGCCCAGGCCGTCCACGATGGTGGTGTCGTCCTTGGTGATGGTGACCTTCTTGGCCTTGCCGAGCATTTCGAGGGTGACGTTCTCGAGCTTGATGCCCAGGTCTTCGCTGATCAGCTGACCGGCGGTCAGGGTGGCGATGTCTTCCAGCATCGCCTTGCGGCGATCGCCGAAGCCCGGCGCCTTGACGGCGGCGACGCGCAGGCCGCCGCGCAGCTTGTTGACCACCAGGGTGGCCAGGGCTTCGCCTTCGATGTCTTCGGCGATGATCAGCAGGGGACGGCCCGACTGAACCACGGCTTCCAGCACCGGCAGCAGCGCCTGAAGCGACGACAGCTTCTTTTCGAACAGCAGGATCAGCGGATCTTCGAGCACCGCCTCCATCTTGTCGGCGTTGGTGATGAAGTAGGGGCTCAGGTAGCCGCGGTCGAACTGCATGCCCTCGACGACGTCGAGTTCGGTTTCCAGGCTCTTGGCCTCTTCAACCGTGATCACGCCTTCATTGCCGACCTTTTCCATGGCCCGGGCGAT
>Ga0302196_10000299_pt1 | contig 49366 bp, 39 predicted proteins | sample II_Bog_N1_3_FD_198794 | JGI IMG/M metagenome (GOLD analysis project Ga0302196, IMG submission 198794) | Peat permafrost microbial communities from Stordalen Mire near Abisko, Sweden - II_Bog_N1_3 | ecosystem: Environmental > Terrestrial > Soil > Wetlands > Peat | place: Sweden: Abisko... | reverse complement strand
CCCTTAATCCCTTGTACACCGGTTCCGAAAAACTCCTGTCGGCGAACATCACCGACATCATGCAGACGGCCTACATCGACTACTCGATGTCGGTCATCATCGCCCGCGCGCTCCCCGACGCCCGCGACGGCCTTAAGCCCGTGCAGCGGCGGATCCTCTACGCGATGCTTCGGGAGGGCCTGGTCCACAACCGGCCCTTCGACAAGTGCGCCGGCGTCGTGGGCGAGGTTCTGAAGAACTACCACCCGCACGGCGACGCCTCCGTCTACGACACGCTCGTGCGCCTGGCCCAGACCTGGGTCATGCGCTACCCGCTGATCGACCCGCAGGGCAACTTCGGCTCCGTCGACGGCGACCCTCCTGCCGCCTACCGCTACACCGAGTGCCGCCTGAACGAGGCGGCCGAGGAGCTCCTCAAGGACATCGAGGAGGAGACGGTCGACTTTGTCCCGAACTACAAGGAGTCGACGACGGAGCCGACGGTCCTGCCGGCGGCGCTCCCCAACCTGCTGATGAACGGCTCCACGGGGATCGCGGTCGGCATGGCGACCAACATCCCGCCGCACAACCTGAGCGAGATCATTGACGCGGCCTGCGCGATCCTAGACCGGCCCAGTGTTAGCGTGGACGAGCTCTGCGGGATCATCCAGGGGCCCGATTTCCCGACCGGGGGCGTCATCTCCGGCCGCGAGGCGATCCTGAGCTACCTGAAGACCGGCAAGGGCATCGTCCGCATCCGGGGCAAGGCCCACACCGAGGAGATGAAGGGCGGCATGGAGCAGATCGTCATCACCGAGATCCCGTACAACGTGAACCGGGCCAACCTGGTGACGCGCATCGCCGAGCTCGTCTCCGAGAAGGAGCTCGACGGCATCAGGGACCTGCGGGACGAGTCCGACGAGAACACCCGCATCGTGATCGAGCTGAAGCGCGGCGAGCAGGCGAAGGTCGTCATCAACCAGCTCTTCCAGAAGACGGCGCTTGAGTCGTCCTTCGGCGTCACGCTCCTGGCCCTCGACCGGAAGCGGCCGAAGCAGATGAACATCAAGGAGCTGCTCGAGTGCTACATCGAGCACCGGCGCGACGTGGTCACCCGCCGCACCCGCTTCCGCCTGCGTGAGGCCGAGGACCGCGCCCACATCCTGGAGGGCTACATCATCGCCCTCGATAACCTGGACGACTTCGTGAGGATCATCCGGGCCTCCGCCAACCGCGACGAGGCCAAGGTGAAGCTGATGGCGAAGTACCCGCTCTCCGAGCGGCAGACCGACGCCATCCTGGAGCTCCGGCTCTACCAGCTGACGGGCCTGGAGCGCGGCAAGATCGAGGCCGAGTACCTGGGGCTGATGAAGCTGATCGAGGAGCTCCGCGGCATCCTGGAGTCCGAGGCGAAGCTCCTGGCGCTGATCAAGAGCGAGCTGCTCGAGATGAGGGCCAAGTACCTCTCCCCCCGAAGGACCGAGATCATCGCCGCGGCAGGCGAGTTCCGGATGGAGGACGTGATCCCCAACGAGGGCTGCGTCATCACGGTCTCCCACCTGGGCTTCATCAAGCGCACCCGCGTGGCCGACTACCGCTCCCAGAAGCGTGGCGGCAAGGGCATCATCGGGACGGAGACCTACGACGAGGACTTCGTGGAGCACCTGTTCACCGCGAGCACCCACGACTTCATTCTGTTCTTCACGAACACGGGCCAATGCCACGCGAAGAAGGTCTACGACGTGCCGGAGGGCACGCGCGCGTCCAAGGGCAAGTCGGTGTCGAGCTTCCTGAGGCTGGCCGAGGGCGAGAAGATCGCCGCCATGCTCTGCGTGAAGGACTTCGAGGGCACGCTCCACCTGGTGATGGCGACCAAGGCCGGCGTCACCAAGAAGACGAACCTCTCCGACTACACGAACGCCTCCCGCGAGGGGGGCCTGCGCGGCATCAAGCTGGAGGAGGGCGACACGCTCGTCGGCTGCGTGCTCACGACCGGCCAGAACGAGATCGTCCTCGTAAGCTGCAAGGGCCAGGCCGTGCGCTTCAACGAGGAGGACCTCCGCGACCAGGGCCGCGACACCGTGGGCGTCACCGGGATGCGCTTTAAGATCGACGGGGACTACGTGAAGGCCATCGAGGTCTGCGACCCGCTGGACCGGCTCCTGATCGCGCGCGAGGACGGCATCGGCAAGCGGACCCCGTTCGAGGACTACCGCCTGATCAGCCGCGGCGGCACGGGCGTCATCGCGATCGAGCTCCCCGAGGACGGCTCCGTGAACGTTGCGGGCGCCCTGAGCGTCCGCGACGGTTCCGAGGTCATGCTGCTCACGGCCAAGGGCCAGAGCATCCGCACGCGCGTGAGCGAGATCCGCGAGACCGGCCGCGGCGCGAAGGGCGTGAAGCTCCTCACGCTCGCCGAGGGCGACAAGCTGCTCTCGATCGCCCGGATCGTCGAGACCGAGGAGGAGAGCAATTCCCCGGTGGAGGAGACCGCCCCCCCTCCGGCCTAGTGGCCGGCGGGCGGCGCCTCCGCCGGCGTCGGGACGTTCCCGTAGAACCGGACGCGCACCCGCGCGCTGTTCTCGATCTCCATGAAGAAGCTGCCGAGTGCGCCCGGGACGATCCGCACATGGACGGGCTTGCGCGTCGGCGGGTCATATTCCTCGCCGCTGTCGGTCACGATCCAGCGCTGGCCGTTGGTGAGCGTCAGCACCTGGCCCTTGGTCCAGCCGCTGTAGCCGGCGGGCAGCATCGCGTCCAGGGTCGTGTAGTCGACCTCGGTGCCGGGTTTGAGGATCACCTTCATCTTGTCGATGAAGCCTGCCGATGCCGCCTCCTTCTTGGCTGCGGCGCGCTCCTCCTCCCGCACCGTGAGGGTCACCGCCTTCTTCGTCTCCTCGGCCGCCTTCTGGACGGCCCCGGCCTGGTGCGCGAGGATCAGGGCGTCCAGCCTTGCGATCTCCTCGGGCGTCAATTTCCCGAGGCCCGCGGCCTTGAAGTCCGCCGGGTCGAGGCTCTTCGTGAAGGAGTCGTCGGCCCTCGCCAGGACCGCGCTGAACAGGACAAGGACCAGCAGGAGGCGCTTTATCATCGGTGGGACACGGTCAACGCTTGCATCGGCCCGGGCGCAACGAAAAAGTCTCCGCCCCTTGATCGCATGATACGCGCCCTCATCTTTGACTTTGACGGACTGATCCTCGACACGGAGACGGCGCTGATCGACGCCTACGGGGACGTCCACGCCGCCCACGGCGTGCCGTTTGACCGGCCGCTCTTTGCTCGGAGCGTGGGCCACGCCGACTACGCCTTCGACCCCTGGAAGGCCTTTGGCGCCCAGGCGGACCGGGCTCGGCTCGAGGACGAGCGGCTCGTGTTCAAGAAGGCCCGGATAGCGAGCCAGAGGGTCCTGCCGGGCTTCATGGACCTGACGGCCGAGGCGAGGGCCGCCGGCCTCCGGATAGGCCTGGCATCCAATTCGGGCCACGAGCATGTCGGGGGGCACCTCGCGGCGCTCGGCATCGCGGACCGCTTCGACTTTGTCGCGTGCCGGGAGGACGTGCCCTCGCCCAAGCCCGAGCCGGACCTCTACCGGCTGGTCCTTAACCAGTTCGGCCTCCGCGGCCACGAGGCGGTTGCCTTCGAGGACTCCCACACCGGGACCCTCGCCGCAAAGAGGGCGGGCCTATGGGTCGTGGCCGTCCCCAATGCCTCGACGAGCCACCATGACTTCGGGCACGTGGACCTCGAGGTGGGCTCGCTCGCGGATTGCCGACTCGGGGAGCTTCAGGCTAGGTTTGGCAGATGAGCCCGCCCCCCTTGCCGCGATTCAACGTGCTCGGCGTGGGGATTTCGGCAACCGACATGGGGGCGGTCACGCTCCGCATCATCGATGCCGCGACGTCGGGGTCGCCGCTTGGCGTGTCGGCGCTCGCCGTCCACGCGGTCATGGAGGCGTCCGGGGATCCCGACTACCGCGCCCGGCTGAACGCGCTCGATATCGCGACCCCGGACGGCCAGCCCGTGCGCTGGGCCCTGAACCTGCTCCACGGGACGGCGCTTCGCGAGCGCGTCTACGGGCCCTTCCTGATGCAGAGCGTCTGCGCGGCCGCGGCCCGGGAGGACCTGCCCGTGTTCCTTTTCGGGACGACCCCTGAAACCCTGGGCCGGCTCAAGGCCAGCCTCATGGCGGCGCACCCCGGGCTGCGCGTGGCCGGCGAGCGCGCGTCGCGCTTCCGCAGGGCCACGGAGACGGAGGCCGGGGACGACGCCCGGGCTATCAATGAGAGCGGGGCGCGCATCGTGTTCTGCGGGCTCGGCTGCCCCAGGCAGGAGGCCTGGATCCACTCCATGAGGCCCCGGGTCGGGGCGCCCCTGGTCGGGGTCGGGGCGGCCTTTGCGCTCTGGGCCGGGGACCGGGGCATGGCTCCCCGGTGGATGCAGGACCGGGGCTTGGAGTGGCTTTACCGCCTGGGCCAGGAGCCAAGGCGCCTGGCGGGGCGCTACCTCGTCCAGGGTCCCGGGTTCTTTGTCCGGGTCGCCCTCCAGAAGGCCGGAAAGAGGCCCCCGGAGGCGGGCGCCCGGGCCGTGGAGCCGGATTATTGGGGATAAGGGCTCCGCGCCCTAGAAGAGTTCCCGCTGCAGGATCGAGTCCCGCTTTTCCGGGTCGAGCGTGCTAAGCGCCAGCAGCTGCGTGACCGTGAGGGAGGCCAGCTGGGGCTGGCGGGCCAGGGAGGCCAGGAGGAGCGCCCCGGCAAGGGCGTCGTAGAGGGCGGCGTGGTAGAAACGCCGGGCCACCGGGCAGTAGCGCGCGGCCAGCCTGTCGAGCTCCCCCTGGAGCCGGCTCGCCGCGACCAGGGACTCCAGGCGCGTGGACTCGAGCTTCGCGTAGAGCTGCGCGTAGATGCGCGCCGTGTCGATCCAGGGCCCCCAGTCGATCGCCCGGGAGCCCGGCCGGGCGAAGTCGGGCGAGTTCCGGGGATAGGGCCAGGTCGAGCGGATGAGGGAGTTCTCGGCGCCGGCGTGGTGGGCGCAAAGCGGGCCGTTCTCGCGGTACCGCGCAAAAAGCTCCCAGTCGGCCGAGAAGGGCTCCAGGCGGGCGAGCGTGTCCTCGCGCAGGCGGTGGATCTCCGTGTCCTCGGGGCGGATGCGCCCCGTGGGCCCGCAGAGCCGGGTCGCCGCGGCGGTCACCTTGCCGCCGAGGAGCGTCACGACCCCGTACTCGAGGACCCCCGACGACACGCTGCCCTCAAAATCGATGAAGAACACCTGCTGCTCAGTCCATGTCATGCCGCGATGTTTCTGGAAATCCGGCCGGCTCCGAGCTCAATTTTTCGTGTCTTTCGTCCTATTCGCGGATTCAACGTTGGGTGTGAACCTCGATCCCCTACGCGACTTCATGGTCGAGCTGGCCAAGCTGAGCGGCCACTTCATCACGCCGTTCTTCGGGCGCGCCGACGTGGAGGTCGAGATCAAGGCCGACCTCTCGCCGGTCACGGCGGCGGACCGAGGGGCCGAGGAGATCATGCGCGGTCTGATCCACAAGCGCTATCCCGGCCATGGCATCGTGGGCGAGGAGTTCGGGACCGAGAACCCCGGCGCCGAGTTCGTGTGGGTGCTCGACCCGATCGACGGGACAAAGTCCTTCGTTTCGGCGGTCCCGCTCTTTGGGACCCTGATCGGCCTCCTCCACCAGGGCCAGCCCGTGCTCGGCTGCATCCACCAGCCGATCCTCGGCCAGCTGATGATCGGGGACAACCAGACGACGACCCTCAACCGAAAGCAGGTGCGAACCCGCTCCGTGGAGCGGGTCGAAAAGGCGACGCTCCTTACGAGCGACCCGGCCATGATCGCGCGGCTCCCCGCGAGCCGGGGGTTTGCCGGCCTCATGGACCGGGCGGCGCTCACCCGCAGCTGGGGCGACTGCTACGGCTACCTGCTGGTGGCCTCCGGGAAGGCCGACGTGATGTACGACCCCCTGATGCACCTTTGGGACATCGCGGCCCTGGTGCCCATCATCCGGGGCGCCGGGGGCGTCATTACGGACGCCAAGGGCGGCCCCGCCTATCCCGCCGAGGCGATCGTGGCGTCGGGGAGCGCCGCCCTGCACAGGCAGGTGATCGACGCCCTCGGGTCCTAGGGGGCCCTAGTTTGCGGGGGCCCCAGCCGTCACCCAGGCGGCGATCACCGCCCGCTCCTCATCGGTGATCTGGGTCGCGTTGCCAAGCGGCATGATGCGGGTCACGACCACCTGCTGGTAGATCCTCTGCGCGTTCTGGATGATGCCCGCGGGGCTCGTGAGGATGACGCCGGCCGGGGGCTGCGTGATCCCGGTGAAGGTGGGGGACTGCGAGTGGCAGGCGACGCACCGCTGGCCGACGATCGTCCGGACGCGGTTGAGCGTCACCGGGCCGTTCACGGGGGGAAGCGGCTGGATGTGCGGGGCGGTCCAGACGGCGACGACCCCGAGGAGCACCGCGCCCCCGACCAGGTACTGCCAGGCAAAGACCCCCTTGTGCTCCCGGTTGAAGAAGTGGCGGATCAGGACGCCCGCGGCGCAGATCAGCGCCAGCACGGCCCAGGCCTGGGGATGGCTGTAGGTGGCCGCATAGTGGTTGCTGATCATGATGAACACGACCGGCAGCGTGAAATAGTTGTTGTGGACGCTCCGCTGCTTGCCGCGGATGCCGTCGAGCGGGTTGGGCTTCTGCCCGGCGCGCATCGCGGCCACCATCCGCCTCTGGCCCGGGATGATCAGGAAGAAGACGTTGGCGGCCATGATCGTGCCGATCGAGGCCCCCACGTGGATGAACGCGGCCCTTCCGCCCAAAAGGCGCGTAAGCTCCCATGCAAGGAGCGTCAGGAGCCCGAACACGATCACGGCCACGATCCCGTCGTGGCGGCCGATCGGCGAGCGCAGCAGGAGGTCATAGACGAACCAGGACACCACCATGCTCGCCAGGCCGATGCCGATCGACTGGGCCGACGTGAGCGCCGCGATCGAGGGGTCGACCATCATCGACTGGGCGTTCATCCAGTAGACCAGCACCAGGAGCGCCGTGCCCGTGAGCCAGGTGGTGTAGGCCTCCCACATGAACCAGTGGAGCTTCTCCGGGAGCTTGGCCGGGGCCACGGCGTACTTCTGGGGATTGTAGAACCCGCCCCCGTGGACCGCCCAGAGCTCGCCCGCCACGCCCTTCTTGGCCTCCTCCGAGTCGGGCTCGGGGGGGTCCAGGCTGTGGTCAAGCCACACGAAGTAGAACGACGACCCGATCCAGCAGATGCCCGCAATCACGTGGAGCCAGCGCACCAGCATTCCGAGGATCTCAATGAGGTGCGCTTCCATGTATAGGTGGTGTCGGCTAGGTTGCGGTTTCGGTGAAGCGGGACTCCCGGATGACGGTGATCTTGATGGTGCTCGGGTACTGGAGCTCGGCCTCGATCCGGTGCCGGAGCTCCTTCGCGATCTCGCGGGCGCGGTCGTCCGTCACCCCCTGCGGCGAGACGACCACGCGGATCTCGCGGCCGGCCTGGATCGCGAAGGCCTGTTGGACGCCGTCCACGCTGATGGCGAGCTCCTCGAGGCGTTTGAGCCTCTGGATGTAGCTCTCCATGGACTCGGCGCGGGCGCCGGGCCTTGTGGCCGAGATCGTGTCGGCGAGGATGACCAGGCCCGCGTAGATCGTCTCGGGCTTCACCTCCTCGTGGTGGGCCGCGACGGCGTTCACAACGATCGGCGTCTCGCCGTGGCGCTTGATGAATTCCGCGCCGATCCCCGCGTGGCTTCCCTCCATCTCGCCCGAGACGGCCTTGCCGATGTCGTGCAGGAGCCCGGCGCGCTTGGCCAGGTTCGGGTCCAGGCCGATCTCGCTCGCGATCAGCGAGGCCAGGAACGCCGTCTCCACCGAGTGGTCGAGCACGTTCTGGTTGTAGGAGAAGCGGTACCGGAGCTTGCCGAGGAGCTTGATGATCTCCGGATGGAGACCGTTCACGTTGAGCTTGTTCACGGCGTCCTCCCCGGCCTGGGTCGTCGACAGGTCGATCTCGTCCTGGGCCCGCTTCACGTACTCCTCGATGCTCGCCGGGTGGATCCTGCCGTCTTTCACGAGCGCCTCGAGCGCGTTGCGCGCGATCTCGCGGCGGACGGGATCGAACGAGGAGAGGAGGACCAGCTGCGGGGACTCGTCGATCAGGAGCGTCACCCCGGTGGCGGCCTCGAACGACTTGATGTTGCGCCCCTCCCTCCCGATCAGCCTCCCCTTCATGTCCTCGCTTGGCAGGTGGACAAGCGACGCGGTCAGGTCCGTGTTCGGCTTGCTGGCGAGCCTCTGCATGGACGCGATCAGGATCCGTCGCGACTGGGTCTGGAGCTCCTGCTCGCTCTTCTCAAGCATGTCCCGGCGCATCGCGCGGAGCTCGTCCTGGCACTCCAGGAGCACCTCCTCCCGGAGCTGCTTTCGGACCTCCTCGCCGTCGAGCTGCGAGACGCCCTCAAGGCGCTTGCGCACATTCTTGGAAAGGTCCCGGATCGCGTCGCGCGCCTGGCGGATCGCCGCGTTCTCGCGGTTCAGGCGCTCCTGGCGCTGCTCGAGCTGGAAGTCCAGGAGGCCGAGCGACTCCTCGTGCGCCTTGATCTCCCGCAGCCGGACATCGGCCTCGATCTCGCGCCGGTCGAACTCCCGGTTGAGCTCGGCCCTCTTGTCATGGATCTCGGCCTCGGCCTTCTGCTTGACCTCGCCCGCGGCCACGGCGGCCTCGCGCCGCGCCACCTCGATAAGCTCCGCCGCCTGCTCGTGGGCGGTCCTTCGGGAGTAACGAGTTACAAACCAGACTACGACAAAGCCGGCCAGCGCTCCCAGGAATAGGGAAACGGGAAAGGCCGCGTCATTAAATCCGCCTGACAGGCTTGATGTGGTTTCGGCTACGGTTTCTAAGGCCAAGTATTAGGTCTGCCAAGAATGGGGCCCCTGAAACAAATCTCAAGACTCTTTACCGGCTCAGGGCGGCGCACGTCCCCTTCGATTTTCTCCACGCCTTGCCCCAAGCGAGTAATTGCCAATCGCCTGCGACACTGCCAGCTTGCCGATTCTAGCCCGGGCTTCGCCGGCGGCATGATGCCACTTCCCTTCTTATGCTGAATCCCATGAAGCGTTTGGCAAAGCGCGTCCTTGACGACGCGCGTTGCGCCCCTGTGCGGCTACATCGTCCAGCGCATCCCGGTGACAACGGTGCTCCGGGAGCTCGAGAGGCGCACAGCGCAGGAATGCGCCGCATACGCCGAGGCAAGGATGCCGTCCGCCCTCCAGTTCTCCCGGAGGAAGGACCTGTGGGACTACGCCGCGGGAAAGGCGCCCGCCTCCGGCATCGTCGCCGAGTTCGGGGTGTGGAAGGGCCAGTCGATAAACCACATTGCCAAGCGGGTGAGCCCGGCGACCGTGTACGGCTTTGACAGCTTCGAGGGCCTTCGGGAGGACTGGGCGGGTTGGACCGAGGCCAAGGGGACCTTCAGCCTGGGGGGCAGGCTTCCCCGTGTGGCGCCAAACGTGAAGCTCGTGAAGGGGTGGTTCGACCAGACCATCCCGGCCTTCCTGCAGGGCACCGAATCGGCGTTCTCCCTGGTCCACATGGACAGCGACACCTATGAGTCGACAAAGACGGTCCTCGACTTGATCGGCCCGCGCATTGCCGTCGGGACGGTGGTCATCTTCGACGAGTATTTCGGGTACCGGGGATGGAGGATCGGCGAATACCGGGCATGGCAGGAATACGTTCAGCTTCGCGGAATCCGGTACGAGTACCTCGCGTTCTCGACACAGGCGGTTGCCATCCGGGTGGCGGGAAAATGATGCCCTTGGCCCGCTTCGCGCCTTGAACAAGCGCGTCCTCAGCTTCCTTCATCCCGGCGCCTTCCGCCTCTTCCTGGCGGTCACCGTGCTGGTGTCCCACTCGTGCCGCTTCGATCCGGGCGATTGGGCGGTCTACACCTTTTTCATATTGAGCGGATATTGGATCAGCCGGATGTGGGAGAATAAATACTCCCGGACGGACAATCCGGCCGTCGTGTTTTTCATCTCGCGGCTGGTCCGGCTCCTGCCCGTATTCCTACTGGCAAACGTGGTCGCCGCGATCGTCCAACGCCTTGTCGACCCCAATTTCCTCGGCCCGAATGCCCAGGCGTGGAACTGGGTTCCATCCCTTGCGTCCAACCTATTGATACTCGGGTACTCCAGCCTCCCCCACTCCCAGGGCGCACTCAATGTCGCGTGGTCGCTGGACGTGGAGATGCAATTCTACATCGCCTTCCCCGTTTTCGTGGCCCTTCTCAGCCGCGGCCGCTCGGCCGCCTTCTGGACGGCCTTTCTGGGGGCCGCATGCGTTGCCGGCCTGTCGATATTTCTCGTGCAGCTCTACCCCAGCCCGCGGAACCTGGGATGCTGCGGGCTTTATTTTTTCCTGGGACTGATGGCCGCCCGTGCAAATTGGAGACCCTCGGAAGGCACGGTCTCGGTTGTCGCGTGCGCGGCCGTGGCGTTCGTCGCCATCTGCTGGTTCGTGCCCGAATGGCGCTTCCTCTTTGAGAACGAGAAGCACGGGGCGACCGCGTTGGATTACCACCACAAGCGCATCGCGCAGGCCGCGCTCGCGGTCTTCACCGCGCCCGTCGCCTTGTTCTCGGTGACACAGCCTTCCGGCGCCCGGGACCGCGCCCTTGGGGAATTCACCTACGTGATGTACCTCCTGCACTGGCCGGTGATCGTGCTGCACTCCCATTACTTTGCAGGTTTGGCGCCCCTTACGCGCGTCCCCTCCCTGCTGGTAGCGTGGCTCGCGATAGGCGCCCTGTCGCTGGTGGTGTTCCGTTACTTCGACCAACCCATCGAGCGCGTCCGAAAGCGCTGGGTCTCGTCGCGCCGGGCGGCCTAATTCGGCCGCTCCGCCGAGGGCGGCTGGAAGGCGGGAAGCGCCTTGTCGAGCACCGCCTGCATCCGGTCGAGCCCGGCTCCCAAGCCGTCCTCCGCCCCAGTCTGGAGGAACACATAGGCCCATCTCGGCGACCTGCCGCGGGCCACGCGGCTCCATGCGTCGTCCACCATGCGCCCCGCCTGGGTGGCGACGACGCGGTCGTCACCCACGAACCAATAGACGACGATCTCCGGGATCGAGTGCCGCCCCTCGGCGCCAGTCACCTCGCGGTGCACGCTCAGAACGGTGGCATCGAAACCCCCTCCCGGCTGCGCCGGGTAGGCGAAACGGTGGGTCGAGGATCGGTCGATCGTCCACCCCTGACCGACCAGGCAAAGCTCCGGCCTGTGGATGGACGTCCTATCCCTGCCGCTCAGCACGACCGACAGCAGCACATGGCGCCTTGGATCTTCGAGGTTCACATAGAGCTTCCTCGAAAACCCCGTGTCGGGCGGCAGGATCGTGCGCTCGATCGGCTCGGGCTCAACGCGGCGCCCCATCCAGTCGGTTCCCAGGTAGGTTGGAAGCTCGGCCGGATTCGCCCCGTCAGCGGCCAGAACGACGCCGGCAGTGCCGTCGGTTGGACGCGAGGCCCTGTGGGACAGGAATGCGGCGTCGGCGATTGTTGCGAGAAGGAGAATGCACACGAACGGAATCATCCCGCCCCCGGGCCCATCGGCAGTCCCTTTCGAGGGTTGCGGCGCGTGGTCGCTCGTCCATCCGGGCCTGAGCCGGGCGATCACCTCCGCAGCCCCGATCACGCCCCCAAGGACGATCATAAACACGCCGAATCCCATGACGTCGTGCACCCGGTCGCCCCACGCCTGCCCGCGCCACTGCGCGGCGAAGACAATCGAGGAGATCCTCACTACGTTTCCGATGTAGACCAGCGGGAAGCTCAGCAGGAACACCGCCGCGCGCAGCCAGAACGGCCTGAACCAAAGGTAGCCCACGAAAAGGGAGAGCGCCATGAGGGCCACCAGCGAGCGGATGCCCGAGCACGCGGCCACGACGTCATACTGGTACCGCCCGTCGGGGCCGAACAGCTGGGTCCCGTTGCGGACCACGCCGATGCCGGCCAGGTGCGCGATGCGCTCACCGGCCTGCACGACCCACATCTGCAGCCAGAATCCCACCGTATCTAGCGCGTTGACCGGTATCGCGAACACCATGAACGCCAGCGGAAACACGGAGGCAGTCCCCCATCGGCGCCCGCCGAAGGACGCCAGAACACCCCAGGTGTAGATCAGCAAGCCGAGAATCGAGATGCGCGGCTGCTGTGCGACGAAGCCGACCGTGTGGACCGCAAGGCCCGACACGATCGCCGCGAGGGACCTCGCGTCCTCGGCGCGGTACCCCCGGGGAGTCCTCATCAGGTTTCGCCGCAGGAGGAACAGGCTGAGCGCTAGGACGAGCCATGCGTGCTCTGTCTCCGACTGGGGATTAACCCACTGGTAAACCCACCAGTAGAACAGGGAGTTTGATGCGATGTAGCCGTGTGTGGCGTTTCCCCAGACCTGGAAGATGGCAACACCCGCGGCTGCCGCTAGGACCGCAGGGAACACGCGGGTCTGCCTCTGCGAAACAGTCACGACGGGCCCTCTCCTATCGCGGCAAGGACGGCGCCGACCCGCTCCCGCGCCAGCCGCTCAAAGCTAAAGGTCCTCGAGCGTTCCACACCGGCGGCCCTCATCCGGGCCTGGAGCTCCCCGTCCGAGCACGCCTGAGCGAGCGCCGCCGTCGCCGCGGGCGCCGCCGCAAAATCCACGTACGTGGCGCACTCGCCGGCGACCTCCCGGAGCACGGGCAGGTCCTGAAGCACGCTGGGGCAGCCGCAGGCCATCGATTCCAGGACGCTCCTGCCAAAGGTCTCGTGCGCGGTGGAAAGGACGTGCACCTGGGCCCCGCGGTAGAGCTCGGGAAGGAGCAGGTCGCTCACCCAACCGAGGAACCGGACATCCTCGATGATCCCCAGCCGCACCGCCGCGGCCTGGGCGCGGGCGCGCCCTCCCGCCCAGTCGCCCCCGGCCACCACGAAGGGAAGCCTCGCTCTCGTCTCCTTGGGAAGACCCGCATACGCGGCAAGGGCAAGCTCGACGCGCTTGTAGGGGTACAGGTTCGATGCCCAGAGGACGTAGCGCCCGGCGACACCCGGCGCCCCCCGTGCCCCCTCTGGATTGAACAGGTCATGCCTGAGGCCCTCCGGGCTCACGATGACCCTGCCCCTGGCCGTTCCCAGCTGCGCCCTGGTCCATTCGGAATTGGCGATGACGAGCCGGGCTCGCTCGAGCCCGCGCGCGACGGCCCAATCGCGGTACGCGGACCTTAGCCCCCCTCGGCGGCCGGGCTCCCCGAGGGCAAAGACATGCATGGCAACCGGAAGCCCCTCGTCCTCGACGGGGTGAAACCCGACAGTCAGGAGCGCCGCGGCGCCGCGCCTCCGGGCCTCGCCGGCCACGCGGAAATGGTCGGCCGCGAGCCGTCGGAGCGGGTGCTCGTTGGAAGGGAATTTGCGGCAGACCTCGACCCCGGGGTCCTCGATTTCCCAGGGTGAATCCGCCCCCGCAAAGACGACCCATGACACGCCGGGGAAGAGACGCCGCGCGCCGCGGACAAATTCCGTGAAAAGCGTGGTCAGGCCCGTCCTCCGACCTGGGTTTTCGCACAGCGTCGAGAGGGCGAGCTTCACGGACATGGGCCCATTCCAACCTCTCCCGGGCGTTCGCCAAGCGAAATTGGCCCTTGTCTCGCGAAGTATTGTCACCCGCTCCGAACCTCGCCACCCTCGCAAGGAGTGTCCGTTCTGCCCCCAACCTCCGTTGTTCGCCGTGAACGGGCGATTCGGCTGACCGTCGCCGCCTCGGTCGGCGCAAAGGCCTTCTCGATGCTGTGCACCTTCGCCCAGGTGCCAGTGGCCCTGCACTACCTCGGGACCGAGGCCTACGGGCTTTGGATCACGCTCCTGAGCATCGTCCTGGTGCTCAGCTCGGTGGACTTTGGCCTTGGCGTCGGCATGCAGCACGCGATGGCGAGGGCGTTTGGAAACGACGACATGGAGTCGATGAGGCGCACGTTCTGGACGGGGGGCGCGGCCCTCCTGGCCCTGGGGCTCGCGGTGCTCCTTGTCGGGATCCCCATTGCACGCTACGGCGCGTGGCAGGACATCCTTCGGATCAGCGAGCCCGGCCTTCGGGCCGACGCGGCAAACGGCCTTTCGCTTGCCATCGCGGCCTTTGTCGTGGGCCTGCCGCTCAACGCCGCGACGCGGCTCGCGGCTGCGCTCCAGCGCGGCTGGATGAACGCGGGGTGGATCGCCTTCGGCAGCGCCCTCTCGCTTGGCCTGGTCGTGTCCGCCGCGGCCGGGCACTGGGGCTTCCTGTGGTTTCTAGCGGCAAGCCTTCTCGTCCCGACGGTCCAGGGAATCGGGATGGCCGTGCACCTGCTCCTGTCGCTCGGGTGGTCCCTGCTTCCCACCCGCCTCGCCCCCGGTTCCGAGATACGCCGCATGCTCCGCTCAAGCCTCTACTACGCCATTCCCCAGTTTGGCATGGCGCTCCTGCAGTCGGCGCCCGCGGTCGCGATCTCGATGGCCGCGGGCTCGTCGGCCGTGACCGGCTACAACCTCCTGCTGCGCCTCTTCAGCCCCTTCCAGCAGGGCCAGGTCATCCTGCTGACCCCCGTGTGGCCGGCCTACACGGAGGCGCACGAGAGGGCGGACCATGCCTGGAACGAGCGCACCCTGCGCAGGACGCTCGGCGCCTTTGCGACGCTCTCGGCGGGGGTCGCCCTGGTGGCGTGGCAATCGCATGCCCTCCTCTCGATCTGGGTCGGGGTTTCGGCGGACAAGGTGCCAAAGGGGCTCGCGGCGCTCGTGGCCGCGTGGATCATCCTCCAGATGGCCGCCCAGCCCTTCCTCTATTACCTTATCGGCGTGGGCCGGCTCCGCGAGCTCGCATGGCTCGCAACCCCGGGGCTGCTGCTGGCCTCGGCCGCCCTGTTCTTCGAGCGCGGCTCGGGCTCCGTGTCGGGTGTTCTCGGGGCCGGCTCGGTCGTCCTCGGACTCGCGCTCCTTCCGCCCCTTGCCTGGGATTCGTTCCGGACGGCGCGGCGGCTGGTTGGGACGGAGGCAGGCGCGTGAGGATCGTCGTCTTCAAGTTCAACCATCTTGGAGACAACGTCGTCTTTGTTCCGGCGGTCCAGGCCTTGAGGCGGGCCCACCCGGACTGGCACTTGACGGTCCTCACGACACCCAACGAGGCGGCGCTCTACGGCGGGCCCCTTGGGCCTCAGGAGATCCTCGTGGCGCACAAGGAGGATTTCGACAAATCCTACCGCAGGCCCTGGGTGCTCGCGCACTGGATGTGGCGCGTCCGCCGCCTGCGGCCCGACGCCTGCCTCATCTCCTTCGACCAGGCCACGGCCGCCCACCTGGTGGCCAAGCACAGCGGCGCCCGCATACGCATCGGGGGAAACCTCCAGCACATTCGCGTGGCCGGGTCGCTGACGCAGGAGGTTTCGATGCCGCCAGACGCGTGCCCGGCGACATGGCACTGGCACATGGCGCGATCCCTGGAAAGGGCCCTCTGCAAGGGCTGCCTCCTGCCGGAGTCCGCACCGCCGCCCGACCTCGGCTTCCTTGCACCCAGGGAGACACCTGCTCGAATCGGCCGGCGCCGGGTCGTTGTCCATGCGGGCGCCAGCCGGTACCTCAACCAGTGGCCGCGGGAGCGCTTTGCAGCCGTGGCGACGTCGCTCTCCAGGGACCATGAGGTGGTCTGGATCACCCATGGTGGAACGACGGGGGACGCGCCGCAAGGAACGGTCGCCGCCCCCGTGGGCTCCATCCAGGAGCTCGCGGTCCGCCTTTTGGAAGGCGACCTGTTCCTCGGCAACAATTCCGGGCCGATGCACCTGGCGAACGCCTTGGGACGGCCGGGGGTCGTTGTGACCGGGCCCTCCGCCATGGGATGGAACCCGTACTGGAACAGGGAAAAATGGACCGTGCTGCGGCACCCGAGCCTGTCCTGCGCGCCCTGCGAGAGGCCCAACAAGGCGCTGGAGGGCTGCGTGAACGCCGGGGAGCCGATGGCCTGCCTGAACTACTGGACCGCCGGGAGGGTCGAGGCGGCCTGTCGGGAGAGGCTCGCGCCGGCGGCGGCGGGACCGTCATGAACCCCAGGCTTCGCCTCACCCTTTTTCTGGCGGCCGGCGTCGCGCTCGGAATCACGATCGGCGTCGAGATCGCCGACGAGAGCTATGGATTCTCCTCGCTCATCCTGGTCGCCGCGGGATGGCTCATGATCAAGCGCTCAAGCAAGGCGGTCCCCGAGGCGTGGCTGCTCTCCGTGCTCCTTGTGGGCTACATCGTGGGCAACCGCGGCTTTGCGCAGCTCCAGCCCGCAAGAAACATCCCCCTGCTGCCGGCGGAGGCCGTCCTCCTAGTCGGAATCCCCGGCCTCCTGTTCAGGATGGCGCTCAAGCAGTCCAGGGGCGTCCAAAGGGACGCGCTCAATTACTCGGTCCTGGCGTGGATCATCGTGGGCACGCTCCGGCTTCCCAAGGACATGCACACGTTCGGCGTCATGGCGCTCCGCGACTACGCGACCATCTACTACGCCTGCTTTTTCTTCATCGCCCAGGACGTCGCAAGCCGCGACGAGTCCGTGAGGCTGATGAAACGGGCGATCACCCTGTCGTTCCTGCTCCTCCTGCCCGTCGTGGTGAGCATCATCGTTTCGCCCGACTTCCTCGTCGACCATCTCACGTTCAGGGGAATACCGCTGATTTTTCACAAGAGCGACCTGATAGCATCATCCTTGTCGGCGGGGTTCTTCTGGCTCTGGACCCGATGGGAGAAATCGGGACGGAGACCGTGGCTGGCGGCAGCCGGCACAAGCCTGGTCCTCATCGGGGCCATGAGTTCGCCCAGGGCCGGTATGTTTTCCGTGGGCGTGACAACCGCCCTGTGGCTGCTGACCGGCCGCTGGCGCATCGCGGTCGCCGAGGCCTGCTTTGTCGCCACGGCGCTCGCCGTCGCGGTCGCCGCGATCGTGCTCACCGGCAGGGACCTGAAAACCTCGGCGCCCTACTCGGTGTACGAGCACGCCGTCTCCATTTTCGATCCGACCGGCGCGGGCACGTACATCAACGGCGACAGCGGCGACCCCGGCGGCAACAATCGCTTCCGGCTCATCTGGTGGCGCGACGTGATCGAGGACACGATGGCGACAAGCCCCGTGTTGGGCCTCGGGTTTGGAAGCGACCTGTCGACGCGCTTCCTGGCGGACTACGACCTGCTCTCTGACGAGAACTTTGCGGCGAGGAGTCCGCACAGCATCATCGTCACCGTCTTTGGCCGGATGGGGCTGGTTGGCCTTGCTGCCTGGCTCGCCGTCACGGCCAGCATGGCGGCGCTCGTCTGGAAGTTGCTACGGCGCGGGGAGCCCGACGGCATGGGCCTGGCGTGCATTGCCATCTCCGTCTTCCTGAGCGCCTGCTTCGGCGTCGTGCTCGAGGGGCCGATGGGGGCCACCGTCTTCTGGATCACCCTCGGGATGGCAAGCGCCGCAGCCCGGACGGAACGGCCTAGCGGCCCGGCTTCACCCCAAACGCATTGTACCTCGACTGCGTCGGGCGAATGGCCAGTTGCAAACGGTGCTTCGTTGGGTTCTGAATCGGCTGCACGGTGAACTTACGCTTACCCGTCGATTCCTTCAGTCTTTTTAATACTTCCACCCGCGAACGGTGGGATCACTGGTCCCCGATTGCAATGGCGGGTTTGGGAACCTTCGGGGTGGCATTCATTTACTCAGCCCAGCTTCCCGTCCAGGGGCACAGCTGGATCATGCAGCTCCTTTGGCTGACGCTTGGGGCCGGGATCTACATCACAGTCTCCCTCATTGATTACCAGTTCTGGCTTGGCGTCGCCCATTGGGTGTATGCCGCGTGCCTGGTTCCCCTGGTCCTTGTGCTCATTCCCGGGATCGGCACCCAGGTCTACGGGTCGCAGCGCTGGATACGGCTCGGGGCCTTCCAGTTCGAACCCTCGGACACGGCGATCATCGCCGTCCTCCTCATAACTGCCAGCCTATTGGTGCGCAGCGAGATAGGCACTGTGAAGCAGTCGCTCGGCGTGCTGGGGAAATTGGCCCTTGCGGTGGGTGTTCCCATGCTCTTGATTCTGCGACAGCCGGACTTGAAGTCCGCGATTGTCTTACCGCCGATGGTCTTTTCCATGCTCTATGTCTCGCGGCTCTCCGGCCGTTTTTTTGCTGGAGCCCTGGCAGCATTCCTGATTTTGACAGGCCTAATCGCCTGGGATACATGGCGTTACATGGATTTCATGGAGTCCAGGGGTTACTCCTTCCAGGCTGACCGCGGGCTCTACGAGAAGCACAGCTGGCTCCCGCTGCACGACTACCAGCGCAACCGCATCCTTTCGTTCGTGGACCCCGACAAGATCGATCCCATGGGGATCGGTTGGAACCAGCGCCAGTCGCTGATCTCCGTCGGCAGCGGCGGCCTCTCGGGCAAGGGATGGACGGAGGGGACGCAGGCGCGGCTTGGCTACCTGCCCCGCGCGGTGGCGCACAACGATTTCATCTTCTCGGTCATCGCCGAGGAAAAAGGATTTCTGGGAAGCATCACGGTTCTCAGCCTGTTTGGTCTGTTGCTGTTCAACGGCATTCGCATCGCCGGCCTATCAAAGGACCGGTTCGGCACGCTGCTCGCCCTAGGCGTCACCGTGCTGTTCATGGTGCATGTGTTCGTGAACATCGCCATGACCATCGGGCTCGTGCCCATCACGGGCATACCGCTTCCCTTTATAAGCTACGGTGGCACCTTCGTGCTCAGTTGCTGCTTGTTGCAAGGACTGGTCCAGAGCGTCTATCGCTTCCGGAAGGATTTCGCATAACCATGCGCCCGACCCGCGATAACGACCGTTCTGCCGGAATTTCCTGCGCCGCAACTCGCGCCCGGGGAGGCCCCGATCACAACCAAGACAGAGCCCCCAATGAGCGAAACATCCCAGCCCAACCCCGACGTCAACCCAGACGTCGCCCAGAAGTATGACTCCGAGCTCGCGAGCCCCCCAATCCAGCGCGAGGTCGCATCCGTAAGCCCCGGCGAACTTAAGGCAGGCGCCGCCGAGCGCGCCCAGCAGCGGCCGCTGCTCCAGAAAATCCTGGCGGCCTTCAAGAAGGAAAAGGGTTCCTACCGCGAACTCATCATCAATTCGGAGCCCCTCGAGAAGCGCGTAGCGCTCCTTGTCGACGGGCGCCTCGAGAAGTACGAGATAGAGCGCGAGTCCGACGACCGCATGGTCGGCGGCATCTACAAGGGCCGCATCAAGAACCTGGACCCGGGCCTAAAGGCCGCGTTTGTGGACATCGGCTACGCCAAGAACGCATTCCTGCACTACTGGGACATGCTGCCCGCGGCGGCCGACTCCTCGGTCGAGGTCGTTCGCGTGAACAAGAAGCGCGACTCGGCACCCAAGGGGGAGGTGACCGTTAAGGACATCCCGGGCCTCTACCCCCCGGGTTCCGACATCGTCATCCAGGTCACCAAGGGGCCGATCGGCACGAAGGGCCCGCGGACGACGACCAACCTCTCCATCCCCGGCCGCTACCTGATCCTCACCCCCTACAGCGACGGCTGCGGCATCTCGCGAAAGATCGAGGACATCCAGGAGCGAAAGCGCCTGAAGCAGCTGATCAACGAGCTCACGATCCCCGAGGGCATGGGCGTCATCGTGCGCACGGCCGGCGAGGGCAAGAAGCCCCGCTATTTCGTGCGCGACCTGCACCTCCTCCTCAAGAAGTGGGAGGAGATCTCCCGCAAGATGCAGTCCGAGCGCTCGCCCTGCAACCTGTACATGGAGCCCGACTTGGTCGAGCGCACCGTGCGCGACTTCCTCACCGAGGACGTCGACCGGGTGCTGATCGACAACAAGGCTGACTATGACCGGACGCAGGACCTCGTGGGCCTGATCTCCAAGCGCTCGCGCTCAAAGATCGCTTTCTACACGGACAGCATCCCGATCTTCGAGCGCTTCAACATCGAGCGCCAGATCGAGCAGACCGGCCAGCGCAAGGTGCCGCTGCCGAGCGGCGGCGAGATCGTGATCGACGAGACCGAGGCCCTGATCGCCATCGACGTGAACACCGGCTCGCACAAGAACCGGTCGGGCGACGAGAAGAACACGCTCTATGCCGTGAACCTCGAAGCGGCCCAGGAGGCCGCCCGCCAGATCAGGCTGCGCAACCTGGGCGGCCTGATCATCCTCGACTTCATCGACATGAAGGAGAGGCGCCACCGCAACGCCGTCTACGAGAAGATGGTCGAGCTGATGGCGGGCGACAAGGCCAAGAACCACATCCTGCCGATCTCGCAGCTTGGCATCATGCAGATGACCCGCCAGCGCCAGCAGGAGTCCCTCTCGTCCAACCTCTACACGGACTGCCCGTACTGCCGCGGCCGCGGCATCGTAAAGTCGGATACGACAATGTCGGTGGAGCTCCAGCGCCGCCTCTCATCGGTCGCCCGCCGGCTCCAGGCCCGCAAGGACGGCAAGGTCTACTCGCTTCGCGTCCTTGTGCACCCGTCGGTGCTCGAGCGGCTCCGCGTCGAGGACGCCGGGCTCCTGGTGCGCATGGAGAAGACCTACGGGGTGCAGCTCGCCTTCAGGGCGGACCCGAACTACCACATCGAGAACTTCAAGATCATCAACGCGCAGACCGGCGAGGAGTACAGGTAGGAAAGAAGAGGAGCGCAACGGGCAGGCGCTGGCCAAGCCAGCCGCCTGCCTTAACTAGATCTGGGGATCGGACTCAGAGTGCCTGTGCACGTCCACGTTGCGCTTCTTCGAGTTCACCTCAGGGAAGGTTTCCTCAAGGTATTCGCAGAGGTCTTCCGCGGATTCCTCCGTCCGGAAGGACACGCGCAGGGCTATGGACCAGAGCGTCTCCACCTTGCCTTTGCCCGCTGCAGCCCACGCTTCCTCGCCGGAGCAAAGGAGCCCTCTAGTCTTTGCAGCGTGTGCCTCCTGCCTGGCTAGAGATTTGGCGTCTTCAGAAAGCATGGCGGATCGGTGCGGAGGTCAGGCACATGGGATCAACATCGGCCGGCCACCTGAGCTCTTAAGCCAAAGCTGCAACACCGCCTTTAACCGCGCTCAGACCCATGCCATCCTAAGTGGCCCAGTGATTCGATCGGACTATCGGTGCTAGCCAGTCATTCCCATGGGATCCTGGGAGAATCAGAAATCATATAAGATTATAACTTATATCATATTATGAGTAATATACCCGGGGGCGGTGCCGGGAGCACTCGGGACTGTGTCATATGGTTTCTCACGATAAAATCAGGCTTGCCATAATCAGATCATCTGAATCTATATTGATTTGGTATGATTTATAGAGGCATTTTTCCCCTCTCACCTATTTATCCCCGTCGGGCGCTGCCGCATGGATCGGAAGCACACCTTACACCCAGCCCCGCGGGGTTTCCTTTGGCCACCTGCACGGTTCGACGGCACACTTGGCGCCCCGGGGTCAGCGAGGTTGCGCGTCGGACCGGCAGGAGGGCCTATCTCTTTCTGCGCTCGCCCGGGTTTCTAGCGCAATGCGATGCGAGTACGGTCATAGGGGTGAAAGTGGGCGAGCGCAGACCTCTTCACCGCCCGGAGGCCATCTGCCCGCGGAGGGCTTCCCTTTGAGCAGTAGGCTTCGGGCTTATGCTTCCCGCGATTGTGACTAATGCGGTGGGAGGGCGCCTTAAGCGCCTCGACTCCCTAGGGAAGTGCTGAGCGGGGCAACCCCTGCCGAAGCCCAATGGGGCGCGACGGCGTCCGTGGGGAGGCGCAGGCCGGCGGATCAGGAGGGGTTTGCGCATTGACAGCCGCCAAGGCTCTCCCGCCTTGTTTTGAACCCGCCCCCTCCACCCCCGATCCCGTTACCCCATGCCAGAGCCCGCCTCAACCGCGCCCGACGGAAAGACAGCCCAGGGGGACCGCGTGCCCCTCTCCCAGAAACTCGGCTACGGCCTGGGATCCTTCCAGGACATGTGGGGCCACTGGCTCTATCCGGCGCTCGTTTACCTCGTGTTCAACATCTACCTCGGCGTCCCGCCGAAGTGGATCGCACGCGCACTCCTCTTCAAGCTCGTGTTCGAGGCCGTGTGGGACTCGGTGTTCGGATGGTGGTCCGACAACGTGAGGACCCGGTTTGGGCGGCGCCGGCCGTTCTTGCTCGTTGGAGGCGTCCTCGCCGGTTGCATCCTACCCCTCCTTTTCCAGGTCCGGGCAGGCTGGACCGATCTCCAGTACTTCGGGTTCATGGTGTCGACCCTGGCGCTCCTGGTCCCGATCATGAGCTGTTTCTACATGCCCTTTCAGAGCCTCGGGGCCGAGCTCACGCCGGATTACCACGAGCGCACCTCGATAAACGCCACGCGAAACGCCGTTCAAAAGATCCCGGAGCTGGCCATGTTCGCCGCGGGCGCATTCTGCACGGCGGGTGTCTGGGTGGCTGCATCCTGGCAGGACGTCCCCTCGAGGTTGGCGAGGCTCCTGGGCCAGACCGGCCGCTGGTTTGGCAACGTCGCGGCAAGCCTTGCGACGCTCGACTTCGCGCGATTCGGCGCGCTGATGAAGACGATCTTCGGTTGGGCGCCCGCCGTTGAGGGCGCAAAGCCCAACATTCTCATCGGCGCCCAGGCCTACACCACCGTCCTGGGCACGATCCTCATCGTTACGGGAGTCCTTGTCTTTGCGCTCACCCGCGAGCGCTACTATGACAAGATCGTCGCAAGCCGCCAGGGCAAGATATCGATCAAGGACACCCTCTGGAAGGCGCTCTCATGCAAGCCGTTCAGAGCAAACCTGTTCATGGCGCTCTCCTACGGGATCGGCACAAGCATGATCAGCACGCTCGGCTACTACTGCACCATCTACTACGTGTGCCGGGGCAACGTCGCCATCGGCAACAGCTGGAATTTCTGGATGGGACTGGCAAGCATGCTGCTCGGCTTCTGCGGCATCCCCGTCTACACGAAGCTCTCGCGAATCCTGGGAAAGAAGAAGGCGATGATCGGCGTCCAGATCTGCGCGATCGCCGTCGGCCTCTCCTCCTGGTGGCTTTACAATCCGGCGATCGACTGGCTCCAGGTCTTCTACAGCGGTTTCACGGCCTTCACCGGCGCCGGTTTCTGGATCCTCTACTACTCGATGACGGCGGACGTGATCGACGCGGATGAGCTCGAAACCCACCAGAGGCGCGAGGGCGCGTTCTCGGCCTGCGGATCCTGGATCCTTAAGCTAGGCGTCGCGATCGGCAGCTGGGCCTCCGGCGAGATCCTGTCACAGACCGGCTTCGACGCGACGCTTGGCGGCAACCAGACCGCCCATGCGATCCTCACGATGCGCCTGTTGTTCGCCACGATACCGGTCGCGGGCTCCATATTGGCGCTGATCTTTGTAATCAGGTTTCCGCTTACGCCGCAGCGCATGGAGGAGATAAGGGGCAGTCTCGAGGCCCGCAGGGGCAAGGTGTAGGCGGAGCCAGGCGCCCGACCGCTCGACGGCGATAGGGCCCGTTCATCCAGAATGACGTGCCAACGCGCGCCCAACGGGGACACTGGGCACATGAAGACCAGAAAGGATGGCGCCGCGGCGTCCGGCCTCCCCAGGGCACTCGGCCTACTTTGGAACGAATTCCTCCGGCCGATCGGCCTCCTGTTCCTGGTGATCGCCCCGCTCAAGTCAGCGGTCGTGGACTGGAACTGGGTGCCCACCGGGTCGATGAAGCCGACCATCATGGTCGGCGACCTGGTCCTCGTGAACAAGCTGGCGTACGACCTGAAGGTCCCCTTCACGACCCGGCATGTCGCCTCCTGGTCCGAGCCCGCCCGCGGGGACATCGTCGTCTTCTTCTCGCCGGCCGACGGCTCGAGGCTCGTGAAGCGGGTGGTGGGCCTGCCCGGCGACTCGATCGAGCTCAGGCGCGAGGCGCTCTACATAAACGGCGTCCGTCAGGGCTATTCGCTCGACGACCCCCTGCCCTATAGAAGGGAGGTCGCCGAGGATCCCCACCCCGTGGTCGCGACGGAGCACCTCGGCGACAGGGACCACCTGGTCGCGCTCCTCCCCTCCCGGCCAGCGCTTCGCTCCTTTGGGCCCGTCAGCGTGCCCGCAGGAAGCTATTTCATGATGGGGGATTCCCGGGACAACAGCTTCGACTCCAGGTTCTTTGGCGCCGTGCCCCGCGCGAGCATCGTGGGCCGGGCGACCGCCGTCATCGTTTCGTTTGACCCGACGCGCTGCCTCCTGCCCCGCCCCTCCAGGTTCCTGAGCCCCTTCTCCTCCGTGGAGGGGCGACCTTCCCGAAAAGCCGACTAGGCGACCGGCCGCCGGCGGCTGCGCACCCTAGAAGGAAACCTCGACGGGCTCGGTCACGAGCAAGACCGACTGCTCGTGCCTGCCCGACTTGTAGGCCACCCGGATGGCGTCAATCGCGGCGCGGTTGGCTTCCGTGTCCTCGTAAAGGATCACAAGGACCTTTGACCGGAGGCGGTTCGGCACCACCGAGCCGCGGGGGCGCCACTGTCCATAGGCGTCAAACACCGTGAGGCCGTCCGGGAACCTAGGCGTCACCTCCTTGTCGACAAAAGCCTGCCACTGGATCTCCCGCAGGCCCTCCTCGGGGTCGTCGGCCTGGCCGATGCCGAAGTAGAGCTCGCTCCTTAGCCAGTGCGCCGCCTCCGGGCGGGCGGGGTCACCCTTCAGGGTGGCCGTGGTCTTGGACGGGGCGTCAGCCAGGCAAACGGGCAACGCGAGCGCAAGGAGCGCGGTCAGGAGGAGTGTGAGTCTGGGTTTCATGTCAAAATCGACGGTTCCGGCTTGCCCGGTCAGAGCCGCGCCTTGCGCGCCGAGATGATCTCGGTGTTCATCCCCGCCCAATGCAGTCCCCCGTGGTACCGGCCGTGCTCCATCTTGACACAGCGGTCGACCACAACCTTCAGTCCGGCCCGGGCCGCGAACTCCGCCGCCTCGATATTGACGAGCCTCAGCTGGAGCCAGAGCGCCTTGGCCTTGATCGCCACGGCCTGCCTGGCGACGTCAAGGCACTCTGACGCGGGACGGAACACGTCGACCAGATCGACCTGCCCGGGGATGCTTGCAAGGTCCGGGTAGCAGATTTCCCCGAGGATCCGCTCGGCCTTGGGATTTACCGGAATCACGCGATATCCCTCCTTCTTGAGGTAGCTCGCCACAAACCAGCTCGCCCGCTGGGGGTCGCTGGAGAGGCCCACGATCGCAATCGTGCGGGAATCGCGCAGCAGCGCCTGGATCACCCGCGGGTCCTGGTAGAGCGCCTGCCCCGCAGGCGAGAGCGCCGAGTTGAGCGTTATTGCGCAAGAAGCGCCCGGTCCAGGTCCCATAAGAGGTCCTCCACGTTTTCCAGGCCGATTGAGAGCCGGATCAACTCGGGTGTCACCCCGCCCTTCGAGAGCTCCTCGTCGGATAGCTGCTGGTGGGTGGTCGAGGCGGGGTGTATGACCAGGCTCCTCACGTCGCCGATGTTGGCCAGGTGCGAGAAAAGCTCGAGCGCCTCGATGAACCTGCGTCCCGCGGCCCTGCCCTCGGCCGCCGTCCCGGCCTTCAGGCCGAAAGAGAGGACGGCGCCGGCGCCCTTGGGCAGGTACTTTGCCGCAAGCGCTTTGTCGGGATGGCTGGGGAGCCCGGCATAGGCGACCCAGGCCACCGCCTTGTGGCCCTCGAGGAAACGCGCCACGCGAAGCGCCGAGGCCGACTGCCGCTCCATCCGAAGGGAGAGGGTCTCCAGGCCCTGGATCAGCAGGAACGCGTTGAACGGGGAAAGGCAGGCGCCGGTGTCGCGCAGCGTCTCGGCCCGCGCCTTCATGAGGAAGCCGTAATGCCCGAACGTGTCGAAGAACCGGAGGTCGTGGTAGGCCGGCGAAGGTGCGGCGATCGTCGGGTACCGGCTGAAGTCGAATTTCCCGGAATCAAGGAGCACGCCGCCGATCGCCGTCCCGTGGCCCCCGATGAACTTGGTCGCCGAATGCACGATGAGCGTCGCCCCGTGCTCGATGGGCCGGCAGAGCGCGGGGGTCGCCATCGTGTTGTCGACGATCAGCGGAATTCCCCGGGACGAGGCGAGTGAGGCGATGCGGCCAATGTCGAGGATGGCCCCCCTGGGGTTGCCGATCGTCTCGCCGTAGAGGGCCTTGGTCTTCGGGGTGATCGCGGCCTCCCACGCGTCGATGCTCGAGGGCTCGACGAAGCGGGCCCCTATCGAGAATTTCTTGAGGGTGTGGACCAGCTGCGTGATCGAGCCCCCGTAGAGCTGGGACGAGGCCACGATCTCGTCCCCGGGCGAGAGGAGCGTGAGAAAGGTGACGAGCTGGGCGGCCATGCCGCTGGCCGTTGCGAGGGCCCCGGTCGCCCCCTCCAATGACGCCATCCGCTCCTCGAGGACGGCGGTCGTCGGGTTGCTGATCCGGGTGTAGATGTTGCCATACTGCTTCAGCTCAAAGAGCTGGGCGGCCTGCTCGGCGTCATCGAAGACAAACGACGTCGTCTGGTAGATCGGAACCGCCCGGGCCCCCGTCACGGCGTCGGGGACGTGGCCCGCATGGACCATGCGCGTCTCAAATCCGAATGAACGGGGGTCGGTATCCTGGCTCACCAAGGCAAGGCAATAGCCTCCCCGTGGGGTTTGCAAAGGAAGATCGGGTCATATGTTTCCTTTCTGCTTCCGGTACAAGGGCTCGGGTGTAGCGTGACCCGGGATGACAGATGGATCCATCGAGGTGGTTTATCGCGTTCGGAGCGCGCAGGCGGCCCTGGCCGCCAGGACCGAGGCTCTCCTGCTGGAGCAGACCGTGGAGCTGCCCCGCACGGCGCTCCGGTCCACCTTTGCCCGGGAGCGCCTCGTCGGTCGGGTCCTTGGCACGCTCGAGGTGGGGCCGGGCGACTACAGGGTCACGCTGGCCCAGCCCGAGTTGGCCGCCGCGGGCGACCCGGCGCAGCTCCTGAACGTCCTTTTCGGAAACTGCTCGCTCCAGCCCGATATCCTGCTCGAGGAGGTCCGCCTGCCGCCGGGACTTGAGACTATCCTTGGCGGACCCCGGTTCGGGATCGCCGGAATAAGAACCCTCCTCGGGATCCAGGACAGGGCCCTCACCTGCTCGGTACTTAAGCCCGTGGGCCTCTCGGTTGCTGAAATGGCTTCCCTCTGCGGGACCCTGTCAGCCTCGGGCCTGGACATCGTGAAGGACGACCACGGTCAGGCCAATCCGTCGTTCTGCCCGTTTGGCGAGCGCGTGAGGGCCTGCCTGGCCGCGACCCTTGACGCGGCCCAGCAGACGGGCCGCCGCACCCTCTACGTCCCCAATGTCACCGGCTCCCCGAAGACCGTCGGCGAGCAGGTCAGGGTCGCCCGCGACCTGGGTGTCCAGGCCATCATGGTTTCGCCCATGCTGATCGGCCTTCCCTTTTTTTCGGAGCTGGCCGGGGCCCTCGGGATGCCGGTCCTGGCACACCCCGCCTTCGGCGGCTCTTTGAGGATCTCGCCCCAGGCCCTCCTGGGCGGGCTCTTCCCGCTGTTTGGGGCAGACGCCGTGATCTACCCCAATTTTGGCGGCCGGTTCAGCTATTCCAGGGACGAGTGCGGCGCCATCGCCGCGGCGCTGCGCGCCCCGCGGGGCTCCACCCTGCCGGCCTTCCCCGTGCCGGCAGGCGGGATCCGGATGGAAAACCTCAAGGAGGTCCTCGGGTTCTATGGCAAGGACACGGTTCTCCTGGTGGGCGGCAGCTTGCTAGACGCCCCGGACGCGGCCACGCTTTCGGCACGTAGCCGGCAATTGGTGGAGGCCGCGGCGGGCCATTCCTATCGTCCATGAGCAAGAAGACCCACATCGCCCAGACCGAGCCCTTCAGGTGGGACGGTGTGCCCGTGCTCGCCTACAAGGAGGAAGGGGGCACCCATTTCAAGGGGATCACCCGCCAGGTGCTCTTTGACGACGGCGAGCACTTCGACACGCAGCTGCGGTACTTCGAGATAGCACCGGGAGGGCACTCCACGCTCGAGCGCCACCTGCACGCGCACTCGGTGATGGTGATCCGGGGTTCCGGGGGCGCCCTTGTGGGTGAAGCCGTGGTGGACCTGGGCACCCGGGACCTGATCCGCGTCCCGCCCCAGACGTGGCACCAATTCAGGGCGACCGGAACGGAGCCCCTCGGCTTCCTTTGCCTGGTGAGGCGTGAGCGCGACAAACCCGCGCTGCCGACCGAAAGCGACCTCGCCGCCTTGCGCGCAAACCCGCGCGCAGCCGCCTTCATCCGGGTCTAAAGCCCCGGGACCACCATGAGCCTACCCGATCCGGTCCACCCTGCCACGGCCGCCGCGCAGGCCCTAGGCTTCACCGACCCGGCGACGGGGGCCTTCGTGCCGCCGATCCAGCCGGCTACGACCTACGAGCGCGACACCGGGAACCGCCTCCTCTCCGGCCGGCTCTACTCGCGGGCCGACAACCCGAACTACGACCAGCCGGAGGCCCTTTTGACGCACCTCGAGGGCGGGGCGGCGACCGCGGTGTTCAGCTCGGGGATGAGCGCGGCTACCGCGGCCTTCATGGCCCTCAGGCCGGGCGACCACGTCCTCGTGCCGCGCGTGATCTACTGGGCCTTCCGAAACTGGCTTCTCGGCTGGGCGACCTCCTGGGGCCTGCAGGTCGAGTCGGTGGACATGACGGATCCCGCGAAGGTTTCGTCGGCGATACGCAAGGGGAAGACCCGGATCGTGTGGGTCGAGACGCCCGCAAACCCGACCCTCGAGGTGAGCGACATCGCGGCGCTTGCGGAGATCGCGCACGGCGCCGGGGCGATCCTCGGCGTCGACTCGACCTTCGCGACCCCCGTCCTCACGCAGCCGATCGCGATGGGCGCGGACCTGGTGATGCACTCCGCCACCAAGTACCTGAACGGCCACTCCGACGTGATCGCCGGCTCGCTCACGACCCGGGAGGAGAACGAATACTGGCACGCCATCAAAGCCGTGCGGTCCCAGACGGGGACCGTGATGGGGCCGTTCGAGGCCTGGCTCCTCCTCAGGGGCATGCGCACCCTCTACGTGCGGGTGCATTCGCAGAGCCGGAGCGCCCTGCAGATCGCGGAGCATTTCTGCGGCCACCCCGGGATCGAGGCGGTACTTTACCCGGGCCTTCCCGAGTTTCCCGGGCACGCGACTGCAGCGCGCCAGATGAAGGGGGGCTATGGCGGCATGCTTTCCATCCGGGCGAAGGGCGGCGCCCCGGGCGCCCTGGCGTTCATCGGCAAGCTTCGCCTTTGGAAGCGCGCGACCTCCCTCGGCGGAGTGGAAAGCCTGGTCGAGCACCGCGCTAGCGTCGAGGGGCCCCAGAGTGCGACGCCCGCGGACCTGCTGCGGATGTCGGTGGGCCTCGAGGACACCGGGGACCTGATCCAGGACATGGAGCAGGCGCTACGGTAGCGCCCGGGCCCGCCTACTGGGCGATCTCGCCCGGGGCGATTCCCTTCTCCAGGTCGAATGTCTGGCCCACCGCCCCGACCACGGCATGGGCCCGGTCGAGCGACAGGTACTGCCTCAGCTTGAACACCGCCTCGATGCCCGTGCAGTGAGCGCCGATCAGGTTCTCAATCCCCGCTCCGGAAACTCGGCCCGCCTCGACCCGAAGGGTCTCGTCGGAGGCCGCAAAGAGGTGGACGCCTCCGATCAGGGCATGGACCCGCGCGGGGCGCACGACGAGCCGGGAGTAGGTCACGATGTTTGCGACGCCGGCATGGCCGCATCCGGTTATGACGACGAGCCCCTTGTCCGTGTCCAGGACGAGGGACATGTCCTCGGGGATGTTGTCCTCCACCGTGCCGGCGGGTGTCGTGACCTTCTCGTTCCCGCTCCAGTTCCGCTCGTCGTAGACGCGCGGCACAGGACCCGTGAGCCAGACGCCCGAATAGAGCTGAACGGGCCGGTCGTGGACCACGAAGACGCCCCCTGTCGCCTCGTACCGGGGCCTGATCAGGACCATCGGGTTCACCTCGACGCGCGGGATGGACGACGTGCGGGGATAGAAGATCCCGAGGCCCACGTGCGCGCGCGCCAGCGCCCCCGGGGCCTTCTTGACGACCGCGTCGCGCAGCGTCAGGAGCCCTCCCACGTGGTCCGAGTGGTTGTGGCTTAGGACCACCTCGGGGATCGATTCGAGCTCCACGCCCAGGTAGGCCGCGTTCTTGAGCACGACGTCGGAGTGGAGGCCCGTGTCGAAGAGGATGTTGTGACCGTCCGCTTGCACGAGCGCCGAGAAGCCCCACTCGCCGAGCGCGCCGTCGTCGGCAAGCATCGTGGACAGGATGGTGATCTTCGCGGAATGAACGCGCCCGTGCGGTTCCTCCGGGTCGGCTCCCCGCGCAAAGGGTGCGAGCGTTGCCAAAAGGACGGGAACAAGTACCCGAAGGGCGATGCGGCTCATGGGGCAAAGCGTGGAGGCGGCCCGGGCCCGGTAAAATAAAAACGGAAACCGTCCCCTACCAGCCCGCTGCCTCCCGGACCGGCCCCAGGAGATCAAGGGCGATCTGCTCCTGCTGGAACGCGACCAGGTGGCTGTTGGTCGGCGTTCCGGGGAAAAAGCCCGTCCTGGCAAAGCCCACCCGCAGGTCCCCGGCCTTGTGCTGCCGGTCTGCCACCTCGCGGATCGTCTCAAGGAGCCTGTCGCGGGAGGCCCGGGACCTGCCGTCGGAGCCGTCCGACTGGAATCCGCTCTCGGTGAGCAGGATGAAGGCGCCCGGGTGAACGGCGCGGACCCGCGCCACAAAGGCGGCGTAGGCGTCGGTGAACCGCGCGACATCGAGCAGTCCCCCGTCAAAATCGGTGCCGTCATTGATCACGATCACGTCGGGCTGGTAGCGCGAGTGGTCCCAGGCGCTCCCCTCCTTGTCCGGAAGCGCGCGCTCGAAGAAAACGGGGGCCGTGGCCACGTCCGTCTTTCCCGCCCAGTCGCGGGTGATGCCGCGGCCGCCATAGCTGACCAGGTGCACCTGTGCGTTCAGCCAGCGTGCGAGCACCATGGCGTAGGACCGCGCCGCGTTGGTGGTCCTGGGCGTAGAGTCGTTCTCCGGGGGAAACCGCTCGTCGTATTCGCCGCACGTGAGCGAGTCCCCGATGAACAGGAGCTTCCGCGTGGGAAAGGCAGGGGGAGGAACGAGCTCGCACCCCTCGGGCAGCACGAGCCCGTCGAGCGAGGCGGTGCCCATCCACGACTCGGTCCTGCGCACGAGGTCCACCACCCATCCCCCGGCCGGTGCGGCGCCCGTCGGAAGGGCGATCTCGTTCGGGCCCGCCTTCAGGTGGATCAGGACCGGGTCCCATCCGTTGCACGAGAGGTTGAAGAAGCAATTGGGGGAATCGCCCGTCATCCGGATCGAGGGCGCGGGCCCCCGGTAGGCAAAGCGGACCGTGACCCCTGGAAACCCCATCTTGGCCCCGCCCTCCGAGAGCTCGAGCCTTCCCATGTAGGCGATCCGGGGGTCGGTTGGCGCAACGAGCGCCCCGGGCCGAGCCGGCGAGTCGGTGACTCCGGCGCCCAAGCGCGCCCCTAGGAAAACCACCCAAACAAGCGCGATTTGGAGTAGGACCGAGTGATGTGGCCGTGATTTGGAGGGCATAACAGGGGTTGCTCCGGGACTGCCGGAAGCCGCGACCGTTGGCCCGGTGCCGGCGCAAATCAAACAGGATTCCTACTCTAGAATCTTCCGCAGCTCGGTGAGCTGCCGGCGAAGGTCGTCGACCTCGGCCCTCATGGCCTGCGATTGCGCCTCGAGCTTCTCGAGGCGCTCGTTCTCGAAGCGCACCGTGAGCACGGCGGGCTCGGCGGCCGGGACAGCCGCAGAAGGCTCGACCGAGACCGGGCCCGAGAGCAGGTGCGCGTACCGCTGCTCCTTCATGCCCGCCATGCGGGGAAGCTTTGCCACGAGGGGATCCATGGGCCTGGAGGCTAGGAGGGCCAGGCAGGCCTCCGTTTCCTCCAGGCCTTGAAATTCGTGCATCCGCGAGGTCCGCGTGCGGACCTCGCCCACCGTCTGGGGCCCCCTTAGGAGAAGGACGCACAGGACCGCCACGGCCGGCCTGTCCAGGCCAAGCGACTCCACGACGCGGTGACCGTACCGGGAGACCCTGCTGTCCGCTCCCTGGAACATGAAGGCCAGCTTCTTTTCCCTTAGCGAATCCAGGCCCCTCACGACGACCTCCTCCGAGAACGACACCACGGGGTCTCGGTTCGAGCTCTGGTTGCAGGCGTTCGTGAGCGCGTTGAGCGAGAGCGGGTAATAGTCCGGGGTGGTGAGGTCCTTCTCAACCAGGGCGCCCAGCACCCTGGCCTCGACCGGATTGAGCGTATCCATGCGGGCGTCCTTGTGTCCGTGGCCCCGGTTCAGGGGACGGACGGGCGGGGCGACGCGGGCATGGCCTTCACTTCAAGTGAGGCGGGCTGGAGCCCCTCGGACGTGGCCTTCAGGGTCACGCCTCCCGGCTCCCCGGTCGACTGAACGATCACCTGGGCAAGGCCGTTAAAGACGCTGCGGCTCCAGTGGAGTGCGGGGGGATCTTCCGTGAGGCGGAGAACGACCCCCTTGCTGATGCCCGCGCCTTCCGGGCCGTAGTTCTCGACCGGGACCGCGATGACGTTCTCGCCGGGGTGAAGGAGCGCCTTCACGTCGTAGACCGCGGCCCAGTGCCCGTCGACCCCGCCCCCGACCCTGTGGCCGTTGACATATACCCCGACCCCGCCCGCTATCCTCGAGAAGACGACTTCAACCGCCGGCGACGCCAGGTCCTTTGCCTCAACCTTGAAGCGCGTCCTGTAGAAGGCCCGTTCACGAAGGCCGAGGGCGCCGACGTCGGCGCGGACGTCCACCGGGTCCCAGGCCGAATCGTCAAACCCCACGGCCTCCTCTGGCGCCATCTCCTGGTTGGACTGGGAAACCTTCTTCATCCGCCAGCCGTCGATCGGCAGCGTGTGCGAGGGGGCTACAGCCACCAGGGTGTCCGGCTCGTGGCAGCTCGGGTCGCCGTTGCCGACGCCAATAATCCGGCCCGGCCCCTCGACCTCGAAGGCGACACCGTTGCCCGCCACGGGGACCACCCGGCCCTGGGCGTCGACGACGGAGACCGTGAAGAGCGAGACGTCCTCGCGGTTCGCCCAGAATGCCGGCTTGTCGGCCTTCAGCTGGACGGCGGCTGCGGCGGCCGTGGTCTCCACCTTCGCTTCCGCGACCACACGGTCCGCCCGGAAGGCGCGCGCCGTGAGTGCCCCGGGCTCGTAGACGACCTTCCAGCGGGACTCGGAGTTCCGCTTCACGGCCTGCCGTCCCAGGCTCTGCCCGTTTAGGAACAGCTCGACCTCGTCGCAGTTGCTCTGGGTGCGGACGTCGATCTCCTGCCCCTCCCTTCCCGGCCAGTTCCAGTGGGGAAGCACGTGGACCATCGGGCTATCCGTCCATGCCGCCTGGTAGAACCAGAAATTGTCCTTCGCGAACCCGCAGGTGTCCAGGATGCCGAAGTGGGAGCTGATGCAGGGCCAGCCATAGGGCGTCGGCTCTCCGCGGTAGTCGAAGCCCGTCCAAACGAACCCGCCGGACATCCACGGCCGCGTCGCGAAATACGTGAGCCACGTCTCGGCCGTCTGGGCCCACTCGGGGGCGTTGTCGTCGTAGGCGCTCACATAGCCCCGGACCGGGTCGTTGGCATAGATGCCCCTGGTCGACACCGTGCTCCCCTGCTCGCTTCCGACGTTCGGCTGCAGCGGGTGCTCCTTGTGGTAGGCGTCCATGTCCGGGCCGACATGGTAGCTCCACCCGCGCACCTCGATCGCCTCGTTCACGCCGGGGTATTCGTTGCCCACGGCCGCGTTGCAGGTCACCGGCCGGCTCGGGTCAAGGCGCTTCACCAATTCCTGCATGGTCGCGACCGTCCGGCGGCCGGACTGCGTGCCCTGCACCGTGAACTCCTCGTTCCCCAGGGACCACAGCCCCACGCAGGCATGGTTCCGGTCGCGCTTGATGTGCTGCTCGAGCATCGCGAGGTGGAGGGAATCGCTCCCGAGCAGCCTGTTCTCGTCCATGACGATCATGCCGAGCCTGTCGCAGGCGTCCAGCAGCTCGGGGGTTGGCGGGTTGTGCGAGCTCCTGTAGGCGTTGCAGCCCATATCCTTCAGGCGGGCGATCCGGTAGTACTGCACGCCGTCGGGCAGTGCCGATCCCACGCCGGCATGGTCCTGGTGGTTGGAGGTGCCCTTGAGCGTGTACGGCTCCCCGTTCAGCAGGAAGCCGCGGTCCGCGTCAAAGGCGAACGTTCGGATGCCGAACGTGGTCTCGACGCGGTCCACGACCTTGCCCCCGCTTGAGACCGTGGTGACAAGCCTGTACAGGGAGGGCGACTCCGGCGACCAAAGGCGCGGCGACTCGACCAGGGCCGTCTGTTCCAGGTCGGCCCTGGACTTGGGACCGATGCTCTGGGAACCCGTTACCTTTGCAAGCGACTCCCCCGAGGGCGAGAGGACCTCCCAGGCCACGCTGGCGTCGGCCGCCGCGCCCCGGGTGTTCGCGAGCCTGGTTTGGATGTGGATCTCGGCCGGGCCCTTGGCGGCCCCGCCCTTGAAGGTGCTGAACACGAACACGCCGTCGGGCGCCACCGAGAGCGGCGCCGTCTTCACGAGCCACACGTGCCTGTAGATGCCCGCGCCCTCGTAGAACCACCCCTCGAACTGGGAGGCGTCCACGCGGACCGTCACCACGTTCCTGCCGCCGCAGTTGGCGACGTCGGTGATGTCGTACCTGAAGCCATTGTAGCCGCCCTCGTGGTGGCCGACGAACCATCCGTTCACGATCACGGTGCAGTCCCGGTAGACGCCGTCGAACTCAAGCCAGAGCCGTTTCCCCGCGTCGGAGGCGGGCAGATCGAAGGTGCGCCGGTACCAGCCCGTGCTGTTCTGGGGGAAGCCCTCCCCGATCGCCTTGAAGCCGTGCGACCCGTCGGCCGTCTTGTCGAAGGGCAGCTCGATCACCCAGTCGTGGGGAAGGTCGACCTTGCGCCAGCTGGCGTCGCTGTATTCGGCGCTTCCCGGCCCATAGCCGGTCCCGGCCTTCGCCAGGCCGTAGCCCGGGCCCCAGTCGTTGCCGAGGTGGAATCTCCAGCCAAAGTCCAACAAGAGCCTCTCCCGTCCCGCGGAGTCGGCTGCATGGGTGGTAAGTCCGGCGAATCCCATGGAGAGTACCACGAGAAGGCCGAGGAAGCGACGGGGGCATTTAGTCATGGGGGGTAAGGGGGCCATCTTGAGGAACGCGACGCCCCGCGGCAAGCCAGCCCGCGGGTCAGCATGCGGATCAAGCCGGCCTAATGTGTCGCTAAAGAGGGCCGCGTCAACGGGCCGAGAACGCGTAGACGGTCGTCGACCGGTAGGTCTCCCCAGCCTTGACCACATAGGAGGGGAAGTTCGGGTGGTTGACCGAGTCCGGGAAATGCTGGGTCTCCAGGCACAGGCCATAGTACTGCCGGTACGCGACGCCCTTCTTGCCCGTGAATGTGCCATCCAGGAAATTGCCGCTGTAGAACTGCACCCCGGGCTCGGTGCTGGTCACCACCATCAGGCGCCCCGACTTGGGATCGTGCACGGTGGCGACGGGGGCGAGAGTCCCTCCCCCGCCGTTCAGGACAAAGTTGTGGTCGTATCCCACCGGCATTCCCCCGACCTCCCTCAAATGGGCGCCCACCGCCGTGGGCGTCCGGAAATCCATCGGGGTTCCCACGACGGACCGAAGCTCCCCTGTCGGGATCAGCGTGGCGTCCACGGGCGTGAACCGGTCCGCGTTGAGCATGACCTCCTGGTCCAGGATGCTCCCGTTCTCGGCCCCTCCCAGGTTGAAATAGCTGTGGTTGGTGACATTTGCCGGCGTGTCCTTGTCGGTGGAAACCACGTAATCGAGCCGCAGCTCGTTCGAGTCCGTGAGGGTGTAGGTCACCGCGACTGTGCAGTTGCCGGGGTACCCTTCCTCGCCGTCGGCGCTCAGGTAGGTGAACCTGACGCTGGCCGCGGCGCCCGGGAGGACCTCGGCGGTCCACACCCTCTTGTCGAAACCCTTCCTGCCCCCGTGGAGGTGGTTGGGGCCGTCGTTGGTGGCCAGCTGGTAGGTGTGCCCGTTAAGCGAGAACTGTCCCCTGGCTATCCTGTTGCCGACCCTGCCGACCGTGGCGCCGAAATACGGCACCTTCTGGAGGTAGCCCTCGAGGCTGTCGAAGCCAAGGACCACATCGCCCAGCTTTCCGTCGCGGTCCGGCGTGTCGAGCTCGGTTAGGGTCGCCCCGTACGTCATTACCTTCGCGGTCATGCCGCCCGCGTTCGTGAGGACGTAGAGGTCGACCGCCGTGCCGCCAGCCGCGCCAAAAGGCACCTTCTCAACCTTGGAAAAGCCGGCCGGGGCCGACATGGCGAACACGGCGGCGGCTGAGCACATGCAAAGGAGTTGGCGAAGCTTCATGTTGGAAGGGTATCCTGAGGTTTTGCCGCCGGCGGAACCGGTCAGCCCGAGAAGTAGACGTAGGCGGCGATAATGCAGCCCAGGATAAAGGCGGAGGCGACAACATCCCTCGGCGCCCAGCTTGAGCGGGTCCGCGCGCGGTCCTCCGCGGAGGCCGTCGCGAAGGTCAGGCTCTTAATCCTCACGTAATCCGGTGTGGCGGTCATGTAGCTGACCACCACCATGACAACGGCCGAGATCACCGTGATCAGCACGCTGAAATACTGGAAGTTGATGTTGTTGATGATCCAAAAGAACGACCCGTGGTCGTAGCCGTTCTCAAGCCCCGACACCTTCATCGTCTTCAAGGTGTCGACGACCATGCGGAAGCCGCCAATGACGAAGCCGACGACCATCGCCCAAAGGCAACCCTGGGCGTTCAGGCGCTTCCAGAAGACGCCGAAGAAGAACACGACGAAGATCGGCGGCGCCAGGTACCCCTGGACCGACTGCAGGTAGTCGTAGAGCCCATGCGCGCCTTGGATCACGGGTATCCACACCAGCGCGACAACGATCATCACGCCCGTCGCGATCCGGCCCATGCGGACGAGCTCATGCTGCGACGCGAGCGGCCGCAGCTTCTGGTAGATGTCGACCGTGAACAGGGTCGAGCAGGCATTGAAGACGCCGGCAAGGGAGCCCATGAGCGCGGAAAGGAGGCCCGCCACCACGATCCCGCGGAGCCCGGGGGGCAGCAGGTACTTGACCATCAGGGGAAACGCAGCCTGCGCCTCGCTCGGCACCGGCTTTCCGTCGGCGCCCACCATGGCGCTCAGCTCGGGAATCTTGCCGCTCTTGGCCAGGGCGAAGCAGATGAGTCCCGGCAGGATGAAGAGATAGACCGGGAAAAGCTTGAGGAACGCGGCGAAGATGCTGCCGCGGCGCGCGATCGTCTCGTTTGGAGCGCCAAGCGCCCGCTGCACGATGTACTGGTCGGTGCACCAGTACCACAGGCCTATGATCGGCGCGCAGATCAGCATTCCGGGCCACGGGAAGCGGTCGTTGAAATACCAGGCCTGCCTCACGATCCCCCCGGATGCGTTGGTTTCCAGGATCGGCGCCCAGGTCGCCTGCACCCCTGCCGGCGTTATGGGCTTCCAGAGATTGAACATCTCCGAGCCGCAGAAATGCCTGAGCTCGCCCCAGCCGCCCAGGCGGTGGAGGCCGTAGAAGGTGAGGCACGCCGAGCCGCCGATCAGCACGACCACCTGGACGGCGTCGTTGTAGACCACCGCGCGCATCCCGCCGAGGAGCGTGTAGAGGCCCGTGAGCAGGATGACCGCGACCGAGCCGATCCAGAAGCTGTTGATCGTCGAGGCCCCGATCGTCAGGTGCACCTCGGGCAGGAGCGTCGCGAACACGACTCCGCCGGCAAAGATCCCCACCGCGATCTTCGACACGATGAAGGTGATGATCGACACGATGGAGAGGACATAGCGCGAACCGGAGCTGAAGCGGCGCTCGAGGAACTCGGGCATCGTGAAGACAAGCGCCCTCGAGTAGAACGGGACGAACACCCAGGCCAGGACGAGCAGGCACCAGGCGTGGAGCTCATAGTGGGCGAGAGCGACGCCGTCGGAGGCGCCCGAACCGGCCAGGCCCACGATGTGCTCGGAGCCGATGTTCGACGCGAAGATCGAGGCGCCGATGACCCACCAGCCCAGGTTGCGTCCCGCGAGGAAGTAGTCCGCCGCCGTGTCCTTGTTCTTGCGCACGACCCAGGTGGCGACCCCGAGCAGCAGGCCGAAGTACAGGGCAATCGCGAGCCAGTCGAGCGCGGTGAGCGTTGAGGGAGACGATGGCATGGCTATGGGGGTACCTTGCTTTGGGGTTCCTGGGGCGGGCGACCGGGCGAAGGTAGGAATCGCCCGCCGGGCGTTGCGACCTTCGGTTCACTTTACCGTCCAGTCAACACAGGATCGTCTCGGAATCCGCGGGCCTTAACGTGGTCCGCGCCCCCCCCAAAAAATGGCGTATACCCTAGGGATAGACTTCGGAACAAATTCGGCGCGCGCACTGGTCGTGCGCTGCCGCGACGGCGCGGAGATCGGAAGCTGCGTCGCAAACTACAGGAGCGGGCGCCAGGGCGTCCTCCTGGACCCGAGGGACGCCAACCTGGCGCGCCAGTACCCGGGCGATTACCTCTCCTCGATGAAGGCGTGCGTCGCGGGCGCCCTCGCGGCCGCCGCGAAGACCCGCGGGTTCTCGGCGTCCGAGGTGGTCGCAATCGGCGTCGACACCACGGGTTCCAGCCCCATCCCCGTCGACCGGAGGAACCGCGCCCTGGCGATGGATCCCAAGTGGCGCCGCAACCTCGCCGCGCAGTGCTGGCTCTGGAAGGACCATACCAGCTGGCGCGAGACGGCACGGATAAACGAGGTCGCGACAAGGATGCGCCCGGCCTATCTGGCCAAATGCGGGAACCGCTACTCCTCGGAGTGGTTCTGGTCCAAGATCTGGCACTGCCTGCGCGTCGCACCGGAGGTCTTCACGGCAGCGTACTCCTGGGTGGAGCTGGCTGACTGGGTCCCCTCGACGCTCGCGGGCGTCACCGACCCCACCCTGGTCGTCCGCGGCATCTGCGCGGCCGGCCACAAGGCGCTCTATAGCGAAGACTGGGGCGGCCTGCCCGACAAGAGGTTCCTCTCGGCGCTAGATCCCCGGCTCGCCCCGCTGAGGAACCGGCTCTATGCGCGGGCCTTCGACGCAACCGTGCCTGCGGGTTCGCTCTGCAAGGGATGGTCTCGCCTGCTCGGCCTGCCGGCCGGCATCCCGATCGCGATCGGGGAATTCGACGTGCACTACGGGGCCATCGCGTGCGGCGTGAGGGAGGGAACACTGGTCAAGGTGATCGGAACCTCGACGTGCGACTGCGCGGTCGTGTCCTCGCGCAAACGCGTCCCGGACATCCCGGGAATCTGCGGAATCGTGCCCGGGGCGATCCTGCCGGGGTACTACGGGATTGAGGCGGGCCAGTCAGCCGTCGGCGATATCTTCAGCTGGTGGACGCAGACGGTGTGCGGCGGTGACAAGGCGATCCACGCCAGGCTGACTGCCGAGGCCTCCCGCCAGGAACCTGGCGAGAGCGGGCTCCTCGCCCTTGACTGGCACAACGGGAACCGGACCGTCCTTGTCGACCCGCGCCTCACGGGCCTGCTCCTGGGATGCACGCTGCACTCGACCCAGGCCGAGATCTACCGCGCGCTCATAGAGGCGACCGCCTTCGGGGCGCGGATGATCATCGAAAGGCTCAGCGACTACGGCGTCCCGATTCGCAGGATCGTCTGCGCAGGAGGAATCGCCGAGAAGAATCCCCTCCTGATGCAGATCTACGCGGACGTTACGGGGTGCACGCTCCATGTCGCCAGCTCCGGCCAGGCCTGCGCCCTGGGGGCTGCCATGAGCGCGGCGGTCCTCGCTGGCGAGCACCGCTCGTTCCGTGCGGCGCAGCGCGCGATGACGCGCCTGAGGAAAGTCTCCTACAGGCCGGACGCCCGGCGCATGAAGGTCTACGACAGGCTCTACGCCCAGTACCGGGTCCTCCATGACGGCTTCGGGGGCGTGACACGGAGGACCGACCTCTCCGGGGTCATGAAGGAGCTCCTGGACATAAGGGCTCGCGCGCGCGGCGAATGACTCTCACAACTTGATGAAGACTCCCCAAAGACAGGTGGTGTGGCTGGTCACGGGCTCCCAAGAGCTCTACGGGCCGGGCCCGCTCAAGCGCGTCGCGGAAAACTCCAGGACGATCGCAAGGTCCCTCAACTCCAAGCGGGGGCTGCCCCTGCCGGTCGTGTTCAAGGCGCTCCTGACGACCTCCGAGGACGTGAGGGCGCTCTGCATGGAGGCAAACCAGAGCCCGGAGTGCGCCGGGTTGGTCCTGTGGATGCACACGTTCTCGCCCTCGAGGATGTGGATCGGCGGCCTTTCACTCCTCAGGAAGCCGTTCGCCCACCTCCACACCCAGTTCAACCGGGACCTGCCGTGGTCGGAGATCGACATGGATTTCATGAACCTGAACCAGGCCGCCCACGGGGACAGGGAGGCGGGATTCCTCCATGCGCGGATGCGCCTGCCGCGCAAGATCATCGTCGGGCACTGGGAGGATCCTGAGGTCAGGGACCGGCTCTCGGCCTGGATGCGCGTCGTCCGGGGATGGCAGGACATGCAGGGCGCAAGGTTTGCCCGCTTCGGCGACAACATGCGCCGCGTCGGGGTCACCGAGGGCAACAAGGTCTCGGCCGAGCTCAAATTCGGCTACCAGGTCGACGGCTACGGCGTCGGAGACCTCGCCAAGGTGGTGAACGAGGTGCCGGAAGCGGCCGTAAACCGGCTGTGCGCCGAGTACGCGGAGCGCTACACGCTGGCTCCATCCCTCAGGCGCGGCGCCCGGCGCCACCCGTCGCTCCGCTATGCCGCCCGGCTCGAGCTTGGGCTGCGCTCGTTCCTGGAGGCGGGGGGATTCAAGGGATTCACCACAACGTTCGAGGACCTCCACGGGCTACGCCAGCTGCCTGGACTGGCCGTGCAGCGCCTGATGGCTGAAGGCTACGGATTTGGAGCCGAGGGCGACTGGAAGACCTGCGCCCTCCTGAGGATGATGAAGGTGATCGGCGAGGACCTGGAAGGTGGAACGTCCTTCATGGAGGACTACACCTACCACCTCGACCCCTCGTGCAGCCTCGTCCTCGGCGCGCATATGCTCGAGATCTGCGAGTCGATCGCCGCCGGCAGGCCTTCCCTCGAGATCCACCCCCTTGGCATCGGGGGCAAGGAGGACCCGGTGCGCCTGGTGTTCAACGCCCCAGCGGGGGCCGCCCTGAACGCCTCGCTCGTGGATCTCGGGAACCGCTTCAGGCTCATCGTGAACGAGGTCGACGTCGTCGAGCCACCTGAACCGCTCCCAAAGCTGCCGGTTGCCCGCGCGATCTGGAGATGCCGGCCCGACTTCAAGACCGCCTGCGGGGCGTGGATCCGCGCCGGAGGCGCCCACCACACCGCGTTCAGCTACACGGTGACCGCCGAGCACCTGAGGGACTTCGCCGAAATCGCGGGGATTGAGCTGCTCCTAATAGACAGGGACACGCGGCTTGCGGACTTCGAGAAGGAGGTCCGGTGGAACGAGGCGCACTATGGCCTTGCCCCCGTCGGCCGCGCCTGACTCTCAATAGGCGCAGACGCCATGCTCACCGAACTTAAGCGCGAGGCCTACGAGGCGAACCAGGGGCTTCCGGCCCACGGGCTCGTGCACCTGAACTTCGGCAACGCAAGCGCGTTTGACCGCCGGCGCGGGGTCCTGGCCATAAAGCCGAGCGGCGTGGACTACCACAGGCTCAAGCCCGCCGACATGGTGCTCGTGGACCTCGAGGGAAACCGTGTCGAGGGCCGCTTGAAGCCCTCGTCCGACACCCCGACCCATGTTGAGCTCTACAGGGCGTTCGATAAGATCGGCGGCGTGGTCCACACCCATTCCGTCCACGCGACCGCCTTTGCCCAGGCTTGCCGGCCCTTGCCCGTGCAGGGCACGACGCACGCCGACTTCTTCAACGGCCCGGTCCCGGTGACCCGGGACCTCAAGACCTCGCAGGTGGCGGGCAGCTACGAGACCGAGACGGGCCGCGCGATAGTGGAGACCTTCCTGCAAACCGACCCGCTCGAGGTGCCCGCGGTGCTGGTGGCGCGCCACGGCCCGTTCACCTGGGGGCCCACGGTCCTTGACGCGGTGGAGAATGCGGTCGCGCTCGAGCTGTGCGCCAAGCTTGCGGCGATCGCGTTCGGCCTCGGCGTGCGAGGCGGAAAATTCCCCGCCGCTCTCCTCGCCAGGCATTTCAACCGCAAGCACGGAGCGTCGGCCTACTACGGCCAGGGCAAATAGCCCCGTTCAGCGGCGGCCCCAGTGCGCACCCGGCTTACCCCTGGGATGAGGGGCGCTTGGCCGGGCCTGGTACCCACCGCCACCACCCCCGCGTCCGCCTCCACCTCCCCCACGGCGCGCCTGCTGCGCGGGCCTTGGCGGATAGTCGTGGGCTGACTTGTAGCCGAAGCCCTCAAGCTTGAGCCTCGGGATCTCCTGGCCGATGAACCGCTCGATGGCCCGCACGTCCGAGTTGTTCTCCGGCGTCGCAAGGGTGAACGCATCGCCCACGGCCTGGGCCCTGCCGGTTCGGCCGATGCGGTGGACGTAGTCCTCCGGATTTTCGGGGACGTCGTAATTGATGACGTGGGTGACGCCCGCCACGTCGATGCCCCGGGCCGCGATGTCAGTGGCGACCATCACCTCGTAGCGGCCGCTCCGGAAACCCTCGAGGGCCTCCATCCGTTGGTTCTGCGAGCGGTTGGCGTGGAGCACGGCGACGCTGTGGTTGGCCTCGCGCAGCCGGCGCGCGATCCGGTCGGCGCCGTGCTTGGTGCGGGAGAAGATGAGGACGCTGTTGAAATCGATGGAGGCCAGGAGCGCCAGGAGCAGCTCAAACTTCTGCTCCTGGTGGACCTGGTAGATCGCGTGGGTGATCAGAGTCGTCACCGTCCGGGAGGCACCGATCTCGACCCTCACAGGGTCCTTCAATGCAAAGGAGGCGACCGCGGCGATCTCCGGGGGGACGGTCGCCGAGAAGAAGAGTGTCTGGCGCTTGGCAGGGCACTTGGCGATGATCCGCTTCACGTCGTGGATGAAGCCCATGTCGAGCATGCGGTCGACCTCGTCAAGCACCAGGGTCTGGAGCGAGGCGAGCTTTAGCTCCCCCTCCTGCAGGAAATCCATCAGGCGGCCGGGGGTCGCCACGACGACGTCGGTGCCCGCGCGCAGCTCGCTGCGCTGCCTCCCGTAGCCCACGCCGCCGTGGAGGACGGTCGCGCGGATGTCCGAGAACCTGCCGAAGTCGCGGAATGCCGTCTCCACCTGGGCGGCGAGCTCGCGGGTGGGCTCAAGGACCAGGACGCGCGGGCCCTCCTTCTTGTGGACGCCGAGCATGGTCAGGATCGGGAGCGCGAAGGCGGCCGTCTTCCCCGTTCCCGTCTGGGCGGAGGCGATCAGGTCCTTGCCCGAGAGCACGGCCGGTATCGCGCGCAGCTGGATCGGCGTCGGCTCGGTGTATCCCATGGCCTGCACTCCACGCAGAAAATTAGGCCCCAGGCCGAGTTTTGTAAAAGGCATCCCACACCACCGCCCGGATCCCTGTCCAACGCGAGGTTAATCACCCTGGCGCAGCTGCACCAGGACGCCCACGCGGGCGCCATTAAAGCATGGCCCCCTGAGTGCGCGGGGGCCGGGCCTCGGGGCGCCTCGATCACTCTTTGTTGCGGAAGCCCCTTTGCCCGGCCATCTTGGCACAGGTGACCTGTCGACTCTTTCCACGCGCGCTCGCGACCCTGGCCGTGGCCCTCTCCCTGGCGCCGTCGGCGCGCCCGGCCCTGTGGGTGTCCCCGGGTGGGGACGATTCGAATCCCGGGACGGAGGAGCAGCCGCTGCGGTCGATTGGGCGGGCGAGGGACGTGGTGCGGACGCAGAACCGGGACATGGCCGACGACATCACGGTGTTCATTTCGGGGGAGCATCGCCTCGACCGGCCTCTGGAGTTCGGACCGGAGGACTCGGGCACAAACGGGTTTAACATCGTCTACACCGCCGCGCCCGGGGAGCACCCGGTCATCACCGGCGGCTACCGGGTGGTCGGTTGGAAGCTGGTGGACAAGGGGCGCAACCTATGGTCCGCCCCGTCCCCCGAGGGCCTCGTCAATGCCTACGTCCTCTACGTGAACGGGGCCCTGGGAAGCCGCACGAGGGGACGGGTGCTCCAGGTCTTCACGAAGAACGCTCCAGGCGGCGCCACAACGGCGCCTGACGCCGCGGCCCAGTGGAAGAACCTTGCCGATGTCGTCTTCCAGGCCCCGGGCATCGGGTCGATATGGTCCGAAAAGTCGGGGAGCTCCCCACCCTTTGTGGAGAACGCCTTCGAACTGCTGGGAATGCCCGGCGAGTGGTATTTCGACAGGCCCGCGCACCTGATCTACTACACGCCGCGCGTGGGCGAGGAGATGGAGTCGGCCGAGGTTGTTGCGCCCCAGGCAGGCGCGCTCATCACCGGAGCCGGCACAAGGGACCATCCCCTGTCCGGCCTCATCTTCAAGGGCCTCCAGTTTGAATACACGGGGCCGCCGGGCCCGGCATATGCGTCACCGGACGGCTCCGCATCCCGCGCGGCTCCGGAGGCCGCGGTCAGGTTCACCGGGGCGACGGGCATCCAGTTCCTCGAGGACGACTTCGTGCACCTGGGCACGCCCGGCCTCCAGCTTGGGCCCGGGGTCGCAGACGGCACGGTGGACGGCTGCGCCTTTGGGCAGGTGTCCTGGTCCGCCATCCGGGTGGTCCTTTCCATGGGGGTGCGCATTGCAGACAGCAGGCTCACCTATGTCTGCACCGAGCACCACGGTGAAGCCGCGCTCTCGGTCGAGCGCTCGAGGAGCGTCCTGATCGAGCACAACCAGATCGACCACTATCCGGACGTGGCGGTTTCCGAGGACGGCGGCCTGCCGGGCGAGGCCCGGTTGGATTCAAACATCATCGCACCCCCCATGGTCGCATACCACGGAGCGCAGCCCCCCGGGGCCGCCCACCCGGCCGAGGGCGCCGGCATCCCCCCCGCCTACCGCACGCTCACGGAGGCAAGGTTCGGCGCGCTCACAATCCCTCGCCCGCCCACCCGGGTCGCGGCGGAGGCCGAGGAGGGTTTTGCCTACGTGACCTGGCTGCCTTCCTGCCAGGACGGCGGAGCCCCGGTTCTCGACTACACGGTGGCGGCATCGACGGGTTCGGTGAAGGTCGTGCCAGCCGAGGAATTCCTCGCTAGGGGCTACGTCGTGTTTGGCGACCTTGAAAACGGGCACGGGGTCACCTTCGCGGTCTCCGCGGAAAACCGGATCGGCTCGAGCCGGCCCTCGCCCCCGACCGCCAATGTGACCCCTGCCCACAAGAGGAAAATGAAACCACCCCCAGCGCCCGCGATTGTCTCGGTTACCTCGGGCGCCTCCGGAGCGACCCTCCGGATCACCCCCGCGGGATCCGACGGCGGCAGCCCCGTGGTCGCGTACACCGTGACCATGGGCCCGGTGGGTCCGCGCATCGTGCTCGAAGGCCTCGACGTCATCCATTCCGACGTGGCACACCCGTTCACCCGGACGATTTCCGACCTCACCCTCCAGCCAGGGACGCCGGTAGCGGTGACCGCCTTGAACGCGGCGGGCGAGGGACCTCCGCTGGTCGTGACCCTGCGGAAGTAAGGCAAGTGGCCGGGCCCATCCGAGGAGGCTTGTCACCACGACGGCTTTTCGCCATCCGGATGCGTCGAGTGAGCTCAAAGAATGGCAGATCGAAGGGTTCGGCCCTGATGGCGACGCTCACGCTCCTGGCCCCTCTCGGGGCGAGGGCGGACGGACCCTATGTCTCGGACACGGCCTGCCTCGTTTGGCTGGACAACGCCACAAACGCGTCCTCCGGCGACGGCATCCTCGGCGCGTTCACGGTGGGTGCGGGCGGAACCGCGTCCTGGATCCATTCGGGCGGCTTCTCCACCCTGGTCCTGACCTCCCTGTCCGCCGACCTTGAGGTTTGCACACCGTTCAGCGGGCTGGACAACGTCGCGGTGGGCCCGCGCCTGGAGGTCCGCCACAAGCTCGACGTGGGGCCCTATGCGCCCGCGGTTTTTGCCGGGATTGACGGCCAGCTCGTGGGCTTTGACGACCCTGAGCGAAGCAAGGCAGAGGGCGCCGTCTTTGCGGGATACAGCCAGCGCTTCACCGACGCCCTGCAGCTCGTGGTGGAGGGCCGGGCAGCCGGCTGCGACGCAAGGGAAACCGTCTTCACGGGGAGCTACGCCCGACTGGGCGCCACGCTCAACTGGGACCCCAACGAGACGTGGCGGTTCACGGTGACCGGGGGCTGGCGGAACGGCGACACCGTGGCGGGATACGAGGCCTACAAATCCCCATCGGGCTGGGAGCCCATCGACCCGGGAGCCTACGAGCTGACAGGGCCATGGCGGCACGTGGCGACATTTAGCAAGCCGTTCCTGGACTACCGGGTGAGCGCGCAGACTTGGTCCTACGGTGCGGCGATATCGCCGGCCGTGGGGAGGAACACATCGGTCACGCTCGGGTTCACGCGCTTCGAGACCCTGGGCCCGGACCCCTACATCAGCGACGAAGTCCGCCTAAGTATCGCGCACAAATACTGACCAAACGATGAACCGCCTCCTCGCAGCAGCCCTCCTCGCCGCCACGGCGCTCTGCGCCCATGCGGCCGGGATCGTCCGTGTCGTGACGAAGGACGCCTCCGGCAACCCCGTAGCCGACGCCGTGGCGTATGCGGTGGCCCTCGACGGCACACCCCAGGTTCATCCGCCGTCCAAGCCGGTGGCCATCGTCCAAAAGGACCAGGAGTTCCAGACGTACGTCACACCCGTCGTCGTCGGCACGCGCGTCGTCTTCCCGAACAAGGACAACGTCCAGCACCACGTCTACTCGGTGTCGCCGGCAAAGAAGTTTGAGATACCCCTCTACATCGGCGAGTCGTCCGCATCGATCCTGTTCGACCGCCCCGGCCCGGTGACCCTCGGCTGCAACATCCACGACTGGATGGTCGCCTACGTCTTCGTGCTCTCGACCCCGTATTTCGCGAAGACCGGCACGGACGGCGTGGCCGACATCTCCGGGCTGCCCCAGGGACGCTACCGCCTGGAGGTGTGGCACCCGCGCCTGGCGGCCAAGGTCGAGCGCGAGTTGGTGGTTGCGGAGTCCGGAGACTCGACCCAGGTGGTCTCGGTCACCCTTCGGCCGGACCGGCGCATCCGCCGGGCCCCGGATGCGGGCGGCGCAGACTACAAATAGAAGGCACACTTGGGCGCAATGGGTATCAGGCTGCCGCAGTTCAGGAGGTTCGGCACGCGGCTTCTCTTGTTGGTCGCGGGCGTCGTCGCCGCCGCGCAGATCACGGACTATGCGCTCGTCACAAGGGCCAACCGCAGGAACGCCGTGGACCGCATCCACGAGAACCTCGAGAAGGGCGCAAAGCTCTTCACGCGGCGCGTGGACTCGAGGCTCCAGGAGCTCTCGGGCAGGGCGGCGCTGATGTCCGACGACTACTCGATCCGGCAGCTTTTCCTCACGGACGAGCCCGATGCCGCGACGGTCCGATCCGCCCTCAGGTCGTACAGCGTGCGGATGGGCGTGCCGTTCATGACCCTGCTGTCGCCCGACGGGACCCGGATTGGGGACACCGGCGGCGCGCTTCCGGTCGCGGCGCTGAAGCCGTTTCAGAGCCTCGTGGAAGAGGCCGCGGCGGCCGACGACCCCAAGGCAAAGGGGTTCGCGCGGCTGCCACCCTCGGGACCCGCCGGAACCCTTTACGCCCTTCTCGTTGTCCCCATCTACGCGCCGAAGCCGGAGATCGTCGCGTGGATCGGCTTGGCGTTCCCCATAGACCACGCATTCGCGACGGACCTGAAGGCGGATGCGCAGCTCGAGGTTACCTTCTACTACGGCGCCTCAGCCGACATGCTCCCCGTCGAATCTACCCTGCCCGAGGGGACCGCCTCTCACGTCCAGGCAAGCTCGCTCGACCTCGGCATCGTGAACGCCGAGGCGGGAGGCCAGACATACGTGACCGCCTACCGCCCGCTCCTTCCCCTGATCACCCCGGGCCACGCGGCGATCGCGTTGCAGCGCTCGCTCAGGGCCGAGCTGGCCCCCTCCCTCCCGCTGGAGCACTTTCTCCTCATACTCCTAATCGCCTCGCTGGCGGCCGCGGCCGTCGTGGCCGCCGTTCTCTCAAGAAACCTCAGCAGGCCGCTGCGGGCACTGGCCGCCCACACGCAGGTGATCGCCCGGGGCGACTACGCCACGCGGCTCAAGCTCGGGCGCGCCGACGAAATAGGACAGCTGGCGGGCGCCTTCAACAGGATGAGCGAGGGCCTCGCTGAGCGGGACAGGGTCCGGGACCTCCTGGACAAAAACGTTTCGCCGGAGGTGGCGGCTCAGCTCATGCGCGACGGCGGCGCGCTCGGCGGCGAGGAGCGCGAGGTCACGGTGCTGTTCGTCGACCTTCGCAGCTTCACCCGCCTGAGCGAGTCGCTCCCACCCCGCGAGGTCCTGTCTCTCCTGAACCGCTACTTCGACCGGATGAGCGGGATCGTGGAGATCTACCACGGCATCGTGGACAAGTATATCGGCGACGCGATCATGGCGATCTTCGGGGCGCCGGTCGCCCAGCACGGCCATGCGGACAATGCGATCCTTGCGGCCCTTGAGATGCAGTCCGCCCTTGCCCGGCTCAATGCCGAGCTCGCCACGGAGGGCAGGGCCAAGCTGTCTTTCGGGATAGGGATAAACACGGCGCGCATCATCGCGGGCAACATCGGCTCCTCCCGCAGGCTCAACTACTCCGTGGTGGGCGACGGCGTGAATGTCGCGGCGAGGCTCCAGGACCTCACGCGCATGTCGCAGTTCCGCGCGGACATCCTGGCAAGCGCGTCGACCATGAACGCCGCCAAGCGCGCCTACCGCGTGCGCAACTTAGGGGCGGCCCCCGTGAGGGGACGCGACGAGCCGGTCGAGGTGTTCGCGGTGGAGGCGGTGGAGTAGCCATTTCGGAGGAAAGGCTGGCCGTTTGGCCGGGGCTTTGCCTTGTTATCCGGTGCCCTCATGAGGATCCCATCCGCCTTCCTCGCCCTGTCGGTTCTCCTGGCGCCCGCCGCCCGGTCGCTGGGGCCCGCTGCCGCGGCCGTGGCCGCCCGCCCGTTTCCCCTGGGC
>Ga0302196_10000298_pt1 | contig 49440 bp, 40 predicted proteins | sample II_Bog_N1_3_FD_198794 | JGI IMG/M metagenome (GOLD analysis project Ga0302196, IMG submission 198794) | Peat permafrost microbial communities from Stordalen Mire near Abisko, Sweden - II_Bog_N1_3 | ecosystem: Environmental > Terrestrial > Soil > Wetlands > Peat | place: Sweden: Abisko... | reverse complement strand
CAGGGGCGATCCGACACCTGGGTCAAGGAGCGCACCCTCCACAAGACTACGGCGATGCTGGAGCACTACCGGGCCAAGGTCGCCCACTTCAAGAAGCTCGGTCCCATCGTCCCCGCCATGGTCGCGATCCCCGAGATCGCCACCGCGGTAGCCGCGTTCGCGGCACCAAAGACGGCCCAACGCGGCTACACCGCAAATCCGTCGCGCGCGGCGACGATGCCTTTTTTAGCGGAGGAGGAGGGATTCGAACCCCCGGTGGCCTTGCGACCACGGCTGATTTCAAATCAGCTGCCTTAGACCACTCGGCCACTCCTCCGGCGATCCCCTCGCCTTCGCCTGAGGCTTAGCATACCCCCCGCCGGACTCACGCGATCCGTTCGAGAGCGGCCCGGAGCCTGGTCGAGAACGGGGTCGGACGGCGGGTCTGCCGGTCGACGAAGACGTGGACGAACCAGCCCTGCGCGGCCGCGTCGTCCTCGCCGCGCGCGAAGATGCCGATCTCGTAGCGCACGCTCGAGCGGCCCACGTGCCCCACCCGGAGCCCCGCGTCGACCGGGTCGGGGAAGGCGAGCGGCTTGAAGTAGCTGCAGTGCGACTCGACGCAGAGCCCGATGGCCGGATCCTTCAGGATGTCGAGGCCCCCGTCATCGATGAGGTAGCGGTTGATGACCGTGTCGAAGTACGCGTAATAAACGACGTTGTTCACGTGGCCGTAGACGTCGTTGTCCATCCACCGCGTGGGGATGGGCAAGAAGTGCCGGTAGCGCGCGCGGGTCTCGGGGGTCGGGTCGGCCATGGGTCTCCAGCTGGCGGATCTGAGCAGAGAATCCGGCCGCCTGGAAAGGGCTGCCGGAAAGGGCCGGAGGAGCCCGCTTGGAAGGGGACTTGCAGGTCGGCCGCCAGGCGACTAGATTGCCCGTCCCCGTAAGCTGTAGACCGCGATTGGAGCATCCGCATGGCCCGCGTCACCGTAGAAGACTGCCTCGAGCGTGAAGAGAACCGTTTCGCTCTCGTCCTGCTCGCCTCCACCCGCTGCCGTCAGTTGATGAAGGGCGCTGCCCCGCTCGTGCACTCGAAGAACAAGGCTGCCGTCACGGCGCTCCGCGAAATTGCGGCCGGGAAGGTCCACTACGACCGCCCGAGCAACGAGGTCGTGCAGGAGTGGGTGGCGATCCAGAACGAGAAGGGCCTCCTCTAAAGGCAGGCTCTCGAAGAGAGCCGCTTGCCGATGGCCTCGCGCGACCGCACGTCTGCGGCTTTGCCACAGCGTGCTCTGCGGAAGAAGAAGAAGGTCGACCGCGAGCTCGATGCGGGCTCACGCGCGCACTACGAGGACGCCGCGTACTACACGGCGACCTACCGGCGCCGGATCGACGATGTTCAGTACTACGTGGGCCTCGCGCAGGAGCACGGCGGGCCCATGCTCGAATACGGGGTGGGCAACGGGCGCATCGCGCTGCCCGTGGCGCGCCACGGGATCGACGTCACGGGGGTAGACCTCTCGCGCGTCATGCTGAAGGATCTCCGCGACCGTCTCCAGGACGAGCCCAGGGAGGTCCAGCGTCGCGTCACCCTGCGGCAAGGCGACATGCGCGCCGTGCGGCTCGGCAAGCGCTTCCCGCTCGTCGCATGCGCGTTCAACACCGCCCTGCACCTCTACACCCGCACCGACGTCGAGCGGTTCCTCGCCCGCGTCCGCGACCACCTGACGCCGCGCGGCACCTTCGTCGTCGACATCGCCGTGCCGTCGCTGCACGACCTGCTGCGCGAGTCGTCGCGCCTCTACCACGCCCCGCGCTTTCGCCATCCCACGACGAACGAGCTCGTCCGCTACGGCGAGCGTTACGACTACGATCCCGTGCGGCAAGTCTGCTTCGTCTCGATGGAGTTCGAGCCCATGAAGCGACCCGCGCAGGCCTGGACGACACCGCTGGCGCACAGGCAGTTCTTCCCGCAAGAGTGGGAGGCCTTGCTCCACTACAACGGCTTCGAGGTCGTGAAGGTCGCCGGTGACTTCTACGGCGGCCCGTTCGACCGCTCGAGCGACGTGATGATCTGGCACGCCCGAAAGCGACGCACGTGACGGTGACCGAAGGGCTCGCGGCGACCCGCGCGCGCATCGCGCGGGCGGCCCTGGCCAGCGGGCGTGACCCGGCGCAGATCAAGCTCGTGGCCGTCTCGAAGACGAAGCCGCTGGAGTCCATTCGCGAGGCGTACGCGGCCGGTCAACGCGCGTTCGGCGAGAACTACGCGCAGGAGCTCGAGACGAAGGCGCTCGCGCTCGCGGATCTGCCGGACCTCGAGTGGCACTTCATCGGTCACCTGCAGACGAACAAGGCGAAGCTCGTCGCGCGCTCTGCGCATTTCGTCCACACGGTCGACGGCGAGTCGCTGGCGCGCGAGCTGGGACGGCGCGCCGCGAGCGCGGGCCGCGTCCTGCCCGTCCTCATCGAGGTGAACGTGGGCGGCGAGCCGCAGAAACACGGGGCTGCGCCGAGCGAGATCGAGGAGGTCGCGCGGGCCATCGCCGCGCAGCCGGCGCTCGCGCTGCGAGGGCTGATGACGGTGCCGCCCGACGAGCCGGAGGCCGCGCGGCGGGCGTTCGAGACGCTCGCGTCGCTCCGCTCGCTCCACGGGGGCGCGGCGCGGCTCCCGGAGCTGTCCATGGGGATGTCGGGGGACCTCGAGCTGGCCATCGCCGCCGGCGCCACGCTCGTCCGCGTGGGGACGGCGATCTTCGGGGCGCGGGGCGCGGGGTAGCGCGGGCTCGCCTATCGCCGAGGATGTGCAACATTCCGCCCTTGATGAGATCGGCTCAGCGCGTTCGTCCTCGGGTCAGCAGTCCTCACCTCCTCGTTCTGATGCTGGCCTTCGTGGTCGCGGCTTGCCCGTCCAAGAGCCAAACGGCGGCGCAGCCGCCGGCCGTGCAGCCCATCGTGCTCCAGACTCCAACGATGACGGTCACGATCGGGGCGCCGCAGTTCTCGCTCCAGGTGAAGTCCCCGGGCGGCCAGACGCTGCTCGCCTCGTACGCCGGAGCCGACGAGTACACGCCTTTCTCCGCGACGCACCGCGCGATCCAGCTTCGGCCGCACATCATCGAGGGCTGGGACTACCAGGTTCCGACCGACGCCCCCGCGGTGAGCATCACGACCGTCGTGGACGCGACCTCCACGGGCTCCGCGGCGACGCTCGATCTCGCGGACGCCTCGGGCGAGAGCCACGCCCACATGACCATCGCCATCGACGGAGCCGAGCTCCGCATCGACGCGACCGTGACGGGCCCGACCGCACCGAACGCGACGGGCGACGCGGCGCCGACGGGACTAAACCTCGCATCTTTGGCCTTCCAGCTTCCCGGGGACGAGCATTTCTTCGGTCTCGGTGAGCGGTTCGTGACCGAGGATCAGCGCGGCCAGACGTTCGACTCCTGGGTGCAGGAGGGCGGCGTCGCTGCCGGCGAGAGCGTGCCTCCTGGCCCCGCCAATCCTGCGCCGAACGGAACCGGCATGACGTACTCGCCCATCCCGTTCTTTCTGTCGACGTACGGCTACGCCGGATTCATCGACAGCACCTACCGGACGGGAACCTCGTTCGGCGGGGAGCAGAGCGACGCGTGGCGCCTGTGGGACTTCGAGCCTGCGATCCATCTGAGCGTGTTCGTGAACGCCGATCCCAAGGCTTCGATCACCGAGTTCACCGCCAAGACGGGGCGCGCCACGCTCCCCGCGCCGTGGGTGTTCGGGAATCGCCGCCGCATCGACGTGAACAACACGGTCATGGGCGTGCCCGAGATCGAGCTGTTACGTCAGAAGAACGTCCCGTGCACGGCGGTCGACGACGCCACTCACTTCCTGCCGATCGGCTCCGAGGTCGGCAGCGAGCCGACGCTGAAGACGTGGACCTCCAGCCTGCACGCGCTCGGGTACAAGGCCATGGCGTATTACAACGCCTTCGTGTCGACGACCAACACGCAGGCCGCGGCGGACCTCGCCACGGGCCGGAGCAAGGGCTACTTCGTCAAGCTGGAGGACGGCAGCGAGTTCGACACCTTCGCCGTCAGCGCGGGCCCCCAGACGGTGGCGACGATCGACATGACCAACCCGGCCGCCGCGACCTGGTTCGGCACGATCCTGCAGCGGTCGATCGACCTCGGCTACGACGGCTTCATGCTCGATTTCGGCGAGTACCTTCCCCCCAATGCCCTCATGTTCGACGGGACCTTGGGCTGGCAGGCTCACAACGCGTTTCCCGTCGCGTACCAGAAGGCGACCTTCGATTACATGTCGAAGGCCAAGCCCAACGACTTCATGTTCTTCGCGCGGTCTGGTTACACCGGCACGCAGGCCTTTGCGCCCGTGCAGTGGGCCGGCGACGCGGACGCGAGCTTCGATCACACGACGGGGCTCCCCGGGCAGGTGCGGGCCGGCATCAACGCCGGGCTCTCTGGCATTCCTTACTGGGGGAGCGACGTGAGCGGCTACACCTGCCAGAACAACCCTCCCCCCGGCAAGGAGCTCTTCTTGCGGTGGGCGGAGTTCGGCGCCCTCTCGCCCATCATGATGGAGGAGACGGCTTGCTCCGGAACGATGGCAGGACCGAAGTGGACGCTCTGGAGCGACGCGGAGACGACGCAGGTGTACGCGCAGTACGCGCTGCTTCACACCAGGCTATTTCCCTACCTCTATGCGGCGGCGAAGGAGGCGGCCGACACCGGCGTCCCCATCATGCGGCACCCGGTGCTCGCCGCCCCGACGGACCCGAACGCCTACGCCGCCGACACGCAGTACCTCTTCGGGCCGTCGCTCTACGTGGCCCCCGTCGTCACCCAGGGGGCGACGACGCGCGACCTCTGGCTGCCGCCCGGGCGCTGGGTCGACTGGTTTACCCTCGACCCGCTGCCGTCCGGCAACGTGACGCGTCAGGCCCCGCTCGACTCGTTGCCCCTCTACCTCCAGTCGGGCGGCATCGTCGCGATGCTCGACCCTTCGATCGAGACGCTCGCGCCCGCCACCGATGCCTCGGTCGTGACGATCGACGATGTGCAGGGCGTCCTCGACGTGCGGGTCGCGATCGACAAGGACACGAAGACGGGCGCCGCGTCGTTGACCGACGGGACAGAGCTCACGGTCACCCTCGGGGCGGCCGCGGTCGCTTTGCCCAGCGGCCTCCCGTCGGCGCCGGACGACGCGACGCTCGCGACGTGCAGCGGATGCGGTCGGATCGATCCGGGACCTTCCGGCGTCACGCGCGTGCGGGTCACCACGGCCAGCGAAGGCACGGGGAAGCTCGCCGCTGGAGGGCTGACGCTCTCGCACGCAGGCGGGCCCGCGAAGCGCTTCCGCTGGGACGTCGCCGTCCTGCCCTGAGGGGCCGGAAGCTCCGGCGGCGTGTGTCCTAGCTACGGCGCCAGCGGCCCACCGCATCCCGGATCTTCGAGAGCGGCCCCGGCGGAGCGGAAGGGCTCGCGCGGATACGCTCGGCGAGGGCGGCGTTCGCCACGTCGTTCGGATCGAGCGCGAGGGCCTGGGTGATGGCGGTGTCCGCCTCGGGGCGGCGGCCTCCTGCGAGGAGGGCGGTCGCGAGGACGCTGAGGGTCCTCGGGTTGGGGCCTTCGAGGGCACACCCGCGCTCGGCGTGGCGGAGGGCCGCGGCGGGATCACCGATCGCGATGTAAGCGCCCGCGAGCTCCATGTGCGCAGGCGTGCAGCCGGGGGACACCACGAGCGCGGCGTTGAAGGCCTCCCGCGCCGCGTTCCAGCGCTCGCGCCTCCGCTCGGCGATGCCCGCCGCGAACCAGGCGGACCACACCGTGTGCTCCATCGCGAGCCGCCGCGCGCGCGCGGCGATCGTGTCGAGGTCCGAGATGGCGGCGGAGTAGGCCGCACGAAGGACCGAGTCCACCTCGATGGCAGCCTGCGGATCGGTGAGCGCGAACCTGCCCCGCTGCGCCTCGGCCGCGAGGACCGTCCCGGGCGCGAGGGTCTCCACGCGGGTCAGGCACTCGCGGGCGGCCCCCTTCTCTCCGATCTGGAGCTGCGCGCGCGCCAGCATGAGGAACGCCCACGCGTCGCCGGGCGCGCGCTCGACCAGCATGCGCGCGAGGCGCGCGATGCGCGCCGCCCGCGCCACGCCGTCGGACTCGGTCGCCAGGGCGAGGTTGATCGCGCGGCGAAACACGTCCGGGTGCGCTCCGGGGTGGGTGAGGGCGCCGTCCACGAGGCCTTGCGCGGCCACGGCGTCCCCGCGCTTCATCGCGACGGAGGCGAGGTTCGCGAAGGCCGCCGGGTTCACGGGCTCTCGCCCGATGACCTGCCGCCACGCGACCTCCGCGCCGACGAGGTCGCCTCGCTCGGCGAGCACCACGCCGCGCTCGTTCACGAGCGCGACCTCGTTGCCGAGCAGGAGCCCGGCGTCGACGGCCTGGAGCGCGGCGTCGAGGTCGCCTCGCTCGCGCCGTGCCTCGGAGAGGATGACGTAAGCGCGCGGCCTCGAAGGGTCCTTGGCCACGATGGCCGCGGCGCACTCCTCGGCGCTCGCGCTGTGGCCGAGCCGCACGTGCAGCGCGGCGGTCGCCTCGAGCAGCTCGATGTGGTCGGGCGCATCGTGCCCCGCGCGCATGAGGGCGCGGAGCGCGGCATCGGCGAGCTTCGGGTCGCTGCCGGGCGCCATCGCCGCCTCGAGGGCGAGCGTCGCGAGCCGCCCGGCCGGAAAGCGCGCTTCGGGCGCGTCCCCGACGGCGCGACCGAGGTGCATCATCGCCGCCAGCCGGTCGTGCGGCCCGCCGCGCAGCGGATCGTGCAGCGCGCAGCGCTCCGCGCGAAGCACGCTCTCGAGCGCGTCCCAGGCGAGGTCCCCGATGTCCCGGACCCTGCCGATGTCTCCGCCGACCTTCGACCAGACCTCGTCGAAGGCCGCGAGGATGCTCTGCCCGGCGTGCGCGCCGTCGAGATAGACCTCCACCTTGGCGCGCGTCTGGCCGTCACGGGCGTCGAAGGCGAGAAGCTGGATGAACCCCCGGCCGTCGCTGGGAGGCTCGAACGCGCCCGTCACGACCACCGCGACGTCGGCGGGAGCGTTGCCGCCTCCGGCCATGTCCCGCCAGGCCTGGGGCGGAACGAACGCCTCCACGGGACCGGCGCCGGGCCCGGGCTCGGCCTGTCCACGGCCGGGCGCCGGCGACGAGCCCGGTGGCCCACCTTCCGGCGTCTTCGCGAGGAGCTGGGCGAGGGCGACGCTGTGCCCGTCGATGTGCGTGAACCCGTGCACGAGGGCGGCGAGCCCCAGGCCGAGCCCACGGCTCTCCACCGGGACGCCGAACGGTATGACGACGGCGCGCGGCGCCCCGTCCTTCACTAGTTGGTGCCCGCGCGTGGGTTGAAGGTGACGCGAACCTGCACAGTCCCGCGCCCTCCGGGCGGCTTCGGGAAGCTCCCCGACTCGAACGCTCCGGCGGCGCACACGAGCAGGTCCTTGTTCCCCGACCAGGGATCGAGGTTCGAGTGGATGACCTTGCCGCGGGCGTCGACGTCCAGGGTGAAGGTCGCGTTCGCCACGACCGACTTGCCCGAGGCGCGGGTGTTTCGCTCGCACGTGTGGAGCGACGGCCGGAGGCCCTCGACCGCGATGTACGCGGCGGCGGCGTACACGTCGCTCGGGTTCGGGTTGTGGGCAGCCGCGCCCGACGAGGCGAACACGGCCGGGATGATGACCGTGTCCGAGCCCCCGCTCGGCGGGGCGAAGCGGAGCTTCTTGGCCGTGTCCTGCATGCAGAGGATGGCCTCGCTCGAGAGGTTGCAAGCGCCGTACGACTCGACCTTGGCGACCCTTCCGTCCCCTGCGACACGGAGGACCACCGCAACGTGGCCGTCCTGCGTGGGATCGTAGATGAGGCTGTGGTGCCAGCACGCCCGGAACGCCTCGCGCGTGTCGGCGATGGCGCGCTCGGTCGGCGTGGACCCGTGCATGGTCGCGTCGTCCGGGGGCGCGCCGGCGGGCCCCGCCGTAGCCGCGGCGAGCTCCTGCGCGGTCGGATGCCAGATGGGGACGGGAGGCATCCAGTCCTGTCCAAGCTCGCCGGGGGGAGGGCAGCTCACGAAGCGATCGATGCCCGTGCCGTTGATCTCGAGCTGCGCGACCTCCACGTTCGTCTTCGGGATCGCGTCCGGGTCGACAGCGTGCTGATCGCTCGACCCACAAGCCGTAGCCACCAGCCCCACCCCGAGGGCCGCTACCGCCGTGGAGCCGATCCTTGTCCAATGGCCGAGTCGTTTCACACGCAAACCATAGGACAAAGGGCCGTACCGCGCATCCCCTGACATGCGGCGGCCCGGACGCGTTACGTTGCGCGGCATGGCCCGACCCCGCACCGGCTCCGGCACGGGAGACACCCTGTTCGCCGCCGCAGCGCGGCGCGACCCTGTCCGCGCCGGGCAGGTCCCGCTCGCCGAGCGGATGCGCCCGAAGACGCTCGCGGAGCTCGTCGGGCAGACCCACCTGTTCGGCCCGAACAAGCTCCTCGCGGAGGCCATCGCCAGCGACCACGTCCCGAGCATGATCCTCTGGGGGCCTCCCGGCGTCGGCAAGACGACGCTCGGTCGGATCATCGCCGAGCAGACGAAGGCCGAGTTCGTTCCCTTCAGCGCCGTGCTCGGCAACCTCCAGGATCTGCGCGCGATCGTGCAGCTCGCGAAGGAGCGGCGCGAGCTGCACGCGAAGCGGACGCTCGTCTTCGTGGACGAGATCCACCGGTTCAACAAGGCCCAGCAGGACGCCTTCCTCCCGCACGTGGAGAACGGGACCATCACGCTCGTCGGGGCGACCACCGAGAACCCTTCGTTCGCGGTCAACGCGGCGCTCCTCTCGCGGTGCAAGGTCTTCCGGCTCGAGGCGCTCACCGAGCCGGATCTCGTACGCCTGCTCCGGCGGGCGCTCGATGACGAGGCGCACGGGCTCGGCGCGCGCCACCTCGCGGCGGAGGAAGACGCCCTCGTCGGCATCGCGCGCGCCGCGCGGGGAGACGGGCGAAGGGCGCTCTCGACGCTCGAGGCCCTCGCCGAGCACATGAAGGCCGCCGGGGAAACGACCCTCACGCTCGCCCTCGTGGCACGCGCCGAGGAGCACGCGCCGCTCCTCTACGACAAGGCCGGGGAGGAGCACTACAACGTCGTGAGCGCCTTCATCAAATCGATGCGTGGCTCGGATCCCGACGCCGCCCTTTACTGGATGATGCGGATGCTCGAGGCCGGAGACGATCCGCTCTTCGTCCTCCGGCGCATGCTCATCTTCGCGAGCGAGGACGTCGGCAACGCGGACCCGCGCGCCTTGCTCGTCGCGGTGGCCGCGGACCAGTCCTTCCGGCGCATGGGCATGCCCGAGGGCCTCTACCCGCTGGCCCACGCGGCCGTGTACCTGGCGTGCGCGCCGAAATCGAACGCGGTGAACGCGGCCTGGCACCGCGCCCAGGCGCTCGTCCAGCAGTACGGCGCCTTGCCCGTGCCCAAGAAGCTCCGCAACGCTGTGACGCCGCTCATGAAGGACGAGGGGTACGGCGCCGGGTACAAGTACGCGCACGACTTCGAAGGGGGCGTCGTGCGCGGCGAGACGTACCTGCCCGACGAGATCGCGGGCGAGTCCCTCTACGAGCCGACCGACCGCGGCGAGGAGGTCCGCATCAAGGCGAGGCTCGACGCCCTGCGCGGACGCGGAAAAGGCGGCCCCCCCTGAAGAGGAGCCGCCTCGTTCACGCCCGGGCGACGCGCCCGGATTTGCGCCCGACCACTACGGAGCGGCGGTCACACCGAACTGGGTGCGGAACCACGCGTCGGCGGCCTCGGCCGTGAAGCGGCTGTCCCACGTCGCCTTCGACTGGGCGCGGGCGGCGGCGACGAAGGCTGCCGCGTTGCCGCTGCTGGACGGCGTGGAGGTCGCGGCGGCGTAGTAGTCGCCCAGGTCGACGGTCGGCTTCGCATAGCTCACCTTGGCGAACGACGAGCCGGTCTCCGGGAACTTCGCGGTCCACGTCGCGTAGTCGTAGAAGTCCGCGGAGGACGTGTCCGCGCCGTCGACGAACGGGCTCGTGGCCGCGCTGTAGTAGGCGTTGCCCGTCGCGAGGAGCGTCGCGGGGCTCTGCATCCAGAGCAGGTAGAGCGCCTTCGGCTGCGTGCTCGTGTCGACCAGCTGAAACTGGTTGTCGGTCAGGGTGACCGCCGCCTTCGCCGTCGTGTTGAGAAAGAGCCCGGTGCCCCAGTCGTAGGCGACGTTGCCGGTGACGGATGCCGTGGTGACGCTGGCCTGAACGGCCATCGCGTAGGGCGCCGCGTAGGGCTCCTGCGAGATGGGGAGGTCGTCCAGGTGGGCGAAGATGTTGCTCGCGATGGTGACGTCCGCGGGCGAGCTCGTCGGGATGCCGCTGGTCACTCCCATGGAGAGACCGAGCGCACGGGGCTGGTAAACGGTGGTCGTTCCGCCGTCCGACTCGGTCACCTTGAAGGTCGCGAGATCCTGGCCGTCGAGCATGACGTTGTTCTTGACGATCCCCTGGCAGCTCGACGGGCTCGTGATGCCGTAGCCGCCATCGGTGTACGTGGGGGGCACGCCGATCGTCCCGAGGCACGCAAACGTGAGCGAGATGGCGTTCTTGTAGAAGAGGTTGTCCTCGGCGGTCCCGCCGGAGCGCAGCTGGATGGAGTCGGGCGCGTCCATCACGAGGTTGCCGTGGAAGGTGGCGTTGAAGCTGCCGGCCTGCCAGTAGAGCGAGTGGCCCTGCTGGGTCGTGCTGCCCGCGCCGTCACCGTTGTTGTCGAAGATGTTCTCCTCGATGAGCGCGTCGACGACATTCTGCCCGTAGATGCCCTGGGGGCGGTCGGTCGGGTTGGTGAGGCTCGGGTCGCGGGCGGAGTCGAGGATCTCGCAGCGGCGGATGCGGAAGTTGGTCGCCGCCGGGGCCGCCGTCTGGATGGCGATGTCGTTGTAGAAGCCGTGGATGAGCAGGTCCTCGAAGAGAACGTCGTCGTAGGTGTCGGTGCCGCCGACCGCGAAGCGGATGCCGAAGGAACCCTCGGTGTTGTTGTCGAAGCCCTGCGGCGCGGCCAGCTCGAGCCCGACGATGGCCACGTGCGACAGCGAGCCGATGCTCTGGATGGCGACGTAGTCTCCCGTCGGGCCAGCGTCGGACTGCTCGATGACGAGCTTCGGCCGTGCCCCCGTACCGTAGGACGAGACGAGGAAGGGGTGCTGCGCGTCCGTCCCGCCGTGGGTGATGTAGAGGTCGCCGCCCGTGAGGTCGAACGTGTCACCGGCCTTGAGGAGCACGTGCATCACGCTCGCGGCCTTCGCGAGCGTGGTTGCGTGGTTGACCGTCTTGATCGGCGCGCTCGCCGACAGGCCGCTGTTGGAGTCGCTCGCGGCCGGGTCGGAGCTGCTCACGTAGATCGTGCCGCCGGCGGGGTCCGGGGGGAGGACCGTCCAGCCCGCGTCGTCGACGCTCATCACGACGCCGGAGTCCACAGGCGCGGAGTCCGCCAGCGCAGAGTCGGCGAGCGCGGAGTCCACCACCGCCGTGCCGCTGTCCGCGACCGGGCTCCCCGTGTCATCCGCGGCGCTCCCGGTATCGGCCGCCGCGTCGGGCTCCGCCGGGGTCGGCGCGGCGTCGGAGCTCTCGCTGTCCGCTCCGCCGTCCGCCTCGCCGCCGCCGGGCGTCGGACGGGACGCGGAGTCGGTGCCGGCGGCGTCCGTTGCAGCCGGCGTGGGGGTCGGGCCGCTGTCGCCCGCCGCCGGCTGGGCGGCTTGCGGGTCGTTGCCGGGAGCCGAGCTTCCGGCGGCGGCGCTGCAGCCACCGAGGAGGAGGGCGGCGCAGAGGGTCAGGGTGCGGAACGAGGGGATTGGGTTCTGGCGCATGCAGAGGACTAGAGCAACGGCCGTACCGCGCACGATCCCCTTGTTTTCTGCAGAAACCGTCCCGCGATCCCTCCGAGCGTGGTGCGATCCAGGAGATCGCATCTCGAAGGGATCTCGCCGGCTCAGCGAGACTGGTATCGTGCCGGCGCGAGCCGACGTCGGGCAGTCGTACCCGGACCTCGTCCCGCCAAAGAGAGGGGCGATGAAGAAGGTCACGATCACGAAGAACGGGCCCTACCTCGTCGAGGGTGGCGTGCCGCTGGCGCACCAGCACATCGTGACGAACGCGGAGGGCGAGTCGCTCGAGTGGCGCGAGGGCGAGAAGCTCCCGGCCGCGCAGAAGTATGCGCTCTGCCGCTGCGGGAGCTCCGGTACGAAGCCCTTCTGCGACGGCTCGCACAAGCTCAACGGCTTCGACGGGACCGAGACGGCGAGTCGCGAGCCGTACGAGAGCCAGGCCGGGCGCATCGAAGGCCCGACCATGCTGCTCGATGACGCGGAGAGTCTGTGCGCCTACGCGCGCTTCTGTGATCCCCACGGCAAGGTGTGGAACCTCGTCGCGAAGACCGACGAGCCGCACGCGGCGAAGCTGTTCGTCCACGAGGCAGGACACTGTCCGGCTGGGCGCCTGGTGGCGAGGGATCGCGCGAGTGGAAGGGCCATCGAGCCGCACCTCGAGCCGTCCATCGGCCTCGTGCAAGACACCGCCGAGGGGATCAGCGGTCCCATCTGGGTGCGCGGCGGCATCCCGGTCGTCGCCGCCGACGGCGCGACCTACGAGGTCCGTAACCGCGTCACGCTGTGCCGCTGCGGGGCGTCGAGCAACAAGCCGTTCTGCGACGGCTCGCATGCGTCCACCCGCTTCAGCGACAAGACCTGACGAGCGCCGAGGAGCGGAGGACGAGCGCTCACAAGCGAGGGGCCAAGGGAACGGCAGTCTGGAAGTCGGTCGTCCCATGACGATGGGCTGAAGCCTAAAGCGCCGGTCATGACCTCCGGCAGCCAAATGGCGCTGCGAAAGTAGTCCCGTGGATCGTGGAAATCAGGGGTCGGGGCCGAGACCAGACGCCCGAATGCGTACGTTTTCAGGGTCGGCCCAGGCTGCGGGTGACCCGAGGTGGTCGACTCCGAGTCGGACGTCGGACTCCGGGTCGGACGTCGGACTCCGGGTCGGACGTCGGATTCGGATTCGGATTCGGACTCCGACTCGGACTCGGACTCGGATTCGGACTCCGACTCGGATTCGGACTCGGACTCGGATTCGGACTCGGACTCGGACTCGGACTCGGACTCGGATTCGGATTCGGATTCGGATTCGGACTCGGACTCGGAGTCGTCGGACGGACGGCGAGCAGGACGAGCTCCGCGCGATGGCGTGAGGGGTGCGGCGGTCTTGCTTGCACGCCGGGCGCGAAACAACCGCGCCGGTGCCGCCCAGGTTGACCCACGTGACATGGGCGGCACCGTCACGGTTCTTTCGCTTGGGGGGGCATGCAAGCAAGACCGCCGCACCCCTCACGCTTCCTCGTTCTCGACCTTGCGATCCACGCGATCGAAGTCCTGAGGCCCACCGTGGCACGAATTCGTCACCAGGATCGCGACCTGGGCGAGCAACTTCGACGGTCGCTCAGCTCCGTCGCGCTCAACACGGCGGAGGGCAATCATAGCCAGGGCGGAAATCGCATCGCGCGGTTCTCCACGGCGGCAGGCTCCAACGGCGAGTCTCGCGCCGCGTTGCGCGTAGCGGTCGCGTGGGGCTACGTCGAGGCGCAGGAGATCGAGGCGGGCGATGCGCTCCTCGATCGCGTCGCGGCGATGCTCCACGGCCTGGGCGCACGAGGCTGAATGCGCGACAAGGATCGACACCGCGCGGACACGACTCCGGCAAGGGGAGACGCGATTCGTTGGCGATTTCCACCAGCTGGGGTGCGCTCATCCCGATCGCTGCGATCGTCTGGATCGCAGGGGCTTGATCCTGCCCCCTGGGGCGACGGGTGCGATCCCCCCGATCGCACAGGGCGGAGCGCGACGCTGGAGCGGCGTGCGCTCCAGCGACCACTCGCCCGTGTTTGCAGGCACTTGCGAGGCGACGGAGCGACTCCGCGCCCCCCCTGGCGCGCTACCGCGGCGGAGCGACGTGGAGCGACCTGCGGGCACGCTGGCTGCAATTCGGGGAAGCATGCATACGACGAAGAGCAGGTTCCTGGGACGCGCCCTCTGTACCCGCGTTGGCCGCCAACGGGAGGCGACGATGCGAACGATCGAGCCTGGACCGGCGGTGCCGGCGGCGGGGCTGCGACGCCTCATCGGCAGGGCAGGGCTGGCGCTCGGCGGGCTCGCGGTCCCGGCCGGAGCGCTCGCGGCGGCGTGCCTGCTCGTCCCGGCGTGCCACAAGCCGGCGCCCGCGACGGGATTTGCTCCGGTCGCGGTCGCGGTCGCAGGCGCGCCGGCGTCGAGCTCCATGTTGCAGATGTACGGCATCAGCCAGTGGAAGCTCTTCTCCGGGTTGCATCACTCGACGGTGACGGGCTACGGCCCGGACGGCAGCGCGGTCCAGGGCTTCGACGTCGCGTGGTTCCCGCGCGCCGCGGACGGGACTCCAGGGTACCTGCGCCTGACGATGCTCGACGGATCGGGAGCCATCGTGCGGCGGTACGTCGGCGGTCGCACGACGGGAGAGCTCTCCCCCAGTCAGATCCAGCTCCTGTCCACGGAGATGAGCGACTTCAACCAGTATTTCGTCGCGGAGGCGCGCGAGGGCGCCTCCACCTCGAACCTGCGCGGCATGGCGCTCGACGTCGGCACGCTCCATTCGCTCGACATGGGCACCGGTGCGGGAGCGCAGCCCAACACGGGGCCCCAGTGCATGGCGGCGCAATCGGGGGTCAACTCCCAGGGCGTCTCCTGCGCCATGTCGGCCAGCGCCGACTGGGACCCGCTGGCCTGGGCGATGACCGCGAGCAACTGCGGCGCCTTTGAATACGAGGCGCTCGCCGCGGCCAACACCTGCGCGGGCGAGAACGCTCAAAACTGCTCGGCCGACGGCACGGCGGGACAGAGCTGCGACTTCTCCGGCAGCCAGCCGACCCTGGAGGACGCCGCCGGGCCTGCGCCCCAGCAGCAGCTCACGCAGCAGGACCTCTGCGCGAACTACCCCGGCTCCTCGTCTTGCCCGAGCCTCGCGCCGACCGACGGCTCCTGCACCGCCAATTCGGACTGCACCGTGGGCGACACCTGCGGGGGCGGCTACTGCGTCGGGGGAGGCTACACCGGGACCCCCGGGCAGGAGTGCAGCGCCAGCACCGCCTCGACGGACCCCGCGTGCCCGGCGGGTCAGACGCCCGCCGCGACGAGCACCGATCCGACCGACCAGCAGATCCAGCCCGCGGTCCAGAACAACGCGTGCCTCTCGTGTCCGCCGGGCGCGTCCGATGTCACCGCCGACCCGAAGACGGGCGCGGTGACGGGCGCGACGCCGGCGAGCAACACCGCGGACGCCGGGGCTTCCCCCGCGGACGACGACAACAGCGCCGTCACGGGGGCCAACACCGGGACGCAGGGGCAGAGCCCGCAGCAGGGCACGCAGGGTCAGAACCCGCAGCAGGGCACGCAGGGCCAGAACCCGCAGGGCACGCAGGGCCAGAACCCGCAGGGCACGCAGGGCCAGAACCCGCAGGGCACGCAGGGTCAGAACCCGCAGGGCACGCAGGGCCAGAACCCGCAGGGCACGCAGGGTCAGAACCCGCAGGGCACGCAGGGGCAGAACCCGCAGGGCACGCAGGGTCAGAACCCGCAGGGCACGCAGGGTCAGAACCCGCAGGGCACGCAGGGTCAGAGCGCGCCGACCCAGGGCGCGTCGCAGGGAGCAACGCAGGGACAGCTCCGGGCTCCCCATCTTCGCACCGCGGATCGGCACGCCCCGCACGCCACGGAGCCGTGCGATCCGGTCTACCCCGGCTCCCCGTTCTTGACCTGCCGGTGAGGCGGAGGCGCGAAGATGGTCACCCCGCCCGTTTCCAGCCGCCCAGCCGTCGCGCGTCGCGTGAACGCTTCGCCCCGCCGGCGTAGGCCCGCGCGCGCAGCACTGTACGTCCTCGCGGCCGCGTACCTCGCCGGCATCTTCGTCTACGGGGTCGGGTGCACCTCGCAGTACCGGTTCGTGCCCGGAGACGTCAGCAACCTCCTCGAGGTCGCGGCGCTCTTTCCGTACGCGTCGCGAGAGGTGACGGAGTACCGCATCGAAGGGTATGCGTGCGCCGACAGGCGCTGGGACGAGGTCGACTACCGCGCGTACTTCGCCCTCCACGCGGAGGACAAGGAGAACCTCTTCCAGCGGGCCGTGTCCCTGTATCGCAACGACCCCGGGGCGATGGCCGATCTCGACGACTACGTCGTCGACCACCACAACGCCCGCGCGCACGCCGACGGGACCGCCACCGGGCAGCCCATCGGCGGCGTTCGCTTCGTCCGCGTCGGCATGTCCATCCCCAAGCCGGGCGCCGCGCTCCAGCCCTTCAAGCACAAGCGCCTCGCCGAGTACCCGAAGAGCCGCCGCCACGTCGTCTACGCGACCCCTGCCGCCGACATCGACGCTCGGTGCGGCGAGCACGAAGCACCGAACGAGGCGCGCGCCGAGGTCGCGCGCGCCGCTGCCCCCGGGATCATCCATGCGCTTTGACCCGCGCGCCGCCTGGGCCTCGGCGCTCCTTCACGCGTCGAGGTGGCTTGACCACCCCCAGCCCGTGGTGCGGCTGGAGGTCCTCAGGATCGTGGGGCCGCTCGCGATCCTCGGCTTCATGTCGGACCGGCTCGCGCACGTGACGGAGTGGGTCGGGGTCACGGGCTTCCGGCTTCAAGACGTCCCCGACTGGCGCTCGCCCACGTTCCCGCGAGGCCTGCCTCCCGGGCTCGCATGGACGCTCGCCGGCCTGATGGTCGTGTCGGCGATCGCGACGTCGGCGGGCTACCGAACGCGGTGGTCGTCGCTGCTGTTCGCGGCGACGCTCTTCGCCGTGGGCGTGCTCGACCACCTGTCGAGCTTCACGGTGACGAAGATCGGGCCGGTGCTCATGCTGGTCGTGTCGCTCTCGCGCGCGGGCCGCCTCCTGGGCGTCGACGCGTGGAGGAGGCGAGCCAGGGGCTGCAAGCGCCCGAGGAGGCTGCGCCCGCTCCCGGCCGTGCGCTTCCTGCAGCTCTTCCTCGCCGTCTTCTACTGCGCGTCGGGGATCGCGAAGGCCGAGGGAGACTGGCTACGGATGCCGCTCGTCATGTGGTCCCACCTCCACGACAGCTACCAGACGCCGGTTGCCTACGCGCTCGCGTCGCACCTGCCGGGCTGGCTCTGGACGGTGACGCAGGGGCTCGTGCTCGCGTTCGAGACGCTGGCCCCCGTTTGGTTCGGCCTCGCGCGCACGAGGAACGTGGCGCTCGCCTTCGCGCTGAGCATGCACGTGGGGATCGCCCTGATGTTCGGCCCTGTCGTCTGGTTCGCGATCCTGATGATCGCCGTCCTCGTGACGGCCTACCTGCCCGAGCGGTGCTTCGTCCCTCTCGAGCGCGCCGCAGGGTACCGCCTGAAGGGCGACCCTCCGATGGGCTCTTGCCTGTCTGGGCCACGGCGCCGATGGCCCGCGTTCTCCCCGTCGCCGTCGTTCAACTGCACTCAGGGCACGGATCGACCGTGAGCTGGCCTCCGTCGTCGACGCAGCTGGCGCCCGGGCTCGGCTTGACGCACGCGCAGGTCGGGCTCGCGCCGCAGGACGGCGGGATTGGCTCGCAGCGCGCCACCTGTCCCGCGGGCCCTCCGCTCGGGACCTGGCAGTATTGGGTGGCCATCGCGCAAGACGTCGACCCGCACGGGAACGTGCGGGACCCCGCGTCTGCCGCATCCCCCGCGCCGGAGTCGCCCGCCGTTCCCGAGTCTTCCGGGGCGGAGTCTTGGCCGGGGCTGCTCCCGGTATCCAGGGCCGGACCACCGTCGCCGCTGCCCGCGGGAGGCTCGTCGGTCGAGCCGGCGACCCCGCCACAGGCCGCAACCGCGGAGAGAACAAGCGCTGAAACGCCAACGAATTCGAAGAAGCGCATGGGGAAGGGCCTTTCCTAAGATGTGAGCCTCGCTGGGCCTCACGCTGGGGTCTTGGTCGACGCCCTCCGCTTCCATTAACAAATCGCCGGGGACCCGCGCAGAACGCCGGGCGCAGCCCGAGCACCCCGGCACACGGAAGGTCAGTCGGCGCAGCGGCCTGCCTGCTCCGAGTAGAGCGCGCGCGTCCTTTCGGCGCGTACCTGGCCGGCGGTCGAGACGTTCACCTCGAACTCGTAGGTCGTCTTCGGGCCACACCCGAAGACGTCTCCCTCGAACAGGTTCACGCGGAAGCCGCCCGCCGTCTTCACCGCCTTCGTCCCCTCCACGACGGGCACGAGGGGCGTGAGCATCGAGCGATCGGCGCTCATGGGGTCGAAGCTCGCCTGCCCTCCCGACAGGGCGACGGCGAACGCGAGCGCCTGCGCCTCGGTCTTCACGGGCGCGAACCGCGCGGCGAGCTCGCCTCGCGTCCGGATGACCACCAGCTTGCCCCCGTCGACGACGACGAAGGCCGCGGTGGACGGGCCGGCCATGCCGCCCCCGAAGCGCGGCAGATCCGACGCGGGAACCGGGGTGCGATCGCCCGAAAACCGGCCGTCGCTCTCGCTGCAGCGCGCGATCGGCGCCACCGTCGCCAGGCCCGCGAGCAGCGGGTCCCCGTACACCATCGCGCCGCCCATGTGCTCGCAAGCGTGCGGCGGTAGCGCGCCGCCGCAGTCGACGACCCCGGCGGACTCGGTTTGCGTACAGCCCGCGCGCACGAACGGCGTCAGGTCGACGGCGCCGCTGGGCCGTGGCGTCGGAACGACGGTGAACCTGGCCTGCGCGAAGCGCCGGTACAGGCCCCAGGATGCGATCGCCACCACCAGCGCTGCGGCGACGCCGACCGCGACCTTGACCGTCGACGCCGGCGGACGACCGACGGTCGCGGAGATGCCCGCGGGCAGGGTCGCCCCCAGGCGCGACCGCAGCTCCTGCAGCTGCGCGCGCAGGGCGTCCCTCTTCGAGTCATCGAGGCCCTCGGCGCCCCCGCCGGCGAGGATCCGCTCGATCTCGCCGCACCTCGCCTCGAGCACCCCCCGCTGGACGTCGCTCTCCATCGGACGCATCGTACCCTGCCGTGGGCGATCCCCTCCGGGCGCTACTCGAACGCCGCGATCCCCGTCACCTCTTGCCCGAGGATGAGCGTGTGGATGTCGTGCGTCCCCTCGTAGGTGAAGACCGTCTCCAGGTTGCAGAGGTGGCGCATCACCGGGTACTCGAGGGTGATGCCGTTGCCGCCGAGGATGTCGCGGCAGACGCGCGAGATCTCGAGCGCCGCGCGCACGTTGTGGCGCTTGGCCATGCTCACCTGCACGGGCTTGAGCAGGCCCTCCTTCTTCAGCTTCGAGAGCTCGAACATCATGAGCTGGCTCATCGTGATCTGCGTCACCATCTCGGCGAACTTCGCCTGGACGAGCTGGTGGGACGCGATGGGCTTGCCGGCGAACTGGACGCGGTTCTTCGCGTAGTCGAGCGCGCTGTCGAAGCAGGCCGACGCCGCGCCGATGACGCCCCACGCGATGCCGAAGCGCGCGCTCGTCAGGCACGAGAGCGGCCCCTTCATCCCGCGCACGCCCGGGAGGATGGCGTCCTTCGGGACCCGCACGTCCTCGAGAATGAGCTCGCTCGTGACGCTCGCGCGGAGGCTCATCTTCTTGTGAATCAGGCGCGCCTCGAAGCCCCTCGTGTCGGTCGGGACGAGGAAGCCGTGCACCGGCCCGTCGACGCCGCCGAGCTTGGCCCACACGAGCGCGACCTGCGCGAGGTTGCCGTTCGTGATCCAGCGCTTGGTGCCGTTGATGACGTAGCTGTCGCCGTCGTCCTGGGCGACGGTGCGCATGCCGCTCGGGTTCGAGCCCCAGTCGGGCTCCGTCAGCCCGAAGCAGCCGATGATCTCGCCCCGCGCCATCTTGGGCAGGTAGCGCTCCTTCTGCGCGTCCGACCCGAAGGCGTGGATCGGGTACATGACGAGCCCGCCCTGCACGCTCGCGAAGCTCCGCACGCCCGAGTCGCCGCGCTCGAGCTCCTGCATCACCATCCCGTAGCCGACCTCGCTCAGCCCCGCGCAGCCGTACCCGTGGAGGTTGCAGCCGAGCAGCCCCAGGTTCGCGATCTCGGGGATGAGCGTCGTCGGGAAGGTGCCGTGCTCGAAGTGGTCGCCGATGACGGGCATGACCCGCTGGTCGACGAACGCCCGCACGGTGTCGCGGATGACGCGCTCCTCGGGGGTGAGGTGCCGGTACAGATCGAAGATGTCGGGCATGGCGATTACCTCGGGTACGTAGCCGCCTTCGTATCACTCCGGCACCCGGAGGTCAGCGTCGCGAAGGCGGTCAGAGCAGGCACTGGGTCGTGGGAGAGTAGTAGGTCAGGATGACCAGACCCGCATTTCCCCCTTGCGCGGCCGCGTTTCCCCCAGCCCCGACGGCGGCAGGCGGGATCGTGTCCGCTGCCCACGTGCTCGCTCCCGCGCCGCCGCCGGTCGGCGTCCCGCCATCGCTGCCTCCGGCGGTGGGGCTGCACGCGCCGCAGGAGGAGGCCAGGCCCCCGCCGCCCCCGTAACCCCCACCTCCGCCTCCACTGCCGTTCGTCGAAGCGCCCGCGGACCCTCCGGTCGCCCCGCTGCCGCCTCCGCCCCCAAACGCGCCGCCTGCCCCCGAGCCCCCCGCGCCCATTGAACCCGCGTCCGCGCCCTGCCCCCCAGCGCCACCCGCGTTGGCCTGGCCACCTACGCCCCCAGATCCGGAGAGCGAGGCGCCCCCCCCGCCTCCGTAGTAGCCGCTGCCGCCTCCCCCTCCCCCGGAGGTGCCACTTGGGACATCGCCTCCGCCCCCGCCGCCGCCGCCCACATAAACGGTGAGGGGCTGGTCGGGCTGAAGCTCGATGAAGAACGAGGGAAAGAACATGGAGCTTCCGGCGCTGCCCGGACTGAAGGAGCTGCCGCCCGTGCTGCCCCCGTTGCCCCCTTGCTCGACGATCTGCGGGCCCCCGTTGACGAGGATCGCGCTGCTGCCGCCTCCGCCACCGGCGCCGCAGGTGTTCAGCGAGCAGCCGCCCGCCCCACCTCCGCCGCCCGCGATGAAGCCGGAGATGTCGATCTGCGACGTGTACGGGTTCGTCTCCATCAGGAAGGACGTGACGGTTTTCGTGCACTTCGTGACACCGCACATCATGCCCATCGCGCACCCGCCGCTGCAGCACCCCGCGCACTGGCCAGGGTCCGAAACACTATCTCCCATGGCGACGCAGGAGACGCACTGTCCGGTGCTGACGTCGCAGTTCGTGGCGGCGCCGGTGCATTGTGTGTGCGTCGTGCACGGTGGCGCGCACATCGAGTTGGTACACGTGCCCGAGGTGCACTGATCGTTGGCCGAGCAGGTCGCGCCTCCGGCGCCCTTGGTGACGCAGATCCCGCCGCTGCAGTAGTCGCTCGATGCGCAGTCCGTATCGACGCCGCAATTTGCGCATGCGTTCCCCGCGCACCCGAAGCCTCCGGGACAGGTCATCATCGTCTCCTGAACGCATGACCCGCCTGCGTTGCAGGTGCTTGAACTCAGCACACCGGCGGTGCACTGAGGTCCCCCACAGGGCAGGCCAATCGCAAGGGCGCACGTGCCGTTCGCGGTGCACGCCCCGTTGAGGCACGTGCCGGTGCATTGAGGTGACGTGACGTTGGCGCTGACCAGGGTGCACGTTCCGTTCATGGCCCCCGTGCGCGCAAACGAGCAACCGTCGCACGCGCCGTTGCAATTCGTGTCGCAGCAGACGCCGTCCACGCAGTTGGTCGACGCGCACTGGCTCGCGGCGGAGCAAGCCACGCCGAGCGCCGCGAGCTGGCCCCCGCCGTCGGGGCCGCTGCCTCCGTCGGCACCTCCCTCCGCGGGTGCGTCGCTCCCACCGCCGTCTCCCGTCGTCGCGTCCGCAGCGTCGATGGTGGCGTCCGCATCGGCCACCGTGCTGTCCGTCGTCGCGGAGTCCTGTGCGGCCTCCACCGACACGTCAGCCACGTCAGCCACAGTGCTGTCCGTCGTCGCCGAGTCCTGCGCGTCCTCGGCCGGCACGTCGGCCGGCGTCGTGTCCGTCGGCGCGGAATCCAGCGCCGCGGTGTCTCCGTCGGCGGTGTCGGCGGCGGGCCCGTCCGGGCGCGCGGTGTCGGGGCTCGAATCGGCGGTGGAGACCTCGGTATCGCCCGGCGCCGTGGCGTCGACCGAACCATCTTCAGGACCGGGACCGTACTGCTCGATTCCCAGGATCGCCGTGCACGCCGACACGAGCATCGAGAAAGCGACGAGAGAGACGGCGATGGCAGACCGCGAGCGCTTCAAAAGGTCCCCCCCACGATGATCTGTTGACCGTTCGTCCCCACCGCAGCGGGGGAGCCGGCCGGAAGCAGCCAGAGAACGACGCCGGCCGCCGCCACCGCCGCCCCGGCGACGAAGACCGCGGTGGCGACGTTGGCCTGCTGCACCGCGGTCCTCGAGTCGGTCTGTCGGGCGAGCCCAGGCTCGCCTTCGGCAGTCTGGTCCTTCGAATGTGCAGCGAAGCCCACGCCTGTCCCGACCCCCATCGCGACCACGCCAGCGCCGCCAAGGATCCAGCCCACGACACGAAGGGGGCGCGACGTTTCGGGCACCCCCGGCGAGACCCCGTGCTGCTGGGCCGGCGCAGGCGTAGTGGCGCGCGGAGTCGTGCCCGCGCCCGAGCCGGCGAAGACCACCTCGAGAGACCGGGCTTTGTCCCCTTCCTTGATCAAGACGTCCCGCGTCGCGCTTGACCCGTCCGCGCGTCGAAAGCCGAACGTGTGGGCGCCTGGGTCCAGGGGGATCGCCTCTCCATCGAGCTTCGTGGCCAGGACCTTCCCGTCCACGGTGACGGTCGCGTCCACCACGTCGTTTCCGCTCCGGTCCTTCGCCGAGAAAACGACGGTCGGCACGGTTCGGTCGAGCTCCGCGAGCCAGGTGGTGCAGTCCCCCTGCACCACCTGCGGGCACCCTGCGCGCGCGCAGATACGAAACTGCTCGCTCGCCTCCACGAGCCGGTGTCCGTCGCGCAGCGTCTGCCCCTGCGCCACGGCTGCCATGCATTCGGCCTTGCCATCGGCGTGGGCGGAAGCCGGCACGAGCACGAGAGCGGCGCACGCTGCCAGGACCCAACAGAAGCGCGCGGCGGCGCCCCCTCGTCGTTTCGTCGCAGACCGGCTCACAGGCATTCGGGCTTGTACTGGCGATGCCCCTCGGCATCCAGAGTGTAGGCAGGGTTGCAATTGGCCTTCGGGGTAGGGTCGGGGGCGGGAGGGCGCGCGGTCGGCGTGGGAGCGACTGTCACGACGGGACGTGGCCCGGGGGTCGCGGAAGAGGTGGGCGAGCTCGACGCGCGGGCGAGGCCTGGCCCCTTGGTAGGCGCGGACCCGACGGGAGCGGACGAGGCCCCGGCAGCAGGTTGGGTCGACGGAGGGGCGGCGGAGGCCACCGGCTCAGCGCGGCCCGCCGAGGAAGGTGCGATGGGCACTACCGCCGGGGTGGGGAGCGCGGCGGGGACCCCGGTCGACGCGCTTGGCGCGAACGTCCGCCTGCCGACGACGACGCCGACCAGCAAGGCCACGAGGACCCCGGCGGCGATGGGGACCAGCGCGCGGTTGCCTCTCCTCGTCGGCCCCGTCTGATCCCACGCCGCCGCCGTGGCGGCCAGCGCTTCACTTGCGGCGGCCTGGTTCGCGAGCAGAGCCGGTCCGGACGGCGACGGAATGGTGCCTCCTGGTGCCGCGGCCAACGGCGGGGACGGCTCGGGCACGCCGAGACCTACTGTGCGGAGCGTGCGCTCGACGGACACCGCCGCCCGGGCGGGGGCGAACGGCTTGAGCGCGACGGCCAGCTCCCCCACGTTCTGGAACCGCCGATCCCGATCCTTCTCGAGGCACCGAGAGACCACGTTCTCGATCTCTACGGGAAGCTCCGGACGGAGCCCGCGAATCGACGGAGACGGGTCGTTGACGACGATGACGGCGAGCTCGGTGATCGTGTCCGCGCTGAAGGGAACACGACCGGTCAGGATCTCGAAGAGGATGACGCCGAGCGACCAGATGTCCGATCGGCTGTCGACTCCCTTCGACGACCGGATCTGCTCCGGAGACATGTAGAACGGCGAGCCCATCACCGCCGTCGTGCGCGTCATGTCCTTGCGGTCCGCGCTCGCGGTGACCTTCGAGATCCCGAAGTCGAGCACCTTGACGGACAGCAGCCCGTCCGCGCGTCGTACGCAGAACAGGTTCGCGGGCTTGAGGTCGCGATGGACGATCCCGAGCGCGTGCGCCTCCGCGATGGCTTCGCACGCCTGGAGGATGAACTCCACGGCCTGCTCCACGGGCATCGACCCGCGCTTCTCCACCCAGGCGGCGAGGTCCTCGCCGTCCAGGTACTCCATGACCATGTACGGCGCCCCATTCTCGAGGCGTCCGACGTCGCTCACGCGCGCGACGTGCTCGCTCTTGATGCGGACGGCGGCCCGCGCCTCGCGGTCGAAACGGGCGACGGCGTCGGCGTTGTTGAGCGCCTCCGGTAGGAGGAACTTGATGGCGACGCGGTCCTCGAGCTGGATGTGCATCGCCGCGACGACGACCCCCATGCCGCCGGCCCCCAGCACCCGCTCGACGCGGTACTTTCCTGCCAGCACTGCTCCCGGCGCTACTCCGGGAGTGGCCACAGCCGACGAACCGGCGCTGCTGGCTGTGACGTCGAGGAGGTCCACCATGTGCGCGCCCGCCTCTGTGCAGCAGCGGTTCAGCTTGCTGAGTTTGAGGCTAGACGGCGCGCGGGGTCAAGGGACCTTGAAGGCCCCGAGCACCTCTTGCGCGAACGCAGTCGAAGGTCAGCGCTCGACGCGGATCGTCGGGGTTGCGGCCGCGAAATCGGCGCGCACCGTCACCCGGTCGCCGGACCCGACCTTGACGGGCTGGCCGCGCTCCTCGTGCGTGGGCTCGAAGAGGAAGCGCACCGAGTGCGAGCCGACCTTGGCGGCGATGACGGCCGGGCAGGGGCGGTAGGCGCTGCCGTCCACCGACACCTGCGTCCCGGGATCGCCCACGAGGACGAGCTGGGCGCCCGCGACGTGCGGCGCGCTCGTCGCGTCCGACGGGGTAGGCACGGGGCGGGAGGTCATCGCCGTGGACACGCCGGGCAGCGGGTGTCCGGCGAGGGGACCGCCGGCAGAGCCCGTCGCCGAGGGGGGCCCCGGGGGCACGTTGCCGCTGGGCGTCGTCGCCGTGGAGCCCGCGGACGAGAGTGGCTTCGTCGGCGTGACGCCGTCCTCCTGTTGCCCGCGGAGCACGAAGAGCGCCGCGGCCACGACCACGACCCCCGCGCCCCCCACGATGAGGCCTCGCCGCCGCGGAGCCTTCGTCGCCGCGAGCTCCGCCGGGAGGCTCACCGGGGTCTCGATGGGCCGCGTCGCGACCGTCTCGATCTTCACGCTCGACGGCGGGCCGACCGGAAGGACCTCCTCCGCGGCCGGCAGGCTCTCGGCCATCTTGCGCGTGCCCTGCTCGGGCTCCTGCGCCGCCGGGGCCTTCTGGTCGGGGGCCCAGTTCTCGACCTCCTCGCGCGCCGCGAACGTCTTGGGCCGCAGATCCATCGTCGGCCGCGACGGCTTGAAGAGCGACTCGCTCCCCTTCTTCTTGGCGGCCTTCTTCGCGAGCACCGCCCGCGCCTCGCGCACCCGCGCGCCGAGCTTGCGCGCGACGTCGCCGAGGTCGACGTCCTGGAGGAAGCGCCGCAAGGGACGCCCCAGATCGTCGGCCGACTGCGGGCGCGCCAGGGGATCGAGCGCCATCGCGCTCGCCATGGTCGCGTCGAGGGGCAACAGGCGGGCGTCGCTCTCGCTCGGCTTCGGGTGCGGCGCGCGCATCTGCGCGAGGCTCTCCGCGGGGGTCTTGCGCCGGAAGGGCGGCGAGCCGTTCCACACCTCCATGAGGAGGACGGCGAGCGCGAAGATGTCCGTCGCCGGGCGCAGCTCCAGCTTGTCGAGCTGCTCGGGCGGCATGTGACCGGGGGTGCCGAAGACGTCGTGCCCCGCGACGCTGGCGCGGGCGGCGATCCCGAAGTCGATGAGCTTCACCTGCCCCTCGTCGTCCACCATCACGTTGCGCGGGGTGATGTCGCGGTGGACGACCTGCATCCGCCGGTGCGCGTAGTCGAGCGCGCGGCAGACCTCGACGCCGAGGTACGCCCCCTCCTCGGGCGAGAGCCCGCGCCGCTCCCCCGTCTCCGTCTTGAGGAGCGCGTCGACGCTCACGCCGTCGACGTACTCCATGGCGAGGAAGTAGGTCCCCTGCTCGACGCCGAGCTCGTAGACGGGGACGATGTTCGGGTGGCTGAGGGCAACGGTCGTCTTCGCCTCCTCGACGAAGCGCCGGATGAACTCCTCGTCGAGCGAGAGCTCGTCCCGGATCTGCTTCACGACGAGCTTCTTCTCGAAGCCCCCCGCACCCCGCAACGTGGCCAGCGCGACGCGCGCCATTCCACCGATGGCGAGCTCGCGTTCGAGCACGTACTTGCCGAAGATTTGCGGGTACATTCCTCGTGTGTCTCGGGATCCTGGGCCTTCCCCTCAGTATCGTAGCAAGGCCCGGAGACTTCTGTGGAAAGGCCGGTGGGGGCTCGCTCGGGGGGTCGGTGCGGCGGCGCTCGTCTTGGGGGGGTGCAGGTCGGACGCCCCGGCGCGTACCGTCCGGGTGAACGCGCCGGTGTCGTGCCCCCCGCCCGCCTCGGATTCGGCCGACATCGACCCACTGGGGGACTTTCCGGGGGACCCCGATCCCTCCGTCACGGCACCCCTGTCGGCGCACGGGACCCCCCTGGCTCTGCCGGCCGACGCCCTGTCCCTGCTGGTCAACGTGGGCGATCCGTCGAGCTTCTGGGGCATCGCGGACGTGCCGCCGGCGGGGGACGTCGACGTGCTCGTCTGGAGCAAGCTCGCCCCCTGCCAGCTCACCGCCCGGACGAACGCCGTCCAGGGCCAGTCGCTCGGGATGACGGACGGGCGGCACGCCCTCCTCGTCGCCGGCGACGACCTGCCCCTCCTCATCGACTGGTCCACCGGGGTCATCGTCCCCCTCGCGGTCGGGCTCCAGGTACCGCGGCTTTTCTCCACCATCACCCCCTTCGGCAGCGGCGCGCTCATCGCGGGCGGCGCGCGTCCGGCGCCGGGCTCGGGCCCCGTCGACACGGCCGAGGTCTACGTCCCGAGCTCCGACGGGTCCCCCGGCTCGATCTCCGTCGACGTCATCGCCCTCTCGGGGCCCCGGGCGCAGCCTGGCGCGCTCGTGCTGCCGACGGGGGAGACTCTCCTCGTAGGCGGCCTGTCGTCCCCGGCGACCGCGAGCAACACGCTCGAGGAGGTCAGCCCCCTCACCCACGAGTCGACGCTGCTCGGCGTCACGCTCGCGACCGCACGGGCCGGCCCCACGGTGCTCGAGCTGCCGAACGGCCAGATCTTCGTGGCCGGAGGCTTCGACGGGGCGGGCAAGCCCGTGTCGACGGCCGAGTGGTTCGACCTCGCGCTGACCACCCGCCTCGGCGTCGCCGACGTCGCGCCCCCCGCGTCCCCACCGGACGCGGGATCCCCCGCGACGCCGACCGCCTACCTCTACGCACCGCTCGAGGGGGGCGCGGTGCTCGGGGTCATCGCCTGGGACCAGGGGCAGCTCGATGGCAACGTGGCCCTGCTCCGCGCGTGCGATCCTGCGGGCGGATCGTGCTCGCCCGAGGTGCAGCGCGGCGTGCCGCTCGGAGCCTCGGCGCGCCCCGCGGCGCCTGCGGCGACGCTCTACGCGGCGGCGAACAGCGCGCCTGCGCTGTGGACGGGCACCATGTGGGTGCGCTGGGATCCCTGGGCGGACGCGTTTGCGCCGGTGGTCCTGGGCGGCGACGCGGGCGCGAGCCCTGGGCCCGTGGGGCTCGCGACGCTCGCCCCCGATCCGGGGCTCGCGGCCTGGGTCTCGGGAGACGGGCACGTGCTGGGCCTCCGCTACGACGCGCGCGGCCCGTACGTGACCGACAGCACCATCAGCTCCCACAACAGCGCGCCCGATCGGCTCGCGGCGGGGACCCTCGTGACGAAGCCGGACACCGGCTGGAACCTCGGTGGGACCCCCGGGCTCACGGTGTCCAGCGGCGCGCAGGTCTTCGTCACGGACGCGACCTTCGACGAGGTGACCATCGACGTCACGATGCAGGGAAACTGGGCGGCGATCGTCCTCCAGGACCGGGACGGCGATTCGTTCGAGGTCGGCGGGCCGGCGTGCCCGTTCCCCGCCTTCACCGAGATCGCCGAGGTCGTCGTCGCGCGGCAGGGCGCCCAGGTGACCGTCGCCATCAACGGCGCGCCGCCCGTCACGTGCCCCACGGGGCTCCCGGCGGAAGACCGCCTCTCGGTCGGCGTGCAGGCCCTCGCGGGCCCGAGCGTGCTCGATCAGCTGACCGTGACCCGGTAGCAGGCGGGCGGCCCGCGCGAATGCGTCGCCCAAGGCGGCCCCCCCGGCCCCCTTGGTCGACGTGGCACCACCCTAGGCGCTAGGCGTGCGGCGTCCCATCCCCCGACCGGGGGAGGGTCACGCCTTGTTGGGTACTTCCTTCCAGAGCCCGCCAAGCTCCGAGGGGCTGCGGAGGTAGGTCTCGACGTAGCAGCACTTGGAGCACGCAAGCGCGGTGGCCCGCACCATCTGCTGGGTGCCGACGATCGGCATGCCCACGTCCGTCGAGAGAATGCGCGTGTTTCCGCACTTGGGGCACGTATGGGTGGTTCGCATGCTCGATTGCTAACCGAAAACCAGCGCGGGCGGCCCCGCGTGAGCTAGGGTCTACACCCTATGTCGTCCCACCCGCCGGAAGCCTCGACGCTCGGAACCCGGCCGGTGGTGGGTGACGCATAGCCATCTGCGAGCAAGGCTCGTCAACATCGGCTCTACCGGACTCGTCGTCGGCGTTCACGCGCTCTGCGCGGGGCTACCCTTCGTCCACTTCTCCTGGCGGATCGTGGCGTTCGCGCTCGCGAGCTACGTGCTCCAGGTGCTCGGCATCACGGCGGGCTACCACCGCTACTTCTCGCACCACGCCTTCAAGACGACCCGCGCGTTCCAGCTCGTCCTCGGGTGGCTCGGGTGCAGCGCGATGCAGAATGGTCCCTTGTGGTGGGCGAGCGGCCACCGTACGCACCACCGCTTCTCCGACAAGCAGGGAGATCCCCACTCGCCGGTCCTTCGCGGCTTCTGGTACGCGCACCTCGGGTGGGTGCTCGACGGCACCCACGACCGCCCCGACCTCGGCAACGTCAGCGACTTCACGCGCTACCCGGAGCTTCGCTTCCTCGACGCGTACAAGTGGGTCCCCACCATCGCCAACGGCGTCCTCTGCACGCTGCTCTTCGGGCTGCCGGGGCTCGTCTGGGTCTTCGGCCTCGGGACGACGCTCGCCTTCCACGCCCCGCTCTTCGTCAACTCGCTCGGCCACCTGCGCGGCAGGCGCCGCTTCGAGACGAGCGACTCGTCGCGAAACAACGCGCTGCTCGGGATCCTCGTCCTCGGCGAAGGCTGGCACAACAACCACCACCACGCGCAGCGCCTCGCCCGGCACGGGCTCGCGTGGTGGGAGATCGACGTGACCTACTACGTCATCCGCATGCTCCAGGCCGTGCACGTCGTGTGGGACGTGCAGGAGCCGCGCACGGCGAAGCGTTCGCGCGCGCGGCTCGTTCCCGTCGCGTGACCGGGCCGGCTCCGTTCGCGGGTCGGCTACCTCACTCCACGTAGCTCGCCATGCTGCCGAGCCCGGCCGTCTGGATGGCGACGACCTTTCCTTCGTAGACGAGGACGCCGATGGCGACGGTGCCGTTGGCGGCGTCGCCGTTGGGGCCGGTGAGCTTGGCCGGTCCGCTCGCGTAGAAGCCGATGGTCTTGCCGGCGAGCCCCTTCAGCTCGTTCGTGAGCGAGAGACCGTAGGTCGCGCCCGATCCGAAGGCAGCCTCGAACGCGGCGTTCGCCGAGGCGGTGTCCGTGGGCGCCGCTCCGGTGACGGGAAGGACGATCTGGCCGACGAGAGCGCCGCCGAGATCGAAGGTGGACGTCGCCGCGTCCCACGTCGCAGCCGCGCCGAGCGCCACGCCTCCAGTACCCGTCGCGGTCCCCACCGTCACCGGCCCTGCGGCCGCGGCGCCAGCGACACCGGCGGCCTTGCCCGTCGAGACGTCGATGATCGAGATCTCGCCCGCGGCGCCGTTCGCGCTGCTGCACGACACCGACGCGTTGAGGGTCGCCAGCGACGCGTAGGTCTGGAGTGCCTTCGCCGCCGCCCCGACCGTGGTCGCCCCGCCTGCTGCGCTGAGCGTCGAGTCGTTGGGGTCCTCGCTTCCCGACGGCTGCGCGGCGGCAGAGCAACCGGCAGCGAGGGGAAGGACGATGCCGAGCGCGAGGACGTGGAGCGGGCGGGCGAACTTGGCGATGAACATGAAAGCCTCCTGGGGGTTGGGTCCGGGTCGTCCCGGACGCTTTTCTTCAATTGCAGCCCGTGTGCCGCGGGTAGGAGGCCCTGAAACCGCGTGGGTGAGAGGCGCTTGCAGGGGGTTCCCCTCGCCCTTGTAGGGTCGACCCTCGAGGGGCGAGCCGCACGGCCTACTGGCCCGCCGCCGAAGCCGCCGCGAGCGCGTCGACGTCGCCGAGGCAGTCGGCGTCGAAGAGGATGTCGGTCCCGTGCGCGATCCGGCCGACGAACGTCTTGGCGGCCGTTGCCCCCTCGTTCGCGTAGTACATGACGCACGCCTCGTCGGTGCAGTGCGCTCCGTGGCCCGTGTCGAGGTGCTGGGCCGTGAGCGGCGCGCCGTTGTCGACGAGGCCGACCGCGTGCCCGAGCTCGTGCACGAGCGTGGACTGCTCGACGAACATGGCGACCGAGAGACCCTGGGCGCCGCCGCTGTTCGTGCTCTCGATGACCGGCTTGAAGAGCGCGATGATCCCGGTGTCCCCGAGCGACAGCCCGAGGACGTCGGTCTGCGGCTGGCTCCCGTCGTCGTAGTAGCCCGGCAGCCAGAGCACGTAGAAGGTCGCGACGCTGCCCGCGCTCACACTCCCGCGGTGCTGGTCGGCGATCGCCAGGATCTGGTCGGTCGTGAAGCTTGCCGCCGTGACGTCATCGAGCTCCTCCATCTGCGCGAGCGTCGTCGGGATGAGGAGCGACTTGTGCGCGCTCTGGAAGAGGCGCTGGGCGTTGCTCGTGAAGAGGTCCCAGATGTCGAACCCGACCTTGCCCCCCACGTTGCCCGTGTACGGCTCGGCCCCCGCGGCGTAGTCGACCTCGAACGAGACGGTGTCGAAGGTCGGACCGAAGAGGGCCTGCACGGTGGGCTGGTCGAACGGCGCCGGCGGGGCGGCCGACGTTGTGCACGAGGGGAGGAGGCCCAGGGCGAGAGGGAGGAGCCCGAAGGCGCCGCGAGCCAGCTTGCGGAGACGTCGTGAGGTTTGCATTCCCCTCGCAAGAGCAAGCGGAGTGCCTGCTCAGTCGGCGCAGGAGGGCAAGCACGGACCCAGGCACGGGTCGAACGCCGAGAGCTCCTGGGCCACCTGGGTGGCCGCCTTCAGCGAGAGTCCCTCGTCTGCCGTGCACTTCTCGCCGCACGCGGTCATCGCCTGCCCCGCATCGGGGCCGAAGCACCCCGCCGCGACGATGCACGCGAGCGTCGTGCTGCACGCGGGGTCGCTGCCGCACGCGCTCGCGGCCGTTGCGCACTTGGACTGCAAGCAAGCCGCGCAGGCTGGGGCCTCGTCCTGGCCTTTCGAAGCGGCGTCTTGCCCTTCCGTCGACGACGACGCTTCGGCGAAGGCTGGCCCGCCGCAGCCCCCGAGGATGGCGACGAGCCCGAGAGCGCGACCCCAGCCGAGCAGGATCGTTCCCACGATCAACCCCCGTCGTGTGCGTCGCTCGGGCAATCGCCGTACGCCGGCAACGTGGTGGTCGTCGCCTTCTTCCCGGTCGCCACGTCGACGAGGCCCGTCATCGGTGTCGTCGAGAGGAAGGTGAGGGTCTCCGTGAGGATGCCCGTCTTGACCGTCATCGAGCCCGCCGTCGCGTAGCACTCGCCCTCCACGTGGTTCACGTTCGTGAACGTTACAGACGACGTGATGCCGGCTTCGACGATCGTGGCCGAGCCAGAGATCGTGAAGGAGCCCTGGCTGCCATCGACGGTGAGGCTCGAGTTGTCGCTCTTGGTACCGGAGGTCAGGTCCAGGGTGACGGTGAAGGTCGAGCCGTTGGACGTCGCGAACGAGGCCGTCCCGTCGAGGGGCTCGCCGTTCACGACGACGCCGGGCGTGGTCAGGGCCACGCTCGTCGTGCCACCCGACTTCGAGACACTTAGCGACACGCTCCCCGAAACCACGGCGCCCGTCTTGAGCGTGCACCCCGGAGGCGAGCCGAAGTTGACGGAGACGGTCGCGCCCGACACCGTCACCGTCCCGCAGGTGCCGAGGTTCGCCTGGATGTTCTGGCCGATGCTCGTCGCGTTCGCGGAGGGCGTGGCGCTCGGGTTGATCGTCGGATCGAAGTCGAAGAGGCTGTCGGCGAGGGTCGTTGCCTCCTGGCTGAAGGCCAGGGAATGGCCGCCCATGGTGAAGGTGGTCTGCTCGTCCGCCGAGAGCCCCGCATCGTCCGTGGCGCCGTCCGCCGTCATCTCGCTGTCCGCGGGCGTACCCGAGTCGGACGTCCCGGTGGGGGAAGCTCCGCCGCTGCTCGAGGAGCACGCGGTGGCGAGGGTCAAGAGGCCGAGGGCAAGTCCGAAGCGGTTCATGGGAAGCTCCTTTTAGGGCACGGGGTGGGGCGGTGTGACGGATGGCATTGCAGCGCCCGTGCCGGGTGGCGGCCCACCTTTCGGCGGCCGTTTGCCTTCCTGGGGCCGGAGGGTTGGGGGACTCCCCTACAATTCGTCGGGTGGAGCCTACAGGCTAAAGGCTCACGGGATCTTCCACTCGGCGGGCGCGCTCGCCGTATTTCGCGGGGTGACCGCGATGGTCGTCGGGCCCACCCGGTGTCCGTCCGGGGCCGCGAGCACGACCGTGTGCGACCCCACCGGGAGCTCGAACTCCTTCGGGGCAAACCCGACACTCCGGCCGTCCACGAAGACCTCTCCACGCAGGGCCCCCTCCCCGGCGACGAGGAGCATCCCCGTGCCGGTCGCGTCCGGCGGCGCGCGCACCGGAACGGGAACGACGGCGCCTGGGCCGACCGGCTGCGACGCGGCAGGGCGGGCGTGGGCCGTCGGCGCGTGACGGACGGAGGCTTCGTCCGCGATCGTGACCGCGCCGGCCTCTGCGGGCTGCACGGGGGCGCTCGCCGTGGCCTCTGCGCGCGCGGGTGGTGGGAGAAACGCCGCGCGCGTCGACGTGTCCGGCGCGGCTGCGACCGCGTCGCTCGCCGCGTTCGCTCGCACGAGCAGCGCGCCGGCGGCGACGGCCGCGAGCCCCACCACCGAGCCGACGAGAAACGTCGCGGGAACGCGCCCACGTCGCGGCGGGGCTGCGTCCACCGTCGCCCGATCCAGGTCCCGCACCGGCGCGCTCTCCGTCCCGGAACGGGGGTGACTCCGCGCGCGCTCCGCCTGCGTGGCCGCGGACCGGTCCACCGGACGCGACGGCCGGGCGGCGAGAGAGAGGTCCGCCACCGTGCGCGCGTGAGGGTCGACCGCCTCTCCCGCCACGACGAAGCGCCCCGGCTCTTGCTCGCCCGCCTCGAGCATCATCTGGGGGTCCAAGAGGTCGTCGAGCCTGCCGCGCGGCTCCGGCGGCAGACGGCTGGGAGGACGGATCCGCGCGAGCCATTCGAGGACCATCGTCTTGGGCCCGCGGTCGATCCTCCGGTGCAGCGCCGCACCCGTCGCTGCCGCCATCTCGGCCGCGCTCTCGTAGCGCTCGGCCTTGGCGTAGCGTGTCGCCCGCGCGACGATGCCGCGCACGTCTTCCGGCAGCGCGGCGTCCAGAACCATCGCGCCGCCCGACAGCAGCCTCACCATGTTCGACTCGACCGACAGCGGGCTCCGGCCCGCGACGAGCGCCTGCAGGACGCAGCCGAGCGAGAAGATGTCCGTGCGCTGGTCGACGTCCCCCCCGAGCGTCTGCTCCGGCGCCATGTAGGGCGGCGTTCCCTTCGACGTCCCCGTCCGTGTCCGCTCGAGGCGGTCCTTCGAGAACGCGATCCCGAAGTCGGTCAGCTTCACGTCGCCGTTCCAGGAGATGAGGATGTTGCGCGGGCTCACGTCCCGGTGCACGACGCCGAGCAGCTGGCCGTCGACCCCTCGCGCCCGGTGCGCGCAAGCCAGCGCGTGGGCCACCTCCGTGACCACGTGCAGCGCGAACTCCACCGGCATGCTCTCCCCGAGCTCGGCGGCCTGCTCCTGGAGCGAGCGCGCGTCGGCTCCGTCCACGAACTCCATGACCTGAAACGGGACGCCGCCTTCGACTCCGAAGTCGATGATGGCCGCGATGTTCGCGTGGTGAACGAGGCTCGCGATGCGCGCCTCCTGGACGAACATGCGCGCGAAGGCGGGGTTGTCGCCGTGCTCCGGCAGCATGCGCTTGATCGCGACCCGCCGCTCGAACCCGCCCTGACCGACGGCGATGGCTTCCAGCACCTCCGCCATGCCGCCGCGCCCGATGCGCCGCACGATCCGGTAGCGCTCTGCCTCGCTCACACGGTCGACGATAGCATCGGCGGGACGGCGGCGGGACGTGCAGCGCCGCCGCGGGCCGACGCTACTTCTTCAGGCAAGGCGACGTCGACACGTCCGTGTAGACCTGCGCGTACTCGGTCGCGAGCGTCGCGAACGTCTCGCTCAGCGCGGCGATCTGGCCGAGGAGGCTCTTCAGCGCCGACGGGTCGTCCGTGAGGGCGGCGTCCGCGAGCGTGACGATGGCGGCCGCGGCGGTCACGGTGCTCGTGAAGGCCTTCTGGGCGTCCGCCTTGGCCGTGACGACGCTGGCGTTCGAGGGAGCGTCTGCGTCGACCGCGGCCACGGCGCTCGTCGCCGACGCGTCGAGCGTGGCCGCGTCCTGACCGAGCTTCGTGACGTCTGCGTCGATCTCGGCGAGCGATTCCCCCTGGCTTATCGCCTTGGACACGTTCGTGAGGTCCGCGCTGACGGCCGCCTCCTCCGCGACGAGCACGCCGTACCACTCGCCGATCGTGGCGATGGTCTTGTAGTCGCTGGCGCTGCAGGTCGTCGAGGCGGCTTCGGGTGAAGTCTGGGCGAGGTCCTCCGACGCTTCCTCCGGGGAGCTCATCGGGGGCCCACCGCACGCGGCGAGAGCCACGGGGAGCGTCGAGAGGAGGACGGCGACGAGGGCGGACTTGGCGCGGGCGGTGCGGAGTGAGGTGGTCATGACGGCGACCTTCGCAAGCTCGATGCCAGCCGCGTGCACGATCGCCATCGAGCGTTTTTGCGCGGCGATCCGTGCCCGACGGGCAGGCGCGCGTCGACGCCGCGGCGAACGACTGTCGGTCGTGGCCTGCACCTCGGCGCACGTCGATGGAGGTTCCACGCGACAGGAGCGCCGGAACCTCGCGGCACGCGACGTGCTGAGGGGCCTCGACCCCACGCGAAGGAGACCCGTGATCACATCCCCCCGCCATTCCAACGCTCATGCAGTCCTTGCCTGCATCCTCCTCTGTGGCTGCGGATCGACCCCCGGCCTCGTCGGCCTACCCGACGCAGCGACGGAGGCGCCGACCGACGCGACCGCGCCCCTCGACGCGCAACCCATCGAAGGAGCAGATGCGCCGGTGCGACCTGACGCCCGAGACCCCCGCGAGGACACGGGGGTGACCATGAACGACGGCGGGACCATGGATGGCAGCGACGACGGTGCAGCCAGCCAGCTCGATGCCCTCCCTGCCGAGGCGAGCGCCACGGATGCAGGCGTGTCCGACACGACCACCGCGGAGCCCGATGTCGGAGCGGCGGACACCGGCGCGTCCACCCCCGACGCGCCGGGCGACGCGCCGACGGTGACCGACGCCTCCTCGAGCCCCGACGCCGACGCCGACGCCCGCACGCTGGGCGAGGCTGGACAGGAGGTGCTCGCGTGCGAGGCGTGCCTGCAGACCTCCTGCGCGAGCGCCCTCGCGACATGCCAGGCCGACCCGCAGTGCGCGGTGACCGTCCAGTGCGTGATCACGAGCCAGTGCTTCTCGTCGTCCGACGCGGGGACCCTGACCTCGTGCACCGATACGTGCGAAACCACTGAGGGTTTGACGCTCGGGGAGAAGGTGACCGTGACGGCGGACATCCTGGCGATGGACGTCTGCGACCTGCCTTGCGCGGCGACGTGTGCCCTGCCGGACGGCGGCTAGACTGCGCGTAGGGTCCACCCGACAGGGACGACCCGACTGTCGGTCCTACCCGACGGTCGGTCCTGCGCGGAGCACGCGGGCGGGGGCAGCGGCGCCGGGCGCAGGAGCCATCTCCGCGCGACGCCGGTACGGTTGATGCTCTTCCAGGACCCATGACTCACTCTGCTCCCTCGAACTTCGTCCGTCTCCTGCTGGGACTCGGCTTGCTCCTCGCATCGATGGGCATCCTCGCGTGCTCGACGAGCTCTCCCGCGTCCACCGACACCTCCATGCTGCCGTGCGACGTGAACACGGTCCTCGTCGACAGCTGCCAGAAGTGCCACAGCGCGCCGCCGCAGTTCGGCGCGCCGATGCCCCTCGTGACCTACGCCGACCTGCAAGCGCCCGCGCACTCGGACCCGACGAAGAAGGTCTACGAGGTCGTGGAGACGCGCATCCACGACACCGCCGCCCCCATGCCGCAGCCCCCCAACCCGGCGCTCGACGCCGCGGACATGGCGACCATCGACTCCTGGGTCGCGGCCGGCGCTCCTTCCTCGAGCGTCGCGTGTGCGTCCAGGGACGCAGGCGCCGACGCGAGCGTCGTTCTCTCCTGCACCCCGGACACGCACCTCATCTCCGCGTCTCCCTGGACGATGCCGACGGACACCGAGGACATCTACGTCTGCTACGGGGTGAACCTCGGCCTCACGAGCAAGCGGCAGGTCACCGCGATCGCGCCGCGCGTCGACAACCACAGCATCGTGCACCACGCGCTCCTCTTCGAGAGCGACACGCCCGTCTCCTCCACCCCCGCGCCCTGCAGCCCCGGGGGCTCCTCCGACTGGCGCATCGTGTACGGCTGGGCCCCTGGTGGCCAGCCGTTCGAGCTCCCGCCGCAGGCCGGCTTCGCCGAGGACCAGACGACCAACTACGTCGTGCAGGTCCACTACAACAACATCAACCAGCTCGCGAACGAGATGGATAGCAGCGGCTTCGACCTGTGCACGACCGACCAGCTGCGCCCGAACGACGCGGACGTCCTCGCGTTCGGCAGCGTGAAGTTCACGATTCCGCCCCACGACGGGCTCGACATCACCTGCAGCGTGACCATCCCGCAGGAGTACTCGGGGATCCACGTGATCGCGGCCTTCCCGCACATGCACGAGCTCGGCAAGCTGATCGAGACGTCGCTGGTGCCGGCCCCGGGCGGGCCTTCGCTCGATCTCGGGTCCCAGCCGACGTGGAACTTCCAGAGCCAGCTCTGGTTTCCGTTGACCCAGGATGTGGAGCTCGGCGACGTCGTGAACACGCGCTGCGCCTGGGAGAATACGACGGACGCGCCCGTCGGCTTCGGTCCTTATACCGAGGATGAGATGTGTTACTCGTTCACCATGTACTACCCGAAGATCACGGCGACTACCTGGTACTGGGGAGCGCCGGCGCTCACGTCGAAGTGCTCTCCGACGGTCTCGCAGTAGCCGCACCGGACCGCGTGCGACGAGCCAATCGAGCCTGCGTCGTTGCTGCCACCGCGCTCGCGCTGACGGCGTGCACATCGGCGGCCGTGCCTGCCGCAAAGACGCCGGTCACGGTCGTCCTCACCGGGGACGACCCGCCGCTCGGAGGCGTGCGCCGCGCGCTCACAGCTCCGCTGGATCTTCCCGTCTCCCTTCGCCTGGCGGCGCTGCCCAACAGCGGCGAGGAGCAGGTCGACGCGAGCGGGCCCAGGATCGAGTCGTCCCTGGCAGACGCGCGGAAGGCCTACGTGGACGGGCAGTTCACGGTCTGCGAGCACGCCATCGGGCCGGAGGACCTGGTGGTCGATCTGCTCGGGCGAGGCAAGCGGGCGATCGCAGCCCGCCTCCTGTTCTGGGGAGTCGCCTGCCGCGTGGGCGCAGGCACGCTGGCCGACGCGGCGACGGTCGCGCGCGAATTCGCCGCGCTCGGTCTCGACCTGCCGCCCGAGGTGGGAGTCGTGGCGCCGGAGGTCGAGGTGACCATCGCGCAGGCGGTTCGCGAGGTCGCCGAGAAGCCAAAGACCTCGCTGCGCGTGACGGCCGGCAACATGGCAGCTGGCCATGACCCTGACGTGTCGGTATCGATCGATGGGCGCGCGACCGGATGCGTGACGCCCTGCGTGCTCGACGCCGCGCCCGGTGACCACGTCGTCGGCGTCGAGGCGGACGGCATCGTTCCGGAGGCCCGACGGGTGCGCGTCGACGCGGGAGGGGCGGCGGTCGCCTTCCAGACGGTGCGCGCGTCGCCGGAGCTCGCTGCACGCCAATGGAGCGCCCGGTACGCGCGCTCCGCGGCGGTGGACTCGTCGCCCTCGGTGCGTCTGCTCGCCCTCGCCGTGCGCGCCCCGAAGCTCGCCTTCCTCGCGGCCGACGGCGGGCGAACCGCGCGACTGCGCGGCGTGCTCGCGGTGGACGGGGCCGTGGACGCGCGGGTGGAGCGGCTCGCGCTCGAGCGGGGCGACGAGGAGCGCGAGACGCCCGCGCTCCTCCGGGAGCTCCTCGTGCGCGGCAAGGTGCTCGAGCCCGCACCGCGTCTGTACGAGCGAGCGCCGTTCTGGATCGCGGTGGGTGTCGTCGCGGCGGGCGCCGTGCTCGGGACGTACCTCGTCGTGCACCAGCCCCCCGGCCGCGAGCAGGTGACGTTCCAGTGAGGCGCGCGATCTTCGCCCTGCTCGTGCTCACCGCCGTTCTCCTCGCGTGCAGGGGCGCGGTCGTCGACACCGCCGAGCTGACCTTCTCGCTGGACAGCAGCGGCAACGCCTCGGGCTTCGATTGCGCGCCGACGATGGCGGGCACGGGGTGCGTGGGGCTCAAGTGCCTGAAGCCGGGCGAGCCGCTCGCCGATCGCGTCCTCCCGTCGGCCGGCGGCACGGGCGCTGTCTCGTTCGTGGTCGACTTCATCAGCACCGGCGGCACCCCGCACTGCGATCCGGGCAGCATCCTCCAGTGGTGCGATTCGCATGACTGCTCCGCCATCCCTGGGACCCGCCGTTGCCTGAGCGCGGCGCTGCCGGGCGTCGACGAGAGCAACGCGGAGGCCGCCGTGTCGCAGGCCCTCGCGAGCCAGTCCGGTGTGGTCACGTCGAGCGCCCCGGGCGAGCCGCTCCTCGTCCGCGTCACGGCGACCGCCTTGCCTTGCGATCAGGTGCCGACCGAGCCCGTGGCGGGAGCCTGCGCGGCCGAGCTCGTGGGCTGCGCGTTCAGCTGCCCCGTCGTCCTCAGCGGCTACTCCGGCCAGGTGGAGCTCGATCTGGACCTCGGCTTCGGCAACCTGGGGGGCAACGCCATCACGAACCAGATCTGCGGGCCCGCGGTCGCGCTGTGCGCCCAGACCCCCATGACGACCACGCTGTCCTGCGGCTACTGAGCGCGTCCGAGCTGGCCCCTACCGCAGCTGGTGGCGGTGGAGCAGGTCGATGAGGTGCGAGCGGTCCATCCGCGCGTCGCGCGCCGCGCGCGACACGTTGCCGCCTGCGCGCTCGAGCAGGCGCCGCAGGTAGCGCGACTCGAACTCCGCCAGGAGGGCGGTGCGCGCCGCGCCGTACGGCTGCTCGAGGAGGGACGCGATGAGATCGCTCGATGGGATGCCCCCGGGTGCGCCGGCGCCGCCGGGGTCGCCGTCGCGAGGCCCGCCGTCGGGCGCCTGGTCGGGCTCGAGCCGCGGCGGCTCGCCCATGGCGACCGTCGCCTCGATGAGGTTGCGAAGCTCACGCACGTTGCCGGGCCAGCGGTGCGTCCCGAGAGACTTCATCGCCGCGGGCGAGATGAGCTCGCCCACCGGACCCGCGTGGCCGCACTCGCGGAGGAAGTGCTCGACGAGGAGCGGCACGTCGTCCGCCCTCTCCCGGAGCGGCGGGACCTGGAGCACGACGATGGCGAGGCGGTAGTAGAGGTCGAGCCGGAAGGTGCCGGCGTTGACCTCGGCCCGGAGGTCGCGGTTGGTCGCGCTCACGATCCGGAGATCGACCGAGATGTCCGCGCGCCCGCCCAGCCTGCGGAAGCGCCGGCGCTCGAGAGCGCCCAGCAGCGAGGGCTGAAGCGACGCGGGCAGCTCGCCGATCTCGTCGAGGAAGAGCGTGCCGCCGTTGGCGCGCTCGAAGGCTCCGGCGTGCTGTCGCTCGGCGCCCGTGAACGCGCCGCGCTCGTGCCCGAACAGCTCGCTCGCGACGAGCGTGGGGGACAACGACCCGCAGTCGACGGTCACGAAGGGAGCTTCCCGGCGAGGGCCGAGCTCGTGGAGGGCGCGCGCCACGACCTCCTTGCCCGTGCCCGACTCGCCGATGACGAGCACGGGCGCGCTCGTCCGCGCCGCGCGCTCGACGCGGGCCATGAGCCGCCGCATCGTCGCCGACCGCCCGCGCAGCCCGCCGAGGTTCTCGGCCGCGTGAAGCTCGATCGTCGCCGCCTCGTCGTCCACGACGCGCGCGCTCGTCTTGCCGAAGCGCAGGACGGCGCCCGGCACCACGACCGCCCGCTCGACCCGCACGTCGCCCACGAGGGTGCCGTTCGTCGAGCCGTGGTCGACGACGCGCACGCCGTCCGCGCTCCGCGACAGCTCGACGTGAAAGCGGGAGACGGTGGGGTCGGTCAGGACGAGATCGTTGCCCTCCGCCGTGCCGACCGAGAGCGTCTCCGCCTCGGCGACGGCGCTCTTGCCCGCGTCGGCGCCATCCAGCACCTCCAGCCGGAGCCTTCGCACGGGCAGGCCTCGGGTCTGCGCGGGCAGCGTTCCTTCGGAGCTCATGTCCGGATGCTACCCCAAGAGACATGCCGTCCGCCGCGGCGCGGACGGCTCCACGTCACGCGGCGGCAGCTCTCGTACCGTCCGCGAGCTCGAAGTCGCGGATGATCTTCTCCGCCTTCGCCTCGCTCAGGCGGTTGCGGAGGCGCCTGGACTCGTGGTTGTCGCGGAGGGTCTTGGCGAGCGAGAGTGAGGAGCCCACGCTGAACAGCAGGCCCATCCCCAGGAACGCGCGGATCCACGCGTCGACCGGTAAGTAGGCGATCCCGATCGCCGTCACGCCCGTCGAGAGCGCGAACGACGCCCACACCTGGAAGATCCACGCCGCCGTATCCTTCGGTACTTCCTCGCTGCTGATCATCGCGATACCTCCGCGTGCCTCCGTAGCAACGAACGGGCCGCGTCGGGATCGCGAGGTTTCCGGCAGGGCGAGGGGCCCGACCGCGCCGCCTGTACACCGGATGTACGGGGGACATACATTCGGTGCATGCTCTCGTCGCAGGACCGCGAGTTCTTCTCCCTCGTCTCCGAGGCCACCTTCAGCAATCCATTCAGCGACGAGCGCATCCACCTCGACCGGCGGATCGCGCGCGCGCCCCGGGACCTCGATCGGCCCGAGCTCGTCGTTCGCCTGCTCGCGGCGGTGAAGGCGAGGCTCGCCGCCGTGCGCGAGCGGGAAGGGGAGCGCGTCGATCTGCGCCGCTGCAGCGCGGAGGACCGCACGCTCCTCGAGCCGGTCATCGCCTTCGACCTGTTTCACCGGCACGCGGACGAGCTCGATCTCCTCATCCAGGAGCAGATCGCCAGGGGGAGCCGGCCGGTGCGCGTGGCCTTCGCGAAGGACGCCATGGCCTCGCTGCTCCGCGCGGGCTTCGACGCGGCCGAGTCGCGCCGCTACTTCGCGCTCTTTTACCAGCTGCGCCGCGCGTTCTACTTCATCGAGCATTCGCTGCCGGGCGCCAGCGCTTCGATGCAGCGGCTGCGCCAGAGGCTGTGGCAGAACGTCTTCACGTTCGACGTGCGCCTGTACGCGCGGTCCCTGTGGCGTCGCATGGAAGACTTCTCGACCTTCCTCACCGGCGAGACGGGGACAGGCAAGGGGACGGCCGCGGCCGCGATCGGGCGCTCCTGCTTCATCCCGTTCGACGACAAGAGCGAGACGTTCACCGAGAGCTTCGTCGACGGCTTCGTCAGCATCAACGTGTCGCAGTTCCCCGAGTCGCTCATCGAGTCGGAGCTCTTCGGGCACAAGAAGGGCGCCTTCACGGGCGCCATCGAGGGCCACGACGGCGTCTTCGCGCGCTGCAGTCCCCACGGGACGATCTTCCTCGACGAGATCGGGGAGGCGTCCGTGCCCGTCCAGATCAAGCTCCTGCGCGTCCTCCAGGAGCGCTCCTTCTCTCCGGTCGGAGGGCACGAGGCGCTTCGGTTCGGCGGACGCGTGGTGGCGGCCACCAACAGGCCCCTCGAGGAGCTCCGCGCGTCCGGGCGGCTGCGCGACGACTTCTACTACCGCCTCTGCTCGGACGTGATCGAGGTGCCGCCGCTCCGGCAACGATTGAGCGAGGATCCGGGCGAGCTCGACGTGCTCTTGGCCTTCATCCTGCGCCGCATCCTCGGCGAGGACTCGGAGGAGACGCGCGCGCTCGTTCGAGAGGCCATCGTCCGCGACGTGGGGAGCTCCTACGGGTGGCCAGGCAACGTGAGGGAGCTCGAGCAATGCGTCCGGCGGGTCGTGCTCACGCGCGGCTACGCCCTCCCGCGCGTGCCGGCAGCGTCCGAGGCGGGCGTACCGAAGCGCGCCACCCGCGCCGGGGGTGGTGACGAGCGACTTCTCGACGCGATCGGCGACGAGAGCGCCAAGGGGCTCCTGGCTCGCTTCTGCGGCGCCCTCTACGCGCGCCACGGGAGCTACGAGGAGGTCGCGAGGCGCACGAAGCTCGACCGACGCACCGTGCGCGCCTACGTCGCCTCGCGCCGCGCGCCGGACTGAGCGAGGGCGAGCACGAGCGCGGCGAGGAGGAACGCGGCGGCGAGGTAGATGGCCGTGCCGAGGCCGAGGCCCTCGTGCGGCCGGTCGACCGACCACGCGAAGACGCCCGTGAAGAGGAGCGGCCCGACGATGCCGGCGACGGCCATGAGCCCCGAGTTGGCGCCCTGGAGCCGCCCTTGCTCCCCCTGCGCCACGCGTCGCGTGATGATGCCCTGGTAGCCGGGCTGGACGAGGCCCATGAGCGAGAAGATGGGCAGGCCGAGCCAGAACTGGAGGCCGGTCGTGGCCGTCGCGTAGCAGAGAAAGCCGAGCACGCCTGCGGCGAGCCCCGTGTAGAGCGCTCCACGCTCGCCGAAGCGGCGCACGAACGGCCCGACGACGAGCGCCTGCACGACGATGCTCCCGACGCCGACGCCCATGAGGTTGTAGCCCACCATCGCGGTGGTCCAGCCGTACCGGAAGCCCGTGTACAGGACGAAGGTGGAGTTCAGGACCTGGTGGGCGAGGAAGTAGAGGAAGATGACCGCGGCCAGGCCCAGGATCTCGGGGTGGGAGCGCAGGAGGAGAAAACTTCCCACCGGGTTCGCCCGCGCCGCGCTGAACTTCACGCGCCGCTCCTTCGGGAGCGACTCGGGGAGGACGAAGAAGCCGTAGACCCCGTTCGCGAGCGCCAGCCCCGCCGACACCCAGAAGGGGAGCCGGAGATCGACGCCGCCGAGGACGCCTCCGATGGCCGGGCCCACGACGAAGCCGATGCCGAAGGCCGTGCCCAGCAAGCCGAAGCTCTTGGCGCGATCCTCCGGTGCCGTGATGTCGGCGACGTAGGCGTTGGCGGTCGAGAAGCTCGCCGCGGTGATCCCCGAGAGGGTGCGCCCGACGAAGAGCCAGCCGACCGACGGGGCGAGCGCCATGAGCACGTAGTCGAAGCCCAGGCCGAAGATCGAGATGAGGAGCACCGGCCGGCGCCCGAAGCGGTCCGACAGCGCGCCCATGATGGGCGAGAAGATGAACTGCATCGCGCCGAAGATCAGGCCGAACCATCCGACGTAGTGGGCCGCCGCCGCCGTGTCCTCGTTCGTGAAGTGCTTCACGAGGTTCGGCAGGACCGGGATGATTATGCCGATCGCCAGGATATCCATGAGGGAGGCCGCGAAGATGAAGCCGAGGGCGGCCCGGCGGGTCGTTGTGCTCAGCACGGTCGTCGTGGGCTCTGCCGGCTTCACGTAGCTCTCGGCCATGTCGATCCTCGGCCGCGCGTGTAACACGGAGCGCGCGCGAGGGCAGCGGTGGCGCCCTGCCGCCCGCCTACCGGTGAGGAACCCGGAGGGCGTCGACGCCCCGCGCCCCTGGCCGCCCTTTTGCGCGCTGGAGGGTCTTCACCCCGTGGCGCGTCCGGGACCCGAGCACGATGCCGCTCGGATAATGGGGAGCGGGATGGGGCTTGGAGCAGCCGAAGCCGCAGGCCGCGAGCGCGACCGCGCAAAGGAACGCGACCTGTCTCATGCGCCCGGGGGTACGGCTCGAAGCGCCGCGCTCATAAGGGACCGGTCCGGGTAGATCGCGCCGGGCCCGGGCGTACAATGAGGGTGTGAAGAGCTCGATCTGGTTTCCGCACCCTGCAGCGTGGGCCACCGCGGTGGCTCTCTTCGTGTATTGGGCCGGCGTCAGCGTCGCGATGGGCGCGGTCATGCCCATCCTGTTCGAGCTGATGCGGCACTCGCCGAGGCTCGCGTGCCTCGGGATGCTGGGAGCGTGGCTCGCGCCCATCCTGTTCGCCGCCGCGGGGCACCGCGTCGCCCACGGGATCCTGGACGCGGGCGACAGCAGGCGGGCAAGGACGACGCCGTCGGGGAGCCTCTGGGCGGGGTTCGTCGCGTGGGCGGCGATCATCTTCGTCACGCTGACGACGAGCTTCGTCATGCTGGTCCTCGACCCGCCGCCGGTGGACCCGGACGCGATCTGGAACCTCGCCGCCGAGGTGACGCGCGGCGTCTCGGGCGCGGCGCACGCCGCGGTGTGGATCGTGATCGCCGCCTACGTCTACCAGCTCGAACGCCTCGGCCGGAGGACGGCCGCCGAGGCCTAGCTCCGGGCGCTGCTAGCCGAGCGCCAGGCGGAGCGCCTCGACCTCGATGGGCTTGATCATGTGGGCGTCGAAGCCCGCCTCCCGCGCCCGCTGGCGATCCGCGTCCTGGCCGTAGCCCGTCACCGCGATGAGGCGGACGCTCCCCATCTGATGGCGCAGCTTGCGCGCGAGCTCGTAGCCATCCATCACCGGCAGGCCGATGTCGAGCAGCGCGACCTCCGGGTTGAACGCGGCGGCGACCCGGAGGGCGACCGGCCCGTCGTGAGCGATCCGGGCCTCGTGTCCGTGGACGCGCAGGACGTCGGCGAGGAGCTCGGCGGCGTCGGGGTTGTCGTCCACGACGAGCACGCGCCGGCCTGTGGTTGCGGCGCGCGGAGGCGGCGTCCCCGCGAGGTGCGCCGGCGCCTCTAGCGGGGCTTCCGAGCGCGCGGCGGGTAGCGTGATGGTGAAGGAGCTCCCCTTTCCTGGGCCGGCGCTCGTGGCCGAGACGGTCCCGTCGTGCATCGCCATGAGGCTCTTCACGATGGCGAGCCCGAGCCCCAGGCCTCCCTGCGATCGATCGATGCTCTGCCTCTCCTGCGCGAAGAGCTCGAAGACGTGCGACAGCATCGCGGGGCCGATGCCCACGCCGTCGTCCTTCACCGTCAGCGCAACGCGTTCCTCGTGACGGGAGGCGACGACCTCGATGTGGCCGCCGCGCTGGGTGTACTTCGCGGCGTTGGTGAGCAGGTTCGAGATCACCTGTGCGAGCCGCGTCGAATCGCCGACGACCTCGAGGCCGTGCGCCGGGACGAGGACCGACAGATGGTGCTGGTTGCGCTCGAGAAGCGGGCTCGAGAGCTCGACGGCACGCTGCACGACCGCACCCAGCTCGACGCGCTCCTTCTTGAGCGCGACCTTGCCCTGCGTGATGCGCGAGACGTCCAGGAGGTCGTCCACCAGGTGAACGAGGTGTTTGACCTGCCGCTCGATGACCTCACGCTCCTTCTCGAGCGTGCCGGCGCTCCGGCGCTTCATCAGGCTCAGCGCCGTGACGATGGGCGCGAGGGGGTTACGAAGCTCGTGGCCGAGCATGGCGAGAAACTCGTCCTTCGCGCGGCTCGCGGCCTCGGCGTCGGCGCGGGCTCGGCTCTCGGCGGCGAAGAGGCGGGCCCGGTCGAGCGCCTGCGCGCAGAGGTCGCCCACGGTGCGCAGGAGCGCCTGGTCGCTCGCGTCGAAGGAGCGCACGTGCAAAAACCGGATCCCGAGGACGCCGAGGAGCGCGCCATGGGCGACGAGGGGGAGAGCAGCGGCGGCCTCGAATCCGCTGGAGCCCAGGCCCTCACGCAGGTGCGGGTAGCTGCTCGCGCACTCCGCGAAGCTCTCGAAGAAGAGCGGCGTCCGCGCGCGCGCGGCGTCCGCGATGGGCGTGCGATCGCCGAGCGGCATCGTCGGGTAATACGCCAGGAGCTTCGTGTCGTGCCCGCGCTGGTCGAGAAAGTGGAGCGACCCGCCGTCCGGGGAGAGCAGGTAGACCGCGCCGCCGCTCGCCTCGAACGTCTGCAGGCTCTCGCCGAGCACCACGGCGGCGACGTCGCCAGGCGTGGCCGCCTCGGACAGGGCTGCCGTCAGGTGCTGGAGTCGCCGCATGCGCTCTTCGCTCGCGCGCAGGCGTTTCTCGGCGTCCTCGGCGGCCTCGCGCCGCGCACGCTCCGCGATGAGGCGTCGCTCGAGCTCTTCGGACTGAAAGGTCTCGGTGAGATCGCGGGTGATCTTGGCGAACCCTCGTAGCTCTCCCGTGGGCGCGCGAAGGGGAGTCAGGTTGGCGCTCGCCTCGAAGCGCGAGCCGTCCCGTCGAACCCGCACGCCGCGGAGCACCTGTCCGTCGCTCTCGAGGGCGGCCTGGAGATGGCGCGCGGGCACGCCGGCCTCGCGGTCCTCCGGCGTGAAGAAGACCTCGTAGGGCTTGCCGACGATCTCCGCGGGACTCCAGCCCGTCATCCGGCGCGCGCCCTCGTTCCAGCTCGACACGTGGCCCGCCGGGTCGAGCGTGAACATCGCGTAGTCGCGCGCTCCGTCCACCAGGAGCCGGAAGCGCTCTTCGCTCGCCCGAAGGGCCGCGATCGCCGTATCGATGGCGGCACGATCGCGCACGCTCATCACGAAGACGGGGCCCGCGGATGCGACCACGCACCCGAGGGCCCACTCGACCGAGATCTCCCTCCCGTCGCGGCGGAGCCCCGGCAGCTCGAGCTGCATGATGTCGGCGAGCGGCGCCATGACAGGAGCGTTCCCTTGCCTCATCCGCTCGGGCGCGAGCAGGTCGGTCATCGTGCCTTCGAGCTCGCCGGGGCCGTAGCCGAACAGGGTCTCCGCGGCGCGGTTCGCGTGCAGGACGAGGCGGTCGGGCCCGAAGGCGATGAGCCCCTCGCCCGAGCCATCGAGGATCGCCGTCAGGGCGTGGGGCTCCGCCGCCACGAGGGCGAGCAGCGCGCGCAGCATGGCCTGGCCCGGCTTGGGCACGGGCCCCGCGGGCTCGTCAGCGGTGTCGGGCACTGCGGCTTCGGGCATGAGCCCCGAGAGCTTCGTACACGGGCGTCACGACGACAATCCTCACCGTCCTTGAGGTCGGGCGATTCCCGGGCACCTACGAACGGGCGCGCTTCGCCATCGCCACCATGGCGCGCCTCACGTCGTCTCCCGTGAGGACCGGCTCGTCGAACGCGAGGCGGCGCGCCCGGGGCCCCGAAGGAGTCTCCGCCGCGAGCTCGAAGCCGTACCGATCCACGCCGGTCATCGTCGCCTTCGCGGCGTCGCCCACGCCCGCGAGCACCCTCGCGTACGCCAGCACTGCATCGGCGTGGTCGTCGTTCATGTGCCGGAGGATCCCCGCCGCGTCCTTGGCGAGGGGGTCGGCCTCGGCGGCGCGGTAGTCGTCGGCCGAGACCCACGACATGCGCCCGAAGCCCCCCACGTACCGGAGCGCCGACGGCTCGAGCCGGTAGAACGCGAAGTCCTTGAAGTCGACGTAGAAGGAGGCGGCGGGCTGCGCCGCGAGGAACGCTTCGCGCACCGCGGTCCGCTCCTCCGCGCCCACCTTCGCGCAGGGGCCGAGGATCGTCACGCGGCCCAGCGCGAGCGCCTGGTCGTGGGTGCCGAGGGGCTCCGTCAGGAGGACCGACGCCTCGGGCCGCGCGTGGAGGTTCGCCGTGTGCTCGGCCAGCTCGGAGAGCAAGAGGAGCGGGCGCCCCCGGTCGTCCACCGCGACCGTGACGAGCGACGCGAACGGGAAGCCCTGGGGGTCCCGCGCGATGGTCGCGAGCGCCGCCGATCGGGCGCCCGCCGCCAGCGTCCTCGCGCGCTCGGCGTGGCTGGGGGCGCGCGCGTCGGAGGGTGCGTCTTCGGTGCGGGGCGAGGGCCGGCCGTGGTCTTTGGGCATGCGGGACTCTACCCCCGGCGCTTGACAAATCACGCAATTGACTAAAAAGTAAATCAACGCGCCTGGAGGCCCCCCGATGACCGCGACGACGACTGCCCTTCCCGCTTCTGCCACGGCCACGCTTGGTGACGAGCGGCCCCCCGCCGAGCCTCCCCCGTACGCGGCCATCGCCGCCCAGACGATGACACCCGCGAAGACGGGGCCGCGCGGCACGAGCGTCATCCCGGTCGCCTATCCGCTCACGTACACCTGGGACTACGCGACGGCACGGGCGGACCTCCGCGCCCTCTACGAGAAGTCGAAGGACGTGCAGTGGAACGCCCGCACCTACCTCGACTGGAGCATCGACGTCGATCCCGAGTCCGAGACGATCCCGGACATGATGAACCCGCTCTTCGGCACGGCTGTGTGGGCGAAGCTCGACCCCAAGCGGGAGATCCCGAACCTGCGCCGCCACATCGGCGCGTGGATGCTGTCGAACTTCCTCCACGGGGAGCAGGGCGCGCTCCTCGCGACCGCGCAGATCGTCGGCGCGGCGCCCACGGCCGAGGCGAAGTTCTACGCCGCCACGCAGGTCTACGACGAGGCGCGCCACGTGGAGGCTTACGATCGCTACCTGCGCGACAAGTACGAGCTCATCTACCCGGTCAGCCCCCACCTCCGGACGCTGCTCGACACGATCTTGCAAGACTCGCGGTGGGACTTCAAATACCTGGGGATGCAGATCATGGTCGAAGGGGTGGCGCTCGCCGCCTTCGGCCTCATCCACTCGCAGTCGACCGAGCCGCTCATCCGGAC